>Ga0247834_1003369_pt1 | contig 21896 bp, 40 predicted proteins | sample LaCruzMarch2015__8_FD_187118 | JGI IMG/M metagenome (GOLD analysis project Ga0247834, IMG submission 187118) | Freshwater microbial communities from meromictic Lake La Cruz, Castile-La Mancha, Spain - LaCruzMarch2015_12m | ecosystem: Environmental > Aquatic > Freshwater > Lake | place: Spain...
TTAACCGTTGATGTTAGGCGATGTTGATAATCTTCATATCACGCCCGCCGAAGCGTTCTTTGATTGCCGCCTTCAAGTCTTGACAAGCTGGACTAACAGCTTCCATGTGCCAAATTCCAGTAGTTTGGTTCAACATTTTAATAAAAGGCTGATAGTCCAAACCGGGAAACAAAGCTTTCATGTCCCACAACTCGTACTGACTCTTGTGCCACCATTCATGTGTCTTTTTTGAATACTTCTCGTATGTATCAACTTTATTACCAAGATGCGCCATACGCTCGACCCCGTACTTACGGACAAACTCTGCCTTAATATCAGCATTGGATTCTTTAAGAAAGACATTAATATCGAGTTCTTCACTAGAAGTCATAACAAGATATTCATTGACTTTCACGCCGTTCAAATAATACATTCCCCATCCATCTGCATATTCGATAGCTTTATCAGCTTCGCAATGAAGGAAACCGCCTTCATTGACTGACAATTTAATTGGTCGTTCGATGATAATACAATCGTTTTCGTAGGGAAACCACCAGTGTAGATGTTCTGCTTCCTGCATCCACAACGTGAGCAATTCAGAATTTTTCTTTTCGTATTTTACGCCGATTGTTTCACAAAAAGTGTAAAATGCTTTCCAATAGACCCATTGCTGTCCGCCGAAGTAATTATCCAATTTAACTTCAGGATGTTTGGTAATCAATTCAAACGCACTGCGAAAATAATGAAAATTAGGTTTGTTTGCACCGATATGGGCATACAACTCCGTAATGACAGTTTCTGCCTTTTCGTGATTAATAGGAACAATTGAACGCCCGACATTGAGATTTTTTTGATAAAACTCTTTGAGAAAAATTTCCTGATCGGCAGTCAATGTAGTAATTTTTTCCATATTTTTTTTGTTAGAAAATGCCCTTGTGATTAATTCACAAGGGCATTTATATTGTGAGTTAATTAGTCGCGAACTTTTTGAAGTCGTGCAGCAAACGGATCGTATTCCATCTGGCTACCGAATTCGTAAGTATTTCCAGCAGGAAGCACAATTTCAGCGTGACGTGACTGTATCACGCACCGAATCTTCGTGTCAACAGCATTCGTCATGAAAAGAGTTCCGTTTTCATCTTCGTAAAATTCGACTCCCGGCATAACGTCAACCACATGGTGATTTCCGGTAGTTTCGCTCGGGGCAACAATTACGAAGTTGTTTTTAACTTGCATTTTCTTAGCGTTTGCTGGCAATTCACTTTTGAATACCATGCATTCGCCGTGGAGGATTACTTCATTATTTTTGATGTTTTTATTCATATTTTACATTTCTTAATCTAACGTGTCTAGTTTACTGAAACAGTTCGCAAAGTCAAGTGGAAAAATTCACTGTGTTGGTCAAATTCTTTTTTAATCAAATCTTTCAACATGAAAATATTTACAGTTTAAAACTTTCAATCTTTTCATCACTCATCTTGTAAATATACAGTATCATTGAATTTCGCCAGTGTCAACAAATTTTTGAAGAATCGGAAGAAGATTTTTAACTTGTTCCCGACTCAAGTGCATACGATTGTTGGCAATAATGTTTTCAAAACCAAATTTTTCTTTAATTTGTTGTTCGGTGACATCACGCCATGCTGGATCGCCAAATGGAATAAATCCTTTTAATCCAATTTTTTCATAGCCAAACCAAATGTAATCATCCATTGCACTGCTACTTTTTTGAATATTACATTTTTCACCGTCTGCTGCTGTAAATTCATAATAGTAGAATCCACGCGATGTTTGTTTAACTTCCATATTATTTATTTATATAAGAGTTCGCAATAATTGAATATTTAATCAAATATTTAACTGTTCGTATAATTGAGTTTCTAATTGTAGCTCTCTTCAATTGTACCGTCAAGAAAAAAAACGATTTTTGTTGCAGATGTTTCTATTATTTTTAAATCGTTAGTTATCGCCGCAAGCTCATTGGGATTTTCAATTGAATTGATTGTATAATCTTCAGAGAAAGATAGTTCAAGCTCTTTTTGATGATATGCGGCTTGAGTACGTTTATTTATTAGAAATGTTTTGAGATTTTCTTTTGCTTCTTTATGTTGATCTCCTCTTAAAGAATCAAAATTAATAACAAGTGCGGCGATCAATGATAATAATATCACTGTCGCCAACACTATTTCTATGAGAGTAAATCCTTTAGATTTACCAGTCATTGTATTTTGGTAGCTTTTCTGACTCTTTTTCTCTTTCGATTGCTCGTTTAAGAATGGTCCGTAATTCCATTAGTGCTGTTTCATAAGAGTCACAAGCAATTTCTATATCATCAGTCATATAGCCATGATGCAAAACTCGAAACTCAGGTTGCTCACCATAAGACCAGCGCGTTTCTATGTACCAATGGCAATCTTTATCTTTATGATGATTGCTGCTAATAAGTTCGTACCACTCTTCAGAGAGTTTAACTATTTCTGTTTGTATATCAGCAGTCATGGATATTTATGCGTCTAAGGTTGATTTCTTCATGCAAAAGAGCGCGAATAGATTCAAGAGCTTCATTTGCAGATTTAAATTCGTGACCGTATTTTATATAGCTTCGTAGTCTATCTTCAAAATGACCAATAGCAGCGACCATATCAGCAGCCTGATTAGCCATTTCGAACTGTCTCTGATCTTCAGGTAAATTGAATTCTAAGATTGCTTTCATATTTTAAAAGTTGTTCACCAATGTATTTAGTATAAGCAGGTGGAATAGCTTCTGTCAATTCCCAACCACGCTTCGGCCAAGACATATCCATCACCTTGCGCCAAACATCGATTGAGCCTTTACGACGACTCTTGCCGGTCACGCTCATATCGCGATAGTCGATGCCATTATCTTCGGCATACTTTTTAGAATATCCACGTTTAGTAACATTCTTTAATTCTGCAACTGGAAAATTACATTCAAAATATCTGGCTCGTTCGATTGGCATATTAAACATATAACCAGTTAACTTAAATGGTTCTATGAGATATTCTTTTGCGCCAGCGACGTTTTCAATAATATAATATTTACCAGTATTAATTAGTGCATTACGAACTGGCTCAATTAGTTTTGGCGTGTCTTTGCCTTGAGAGTAATGAACGTAGACTGAATCAGGCTTTGTAGCGTTACTATATCCCTGACAAGGAGGTGAAGCGTGAATAACGTCAAATGAGCCAAGAAACTGTTTATCTTTCAGGATTTCCATTACATCTCCTTTTATAAATTTAAAAGGATAACTTGGTTGATCTTTGATATCAACTCCAGTCACTTCGAATCCCGCTTGGCTATAACCCATGCTTGCTCCACCAGCGCAGCAAAACAAATCAAGTAATTTCATGAATTTTGTAAAGGAAAGGCAAAAGTTGTATCTTTTTTACTATATTGAGTGTCAATTATTATAGATATGAAATATCTACTATTAATTATCGCGTTGGCTGTTTCACTTAACGCCCAAGGTATACCAGATCGTCCTCCCGGTCAAGGGGAAAATCGTCGCAAACCTCCTGAAATTTCAAAAGAATTTCGAGAAGAGATGTTAAAAAAGTACGACACAAATAAAGACGGAAAATTAGATAGAGAAGAAAGGTCTAAAATTTCCTCTGAAGATCGCAAAAAGGTGGGTCCACCTCGCAAAGGACCAAAAGGGCCACCTCCCCAAAAGAAAGTCTAATAAAAAACCCACAGATTTAACTCTGTGGGTTACTTGTTTATAATAACAATTATTCAGTAACAGTGTTTGGATCTTTATCAGAAGCAGCTTGTAGACGATCAGCCTGAGCGTTGATCAAGTCTGCGGCAGCTTGGATTGTCTCTTCAGTAGGGTTTGGAGTGTTTAGTACTTTTACAGCTTCATCAGTGATTGAGGCTAGACGAGTGACGGCTTCTTGTAGGTTAGTGAGTGAGGACATAATATGATTTATTTGTTTTTGTAACGATATTTGTCTTTCTAAAATATCTTTAATTTGTTTATTTTCACTTAAAAATATAGATTTGAGATATATGAAAAAACAATTCATCGTTAAAAGGTTTTACACAAAAAATACAAATTTCCAAGTCACAAATAGGTGAATCATTCGCATCTCTTGAATCCAAGCAGTAGCGCAGATTGTGTGGATAGTGTTTTATACCATCTATGTTTTTCGCAAAGATATCCTCTGCCACCAGTCACTTCACAAGTTTCAGATGAAAGTTTTGCGTACTTGCTAATTATAGCATCAGTAACTTCGTTACCTCCACTTGCATAAAATCGAAGCCCTGCAAATTTTTCTTTAACTTGCACCGCAACAACTTGTTGACAACTAGAATTATTAACTTCTTGTTGCACATCTTTGCAAAGATCGAAGATGATATCAAACCATCCATCGTCGCACTCAAAATAAAAATTCTCTTTAAAAATAGAGGGAAATCTATTAACGAGTTTTTCAGTATTTTTATCAGTCATGATTTTTGTCGTTTTGGTTTAAATCAAAAGGGCTATCGTCTTGTTCATCAATTTCTCCAAGACAATCTACACAAACAGAACAATAATTAAGATCTTCTAAGAAAGCGGTTTTTTTGCCGCAGTAATCGCAGTTCATGTATTTGCTAATTTGTAAATCTCATCAAGAGTCTCTTTAACTCGGATGCCGTTATTATTCCAACGAGTAATAATAATGCTATGCTTCTTACTGGGGCTTGGTTCAATACTCACAACAGTGTCCATATTAAAAAGGATTGGCGTATAAGCCATACTATTATCGTGATGCAAATCTAGTTGATGCAATTTAATAAAATGAGCCATAAATAGAAAGCGGTTTTAAGGATAACCGCAAACCTTTTATACCACTTAGTATCTACGAGGCTCAGGAGCGCGGAACACTTCTTGTTCCTTATTTGAATCACCTTCAACGTAATAAATTACGCCGTTTACAGACTTAGCGCACTGCATAGCCCAATCATACGCTTGCTTCTTTCCTAGCGCAAGATTATAAGCTGATTGATACGTACCATCTCTGTCTCTAACAATATAACGCTTGTTCATATTAAGAGTGTTTAATTAGAATATCGTGAATTAAATGGCGAGTCTTATGATCGAGAATTCGACCAGTCTCGTCCTTCGGGAGATCTGTAACTACCTTATCAAAATTAAGTCCAAGAACGGAACTCATGCACTTAATCTTTCGGTAAATACCAATCTCCTTATACTTTAGAATTGACCACAATGTGTCAACTTGTTCTGGAGTTGCCTTGGTAATTGCATTTGTCAAGGCAACTGGCTCTGTAACTGTAGCTGTTTCACTCATATGTTTTATATTACTGATCATCTGACTCTGCACTGCCAGTTACAAGGCTATTCGACAAAGCGGTATCATCATCTTCCTGAACCGTAAATCCTAAATCCAAACAGATATCCTTGATTTCTTGACAAGTGATATGAACTCCCTTTAGGCGGAATTGAATGGACTTGAGAGTAGGAGGCAATCCTGCCTCAATACGACCCTCAACGTAATTCTTGATAGCGAGATAAGTAGAATCGCTATAGTTGTAACCTTCATTGATATTGCAACCACAATCGTCGTCGCAATCGTTTTCATCATCAACATTGATTTCTTCATCAGTGTTGTAATAAGGCTCATTCAATGGAGCTTCTTTCTTGATACGCTCGAAAGGAACTTCACCAATGATCTTGTATTTAGAAACACGAAGCTTCTGGAAGCTGCAATCAGTAGGAACACTAACAGCATCACAAGGATTAAACTCAACCATTAGTAGATGACCAGTATTGCCAGCCCAATCCTTTGCATAATCGTAACTACCAACGTGCAAACCGTTAGAACAATGATTGTCCTTATTATCGTCAACACAATTGCGAGCGACTTCGATAGTCTCACCAATCTTGTTCAAGATGCAGCCGTTTTCATTCACAGTGCCAGTAATAACAATCGTATTCTTATTACCATGTTTAGAATAATAATTAGCATCAACACCCTTATATCCAATAACATTACCAGTTTCAGTCAATGGCAGAGTCTTATAAGAAAGAAAAGTGTACAACTGATCCACACTGTTCTTGCTAGGATTGAACATAAGCTTCTCAATAAAATTGAGAATAGGTTGAGCGTCCTTGGCTCCTGAGCGCAAAAACTCAAGCAGCTTATCAATTACAAAACCCTTGAGTTCGTAATTACCATAGTAAACCTTCTCAGCGATAACTTTAATGCTACCATGAGAGAAGTCTTCGATCTGCTTCTTAATATCAAGAAAGCGACCAATGTTTTCGTATTCTGCATTTAGCAGAGCATTCTTTAATCCAGTATAATTGGGATTGTCGGTATTAACCGTATAAGGCTGGCCCTCCCAAATGACCGTGATTGCGTTGCTAGTGACAATATATGCTGGCTTGTTCATAATATTTTTTACACCTTTATTCTTCGACTATGCTAACTCAAATTTCTGAAAAGTCAACAGAATTCTGCTGATTGATGAAGGAAATGTACTCTTTAAATTTTACTTCATTTTTGATGCGATCAGAATGGTAAAGATCGCGGTGAACTTCAAGCACGGGATAATTTTTATAAATTTCTTCAGTGGCTTGATTTAGATATTTTCCGCAGATAGAAACTGGAGTTTCATTATCGTGGAACATATTAATTTTAAGATTCTCCAATACATGCCGCCATTTTTTAATAAAATTAGCGAATTCAAGCATATTTGCTTTCTTAAGAAGTTCTGAACAAAAATTCAGTTTATAATCGTATTTCTGATAAGTAATAATTTCTGCAAGCATGACAGTAAAAGACATAATATTATACGCATCATCAGTCTTGCAAGAAATATATTCAAGAATCAACGACTTAACTTCATCAGTGCAACTGTTCCATTTATCTTGGATGTAATTAATAACATCAACGAAGTCGGCGCGATTTTTAAATTTAGCAGTCATAACTACATTATTTGACACTGCATAAACAGGAGTATTAAATAATAGGACTACTTCACTAAAAAAGCGACTGTTAAGTTTATTCTTTTCATAGTAAAATTGTGAATACTGATTAATAGGCTTCCCATCAGAGATGGGAAAATAAAGCTTAGTAATAGAAGTATCGTTGATTTCTTGAGTAAAAGAAGTTGAAGAGCGAAAAGCGGAACCTTCAATCTTGTAAAAATAACTAGGCGTGTACGAACTAGTAGAAGCTTTCTTGTTAGAAGGAAGCTTTACTGGAGTCAATTCACTAAGATTGCAATAACCAGACTTAATAAGATTAAATCCATTAACTTCTTTGAACTTGTCAACTCCATTAACAATAGTAGAACTAATAATTGATTGATCGTGAGCAACAACGACTACAGTCGAGTATTTCTTGAGTAGATTAAATACGCGAGGAGCGATCTTTGTGTTGTCAGGCATATCATTAAATACAATATAATTATTTTTATCATTAGTAATTGTATAACACTTGCTGACGCTTACGCGATCATTATTAACTAAGCTGTAAGTTTTAGCATAAACAGGAATTCGACGAGCTTTATTATCTACTTCATAAGTAGCGCGATTGAAAGTAAAAGAGGTAACCTTATATCCCTTGAATACAAAAACATCTTGCGATTCAAGCTTATCAAAGGCGTTTCGAGGAAATGTATTCTTAATTTCCTTGTAATAATCCATAGCATCGCGCAAACAATCAAATTGCGCGATCTTATTCTTGATTGAATTAGTGAATTCTTCGCAAAAAGATTTATAACAAGACTTTAGATAAGACTTTGTAGTCTTATTGTACTCAAGTGTTTCGCGTGAGTGATGCAAAGAAACAGAACCAATATCAGCAATAAAAACTAGTTTATTGAGATGTTTAGTCCAAGCAAAATAAACGTCTGAATCATTGAAATCAATGAGTTCGGGATTAATGGGATAATAAATACCTCCCATAACAATACCTTGTTCACCAACTGACCACGAATTGTAACTATTAAGAGACTTGCGAATCTGCCAGCCATTACCAAGACTAAGAATTTCAGGCTTAACAATATTAGTTTGGATATTTAGAAACTTTGGCAGAATCTCAAAATTACTAAAGAAATTAGAGATTTCTTCATTAAATTTAGTTAGATCATTCTTTGCAACTCCAACAGAAATACAAATACCATTAACTTCAGAAGTAGGCTCTGAGAACACTTCATCAATCTTAGTATCATTCTCTTCAGAAATATAAAGACTATAGATAGATTTAATGCCATTATAATAAGAAGTAACAGTAAAACTATCTTTGTAAGAAAGAGGCGCGAAGCGTCCTACTCCAAAGCCTCCAATGTTTGTATTAGAATCTCGCTTTGTAGATTTGCCAAACTTACTATACAGATTAAAAATCTGATCGCGACTCAAACCGGGGCCAAAGTCACGAACGAAAAAAGTTTGATCAAGACTAGTCGGGCATTTGACTTGAATAGACTCTGGGGAAAGATTGTTCTCTTTGTTCGCATCAACAGCGTTAGCGTAAGTCTCGCGAATCGTCGCAAGAATCGTGTTTGAATAATTATTTCGCAGAAGTGAGGAAATGTACCTCATATCTTCTGGATCAATCGTGCAGTTTACGGTGGGGAAATCGTGCGAAGTCGCAACGACTCTATCAGCAACAAGGATCTTCATGCGCGGTGATTATGGCAGGTTATTCGAAATCGTCAAGGGGTTTTTCAAAAAAATCATCAAGGTATCCACTACTTAATTCAAGGTAAAAAATGACGCTGTTCTCGTCTTCAAATATTTTGACTTCATCAGCAATGCTTTTAGCGCACTTATAAAATATAATTTTACTATATTTGTCCGCACTTTCTTCATTGGGAACTAATGCTCTTACTACATCTAGCACCATCACTCGAAAATAAAAATCATTGTCATTTTGAACTTTGTCGTAGAAAGCTTTATCTACTATTATTGCAAATTTGTGAATCATAAGAAGAACCGTTAACTAGAAATTTCGTATAAAGAAATAAAATCTTTTCCATATTTATTTTGAACATAATTAAGATATGTTTTTATATTTAATTTATCTAAAACAGTAAGTTTATATGGAAAACATCTAATTTTTGCTTGATTTTTTTCATCCATATATCCTTTTATCTCAACGTAATTATTATCACTTTCCATGATAAAATCAGGAAAAAATTTAAATTTTTTACCTTGATAAATATAAGGAAATCCACATGTATTTCTTTGAAATTTTATATTATGATCTAAATTATAAATAACCCACGCCAATTCCCAGCTACTGTTGCAAAAATAACCTTTGTACCAGCCTTGTTTTCCTCTGCCACCTTTTAATCTTAATCCACCCATCCCGCGATTTTTAAGTAAATTATTTGATTTTGCATATTCATAATAACATTTTTTTGAACAAGCTATCCTTGTTGAGGCTTTATTTTTGTAAAAAATATTATCACAATATATGCATTTTACATTTTTTCCTGTTTTTTTTCGGTCTAAAGGCGTATTTTTTCGCCCATTCAGAAATTTTCTTTCTATCTTCTTCTGAAAATTTACGATTACCACCATTTTTTTGAAGATAAATGGCTGAGCATTTAATAGAGCAGTAGTTGTTTTGATTTTTCTTTTTAAATGGAATCGCTTCAGAACAATTAACGCATCGTTTAGGATTATCGTAATAATCAATCTCTTTTTTTTCTGAATATTTTTTATTTAAAATAGCGTTTGAAATAGTACTACATTTAATAGAACAAAAATTATTTTTTGTTTTTTTTACTTGGCTTGCGATTTTTAAAAACTCTTTATTGCATTGTTTACAATTAACTAATATTTTAGTGATTGCCATAATAATTAATTGAAATATAATATTTGTTTTTTGGAGCATGTGGTGAGGTTTGAACTCACGACATCAAGTTTGGAAAACTCGTACTCTACCAACTGAGTTACACATGCTTTATAAAACTAATAGGTATTAAGCTATGCTTGCTTTAAAATTAAGGATTAATAACCTTTTCTAAATTAGAACAAGGCTTTAATCTTAGCAGTGCTTTACCACCGTGTTTATCGTCGTGTTGAATAACAAAACAATAAATAAAAATAAATTCATTAATAAATCTTACATCTATTAATTGTACACTATGTTGTTTGCCGTCTTCCGTCTTAAGGATAACAAGTGGCGGTGAATTGATATCTATATCTTTATATAAAGATTCTAAATTCACTTCCTGCCCAACATAATTTTTCAAAAACTTACCACCAGTATTTGTTCCATCTATGTTGAGAATAAATTTCATAAACGATCTAATTCAATGTCTATAATTTCACTCTTAGGATTATTTAGAACTTGCTTAAGAATTTCAATAATAAGCAAGTCTTGTAGAGCTTGAGGCTTGAAATCAGCTTCGTTCTTGAAAATATCTTTCAATACTTCAAGGTCTTTGTCCCCAATCTTGATTGTTACATGCTTCATGTATTAATAATACACATGAGCATAACTTTTTCAATTAGGAAAACGTTTGATAAAATGCACAAAAGCTTTGTCTTTACCTTTGACTTCGATTTCCCAAGTAACATCAAGACCCATGTCAGGAGGAGCGGTAGTTAAGTTCTTAGCATGATTTCTTTTTGTGCCAGTTTCAGCTTCAGACCAATGAAATACTGGAGGAACATCCCAAGTCTGAAAGAATTTCATAAAGTTCTTTTCGAATGGAACCGCAGAACCATCTGGCAAAATACTTGGATTAGCAGTGTCATGCAAATTATCATAAGTCAATGGAAAATGAAAACCATAAACTTGCTTCATGTGATTATGAAAATATTCATGTAAATTATTACAATTCCAAAATGCATGATGTTCATTTTCTAAAACCAAACGATTGCGAACTCCCATATCGCAACGAAAAAAGTTACGAACAAATTTGTCTACAAACTTCTCGGCAGATTCAAAATTAGACAAGCTAGGATGAATATTGATTGGGCAAGCATGAGTGTTTGGCATTTTCATTTGATCCAAAACCCATGCGTGAAAATTCAATTCAGCAATAGATTTGTTACAAACATCATCTGAGTCAGAACCAAGAACAACAAATTGATCAGGATGAATTGACATCGTGATATTTAGTTCACGCGAAACTCGCCCAACTTCCATCAACTTTTGTTCAATAATGTTCCAATAAGGAAGCATATCAACTTGAATCTTAAGAGTGGGATCGGTAACCAAAGGAAACAGCTTGCATGACAAACGATAATGTTTGATGCCAACTTCCTTACAATGCTTGAGGGTCTCTATCGTAACCGTAAGATTATGAGAGATGCGGCGAGAAAGCTCCGCAATAGATTCGTCTCTGTTTTTTTTCAAGAACTGAGCGCGAGTCATAGTTTTAAAAGCTAGATCAGGATTTTTATCCCGCAAAAGCTCGGAAATGCAAACGAGGCCGTATTTCATCTTGGTTACGATATCAGATTTTTTGAAGATGTCAAGGGACAAAAAAGCCCCCATTTCTGGGGGCTTTGCTTACTTACATCGGAATACCGTCATCATCTGATTCCGCAGATGCTGGTTGCGGTACTCGCTTCGGTGGTGCAGTCTTTGCCTTTGCTGGTGCAGAAGCAGCTTCACCATTCTCTTGCTCATTAGACAAATAAATAATAAAGTCAGGAGACTTTTCATTACTCTTGGTCTTATTAGCAAACATGATTACGCGTTGCTTTACTTTGCTTCCAAGCTCATCTGAAACGATATAGCCTGTACAAAAAGAACTCTTGCCGTTAGCAGCAGCCTTCTTCCAAAGTGCGCCAACTTCACGATTCTTCCAGTCTGATTGCTTATCTGTAGTATTACTCATATTTTTTATTGTGGTGTAGAACTAAAACGAACGAAGTAAATATTATTATTAATAGTAGCACTAATTTTAATTTTCATGTTCGCAATTATTTACGCGAGATCACCTTAGCAGGTTTTTCGATGCTGTCAAGAGGTGATTTCAGAAATTATCAAGGTCATTCAACATTTTCACTTCAAGACTCAACCGATTTCTTAGCGCAAGCATTTGTTTCAAGTATTTCGATCTAGTTTTTTCAGTCTTTGCTGTCGTAACTTTTAAAATAACTTTGTCAACCTCTTTATTAAAAAATGCAGCGGAATCTTCCATGATTTTTTTATGGTTTAACATATAGAGCTTCTAAAAAATCTTGGTCTTTTTTGATCCAGTGCAAGATTTTTCCGATACTCTTATTATTCAATTGAATGTTATTTATTCCATAGAATTTAAAGATTTCTTCATACTTTAAATCAGGTTGTTGATCGGAGTCTTTTATATACTGCCGAATAAAATATACGCTTTTAATTTTTGAAGCGGCAATCGTTTTGGCACAATGAACGCATGGACTATAAACCATGCAAGCATAATATGGCTGACGAGACGCATATAAAATAGCATTTATTTCAGCATGATTAATTAAACAAGATTTAGTTTCTCGATTTTTTAGAACATTTTCATTAGGTATGTAACCGGGGCCAAACCCGTTGAACCCTGTTGAAACAGTTCTCCATTCTTCGTCAAATAAGGCAACGCCTACTTGAGTGTGTGGATCTTCTGAGCGCGATCTTGCGGACAAGGCAAGATAACAACCATACTCAGGTTTACTTAGTCTCGGATTGTTGGGATTGAAACTCATAATACATTAATTCAGCGTCACCTGCGGTCCACTTGTGAGCAAGACCTTCACAGGAAAATTCTTTAGAAAATGGTTTCCAAGTTTTTGATTCAGGCGGAAGTTTATTTGATATCCATGCGCCACTGTCTCTAAAAACTATTCTATTGTTTGGTTGAGCAAACATTTGCCCTCCTTCACCCCAAAAAATATGAGCGCATTTATGTCCAGCAGATATTTCAGAATAACCTAGACTATAATCTTCCCCGTTACACCAATCAATTGTAAATAAATATTTTCCTACATGCATTTTCTTATCTTTAAGATAAATATATGCACTACCATTTTTTAAATATTCAAATCTTTGAATCGTAAAATAATAACTGAAACTATCCCATAGCTGCAACCAATCTAATTCATATTTGGTGATCGGTTGTTCACTATTGGAGAGATAATGAATAGGCACTCTGGCAAACTGTGCGCCGTATTCACTCATGACATTAAACATCAAACAACGTCTAGGTATAGAAACAATTGAAAAAATTTCTACAGGAATAAATTTTCCAGTTGTTCTTGGCGCACTATCAGTGAGAAAAGATGTGTCTAAATACCCTAATTGGGTAGGTATATTTGTCGATAAGTAGCTCACTATTCGCCTTTTTTAAAAGTCTCCATGAGATCATGCACGGCTTTTAACATCGTGTCAAGAGTCGCGATACGATTAGCGTAAAGATTTTCGGTTTTTATCTGTTCTTCTTTAATAAGTTTTTCGAGTTCTTTTATTTTTTAAAAGTGTTAACTGGTTTAGTTCTTTCGAATTCAGATGGATTCATAGTTTTTTATAAATAAAATACTTTTGCCATTCTTCTCGATTATTAATTGGTCTATTAGGAAGAATAGGGATAGGCATGGGAACAGATTTGATATCGCGATTCTTGTTATCAAAGAATGGATACATATCCTTCTTCATTTGATTACACCGCGCACAAGTCAAGGTGATGTTTTCTATTTCCTTTGTTCCACCTTTAGAGCGAGGGAAGATATGTTCGACAGTCATATCTTTCTTATCAAATCTTTCGTGACAAATTTGACAAGTGTAATCAAAAATCATACATAATTTTTGAAGACTTAAGGTGCGTGGCAGTCTTTTTCTTTTTGAAAAGAAAGAAGCTTTTATAACTGCTGTGGTAGGAATAAACCAAATCTTATCTTTAGAAGTCAAAAAAGGCTGATCTTCATGAAAGTTAATTCCCTGATTAGCGAACCATTGTAGATTATTATCTATTAAATTATCGCTTGCGTCAAAACATTTAATATTGTTCTTTATTAAATGCAAGAATGTAGCCCTACCAGTTAAAAAGGTATAAGGCATGAAAGACGAATCTAATAATAAAGTGGTTATTTGATTAGAATAACTCGACATTGAATGAGGTTAACAGAAAAACTCAGAATGTCAACGCAAAAAAACCGCTAACTTTCGTTAGCGGTATATTTGACTAAATATCGTTCACTATTAGAAGTTCCAGCGAACTCCCGCGAGAACGACTATATCGCCGCTGAACTCTTGACTTGCAAAGTTATACTTAGAAGCTTGAAAATTATTGTCGTAGTATCCAACTTCAGCATAAGGTTGAAGATGATTGAAGAAAGTGCGAGAAACACCAATCTTAGCGGCTACAACATCATAATCCGTAAACTTGCCGTATTCAACAGTAGGAGTAAGCGTGAACCAGCCAAACACATCGGTTGGACGTTCAGCACCAACGATATAACCTGATTGACCAAGGTTAAAATCATGTGAACCGCGAATATATGGAGTTAGATATGGATTTACCAACGCAATCTTCGGAGCTAGTTCGGTTGAATTACGACCTCCAACAATTGAACTCTGGTGACGAAGTGCTTGCAAATCACCACGAAGCGAGAACTTCTCAGTGATCTTCAGAGCCTTACCAACACCAACCTTCCAGTGAGATTCATCAATGTTGTTAGAATTAGGAAGAATGACACCGCCGACATAAGCATCCACACCAAAATAAGTCTTTCCGATGTCAAAACCAGCAAACGCTGATTCGCTAGTCTTAGCTAGACCGTTTACGATGTAATGGTTGTTATAACCAGCTTCAACGCTGACGCGAATTGTTGACTCAGTATCCGCAGCAAAAACTGCGACTGAGGCTAGAACCGACACGATAAATAATTTAAATGACTTAATCATAGGTATACGATACTATACCTTTTTTAGAAGAAGTCAAGAGATTTTTTCGATCAACCGTTCTTTACTTTATCTATTAAATAATTTGCACCTATTGTTACTGCCGCCACTATTCCCGCTAAATAATATTTAAAATATTCAAGACCTCCCACTCGTTTTTCTAGCTCTTTATGTCCTTTTTTAATCTCATCTATATTTTCAGCAATACTGTCTAGTTTCTGCTCCATCCTTGACAGAACTGCATCGTAACTATTATTATTATACTTTTCAGACATACGGTTTTTTACACTAAAATTCAAGCAATGTGATTATCGTTTTTTAAACATTTTTTGTTTGTTTTTTGTTGCATTATTTTATCCATTTTTGCTCTTTAAGAATGTCGTCTATTAAATCTTTTTCTGGCCTATCCATTTCTCTATCTAGTTGATCAAGTATATGTTGTACGGTAAAAGTTTTGTCTGGATTTTTAGAAGCGTTTATCTTAAATTCTTGAATTACATCTATAATTTTTACAAGTGGAGACTTATACCCATCCACTTTAGATTTTGTTAAAAAGCCACTTATTTCGAAAGCTTTAGGCGTTAAAGCTTTGACAATGGATATTAATCCGCTTCCAAATATATTGAATATGGAAAAAACTGCGGCAGCTACAGGGTTAATAGCGGCTAATAAACGAAGAATAGTAAAAATTACAATAAATATAATTATCGTAGTTAAAGTACTAAAAAAGAACTTTTTCAATCCCCAAAATACAGCGTTCAAACCAAACATTCCGCTCATTGTGTCTAAAACGGCTTTATTTTGATCTGCTTCTTCGGCGACTTTTTTAGCTTTGTCGGTTAATTGCCAAAGCTGATCGTCGTATTGTTCGTTCAACTCTACTTTTTCTTTTTGTAACTTATTAATTAATTCGTCTCTTTTAGCAAGTAATTCTAATCCTTTCTTTCGCTCTTCTTCTACTGCTGAATTAAGTAAATCTACGGTCGCTTTAATTCTATTTATTTCGTCGATGTGAGGAGATCCTACAATAGAAACTACTCTTTCATTTAAAGATTTTGCAGTATCTACTTGAATTGGAGGGTTGGTTACTTGATTAAGCGAATATTGAATGCCTTGAGCTAAAGCAGAAGTTTGAATCTTTTTGCCTTTGTCGTTCTTTTCTATCTCAACTACAGTAGCGTCTACTTTTTTTTCTTCTTTAGCTATGGTTTTTTGATTGTCATCAATTTGTTTTGCTGGTTTGATTGTAGAAAAGCAACCAGTTAAAAATAAAAAAAGTAATAGTATAAGCGATTTTTTCATGCATATACCTTTACACAGATTTAATTAAATTGTCTATAATTTATACCAACATAACAATTTGCATTGTTGGCCCCAAGAGGATGAACGCAAAAAACTAGAGTATCCATAGTGCCTGAAATCGAAGATCCTAATTTAAGAAGATTCTTGAGTTGATCACCAACTATTTCTGATTTAGAGCTTCCATATCCACCAGCTACGACGATTCCTTCACTCGATATATTTGTGCTTCCATTGCCAACTGCTGATTGTAAAGCTGAATTGCTTAAATCAGAATAGTTAAATGTTCCAGCGATTGTTGGATTCAAAACTAAATTCCATTCATAAATATCTGAACTCGCCATTAATATGGTTAAATCAATAATATCAATTGTACATCCTTTATAATCGGATTTTAATTTGATGCCTAATAACGCATTAGTTTGATTTTTTGTAGCTGTTATGGCAGATGTTCCAGTTGATACATATAAATTTGTAGCTAAGTCTTCTTTACCACCTTCGCTAATCACAGCACCACAAATACATTCTATACTCGATGCAACACCAGTTCCACTATTTGATATTTCATATCTTAAAGGCAAATTTGGAGTAGACATATATACTCCGCTAATATTATTCGCGTGATTAAATTGGTGACAATAAAAAATATTACCATCAATTACAAATCCAATTCTTACGCATCCTACTCCCAACCATTCAAAATCAATTACTAATATTTGACTTTTAGAAAAATCCAAATCAATACCGCTTAATCCACTACCGTTCATTTTATCAATATTCCAATTAACTTGAGTAACTGAATTAGCGTCAGAACTCGACCCATCAACTGAAGAGCGCACAACTAAACTAACTGTAGAATTAGATCTTTGTAAAAATATACCATTATCATCATCAAAAATACCCATTCTACTTATAATGCCAGTTCCACCACCGCTCTTTTTTAACACGCCAGTTAAAAATATCAACTGTGATTTCGATGGTTGATAATTAAAGCTCATATACGTCTGACGAACTCTTCGACCAGCGGTGGTTGCGCTTACTGATAATGTGCTAGAAGCCGTAAATGCTGAATAAGAAGAAGAAGTTCCAGAACCGCTGAATTCAACATCGTTCCAGTATAAAGGTTGATTATCAAATATCTGCTTACTATTAAAAATCATTTCTGGACTAGAAACTCTTTGTCTGCCAAAAGAGTCTATTCCTCCTAGTCCTCCAGCAAAATCTTTATCTGTAAATAGCCTATAATACTCTTTATAAGTATCGTATATAAGAGTAGTATTTACATTCTGAGGAAATTGTGCAGCGAACAGTTGAGCCATAAATATTTTTACACTATTTTCTTCTGTAAACGGTATTTTCTTTAATCACTTTATGTTTAAATAAAATACTTGAATCACCAATTTTTACATATTGGTCATCGTATAGTAATAGATAATCATCCTTTTTGAACAAGTCGCCCGTTTTTACTAACGAATATTTTTTAATTTCTTTTTCATTTAGAGTCGTTACGTTGACTGCTCTATGTATATTTGAAGAATTATCGTTCACTATTGTAGTTAATTGAATTTCCACAACTTGGGCAAGCTTTAAAATGTTTTTTCATCTTTGATTTACAAGATGGACAAGGTTGAACATTTCCCCAATTGATAGAATCGTAATTAGATTTATATTTTTTGCTAAAACAATTTCTTGGTTTGTCGCCTTTACCAGCACTCATGTTTTTTTTATTTATATAATTCTTAATCTATAAAATGGTTGGGGGTGAGGTAATCGAAACCTCATTTATCGCTTCAAAGGCGACAGTAATTATCCATTATACGAACCCCCAATGGATGAGGATTAAAAAGTCGAAATCTTATTTTCTATGTGTATTATATTATATGATAGCAAAATATTCAAATGAAATTTTTGAATCTTCTAATAGCAGAGATTTATTAGATTTACAGTGCGAACTGTGCGGACGTTTATTCAAAAAAACAAAAAACTCAATTCAATCATCTATAAAAGGGAATCCCAGACATAAATTAAAGTTTTGTTCTCTTACTTGCTGTGGAAAAGCCCAAAACAAAAAAAAATTAGTGAGTTGTAAAAATTGTAATAAAGAATTTCTTAAAAGCCCTAGTCAAATAAAAAAAACCATCAATTCATTCTGTTCTTCTTCTTGCGCTGCTTTTTATAATAATACTCATAAAACGCATGGTTATAGAAGATCTAAATTAGAAATATACTTTGAACGAGTATTACCAATCAAATATCCAGATTTACAATTTCATTTTAACCGAAAGGATGCGATTAACTCTGAATTAGATATATACATTCCAAAATTAAATTTAGCATTTGAACTTAATGGTATTTTCCATTACGAACCAATCTATGGAACAGGTAAATTAAATCAAACTCAGAATAATGATCGCCGTAAATTTCAAGCTTGCTTAGAGCAAGGTATTGAATTATGCATCATTGATGCATCTGGTTTAAATTACTTCAAACCAGATAAAGCTCAAAAATACTTAGATATTATTTTAAGTGTTATTGATAAAAATAGAGCGACACATCAGTATTAAATTTACTGACACCCATGAAATTTATAGGTTGAACAAGGATTCGAACCTTGGGTGCTTTTACGCACTGAAATTTAGTAAATTTCTGCTTTAAACCACTCAGCCATTCAACCATAAAATTTTAATTTTTAAAAATATAGGACTTTTATATAATTATTTTATTTTCTCTAACTCAAAACATCCAAAACCAGCTTGATGTTCAAAAGTCAGTAATCCACATCTTTTACTTTTTTTATTTGTACAGACTCCATAATCAAAGTCTGCATCTCTATATTTCTGATTGTACAGAGGAACAAAATGCTTACACCCGCCGCTACAATCACTGTAGTCACCATCAGGATCAGCCCAGCGAGAAATTTTACCTCCATAATCTATATAATCAGTGTCAAGAACTTTACAAAGATCTAACAGACCTAAATCCTTGTCTTTCTTCACTTCTTCTTTTTATTTTTCACAGAACGAGTTGAAGTTCGGAGTCCGAAATTCAAATCAATCCACGCTGTTTCTATCAATGCTTTATCTTTAGTGAGCTTCATCTTTTCGCGCATATACTTCATAGTCCAATTCTTCCACTTCTCGTTATCTTCTGGAGCGTATGAATATTTAGTTAGCCAATTTGGTGTTTGATTGTTGCAAACATCTTCGTATTTAAGATCTAAATTAGCTATCTTAAATTGTTCGTCTAAAATCTTTTTAATATGTTTATCGTTCATACGCCTGTAGATCCATAGCCGCCACCTTGTCTCAATGTATTATCTAAATTTTCTACAGTATTTAAAGTGGCAGAATAACAAGCTTCAAAAATAATCTGAGCAATTCTATTGCCCTTTTTAATTTCAAAATCAATATTCTTATCTGTATTATAAAGAATAACTCCAATATCTCCACGATAATCAGAATCAATTACGCCAGCTAGAACATCAATTCCGTTCTTATAAGCCAGACCGGAACGAGGAGCAATACGCCCATAATAACCGGGAGCAATCTCCATTGAAATATTTGTCTTAATCAACTTTCTTGCACCACAAACAACTACCGTATCTTCTACTGCATATAGATCATATCCAGCCGCAAACTTTGTTCCTTGAGTTGGAATGGTTGCATTTTCAGATAGCTTCTTAACGTTTATCTCTAAAAGTTGTCTATACATATCACTTATCTTTTAAAATTGACATTAGAATTCTAGCTTCTTTTGCGGGAATATCATTGTAACAAGTCCAAACTTTAGCGTCAGAATTCTTGTAAACACCAAGCTTCCAAGCATTTCGAAGGTATTCTTGAAATTCTTCAAACGAAGATAAACCAGAATTTTTAGCAGTCTTCTCTAACATTCCTTGAGAAGAAGGTAGAGCTACTTCATTGTCGTCTTCAAATACAGAAGGAGTACCTTTCTTAGAAGCGTCAATTTCATCACTGCCTATAATATGTACGTTAAGAAAATTTCTTACAGCCCTAACGAATGAACGATTTGCTGCAATCGTCTCCAAAAATTTGACAGCAAAATCCGAAGTGTTATTGACTGTAGCGTTTGCAATATCTTCATAATAACTTTCATATTCTGATTCATAATTTGGAATCCAAGTTATACCGCACTTAATAGACACATAAGACGCTTCGCATTTTACCACATCGTATTTTACACTTGTGTATCCTCGGAGTTTCGCAAGCTCTTTAATACCAGCAAGCTTGATAAGAAGCTGGTTATCAGCAAGACCTTCAATCGAAGTGGGCATCTGTTGCTTACGAGACTCAAACCATCCTCTATTCGGGAACAGATGCTCTGGCTTAACCATCGCTCGCCAGTTGATTGAACCATCTTCATTTGTTTTATAATCTATATTTTCTATTAAACCCCATGCGTTACGCGACTGAGGCACCAACAGTGGATTCTTCTTTTCGCTCATTGTAAATTTTAAAGAATTCTATTTCTTGTCCGAATTCTTTTGAGAGAATAACATGCTCTTCCGAATTGTCAAGATGCTTATTGAGCAAATAATTAGCTTTGCAGGAAAATTGTTTGCCTTTAGAAATTAAAATCTTAGAGCTTATAAATTTAGACTTTTCTGAAATGGTTGGTAGGTTATTTAATATAGAAGTCTCTTCAAAGTCTTTATTAATCTCCCAGTCTAAAAATTTAAACCTGTATTCGTTAAGCTTTTGCTTATCGTCGCAAAATATTTTTAATTTTAAACCTATAGCTTTACAGTGCTTCAAAAATCTTTCAGATACATTCGCGGACATCATTATTGTCATAAGAATTATATTGTTCTTATGAGGAGCTATAAGATTGACGTTTATATCTTTATCAGTAATGATATTTACTTTTCTATTTGTCAACCAGTAGTTAAAAACAGAAACATTTAAATTCTTTATGTAATCAAGGCGTAAATTTATTGAACGACCTTTCATAAAGTCTTCTCCAGATATGAAGTCAGGCACGATTTCTACAATCTTTTGATTAAAACTCTTACCAAGATTAACTAGGTCAAATCTATGAAGATCATTATCAATATTCAAACTATCTAAAATATTTTTAGCAATTATATATGGACTAATAAAATTAATTGTTTTTGGAGTTTCTTTTAAAGTTCCATAAGAAGGTAAATTGCCTTCTCGATTTGATTCTAAAATTATTTGAGAATGTTGATTCCAAACTGGTCGCGTGTTTTTTGAATTATATACTGAATATAAACCAATGGATTTCACATCAAAAACAGCAGCAGTATATAAGCTGTAGTTTTCATTAGAAATTAAAAGTTTAGCTTTTGATATTAAATAGTTTTCTTGTTTTTTATTTATAGATATATAGCACTTATCGCAAGCAAGTTTTGCACTTTTATCAGTAGCGAGTTGAAATACGTCTATCTTAGCTTCTTTTAAATATCCTTTTATGAGATCGAGAACATCATTAAAGTAATCGTACTCACCAGCGACATTTTTGCTTCTAGTGTCTATGATTATATAATTGTCATTTTTTATTGGTAGAAAATATTTATCAAGATAAGGTTTAGAGATCTTTACTCCGCAATCTAAAGCCATTTTTTCAGTTAGATTCATAAATGTTATATTGAATAATATCTTCTGCGTTTCTGAAATAATTATTATTGATAGACAAATATGGCGCAAATACCATATCAAAATATTTATTATTAGACCCTTTTCCTTCAAAAAATAAAGGATCGTCCATTTTATTAAAAT
>Ga0247834_1003376_pt1 | contig 21870 bp, 8 predicted proteins | sample LaCruzMarch2015__8_FD_187118 | JGI IMG/M metagenome (GOLD analysis project Ga0247834, IMG submission 187118) | Freshwater microbial communities from meromictic Lake La Cruz, Castile-La Mancha, Spain - LaCruzMarch2015_12m | ecosystem: Environmental > Aquatic > Freshwater > Lake | place: Spain...
CATTGAACCCGGACTTAAAAGCGAGGTCGAAGCCATTCTTGCTGAATTGGGGCTCACGGCCTCCGAAGCAGTGCATCTGCTCTATCGGCAGATCAGATTTCAGCGTGGCCTGCCCTTTGACTTACGAATTCCGAATGCGCTGACCGCACGCACCCTCAACGCCAGCAAGGCAGGCAAAAACGTGAAGCGCTTTGCAACAAAGAAAGAGCTCTTTTCTGATCTGGGCATGTGAGAACATTCAGCCGCACCAGCCAGTTCAAAAAGGACGTCAAGCGCATGGACAAGCGGGGCAGCGACATGGCGAAGCTCAAAATCGTTATGGAAGTGCTGATTGAAGGCGACTCTCTGGCGGAACAATTCAAAGATCACCCGCTGCGTGGCCAATTCGCAGGCAGTCGCGATTGCCATGTCGCGCCGGATTGGGTGCTGATCTACGCGCTTACGGAGAAGGACACGCACGTTTGCTTCGAACGCACCGGCACGCCCAGTGATCTGTTACACGAATCTGAACCCCACTTTGGGTTGCCTCCCGCTAAATACCCACCTAAACGAACTTCGGCTTAGAACCGAAAACGATGCCCAGACGCAAGACAAAGCCACTCGCAACACCTTTGCCCCTCGAGAGGAATCAATGTTCGGCATGGTGGCACGTTGGTGATTTCGGGTTCGTCATCGCAGTAGTTGCCTATATCCTCATCGGGACACCGTTCGTCCCTTTTCATCCCGACGAGGCGATGCAAATCTACGCAAGCGGTGATTACGATATTGCGACTGGCTCCGGCGGCCCAAAAGCTCTGGCAACTCGCCCCCCCTATCCCTTGGATTCTGATGGCCATTTGCGGATTCTCAATGGCACGGTGCACCGACACTTCGTCGGCTTTCTCCGCCAACTCGCCGGAATCGGACCAGAGCATCTCCCGCCCCGTCCCGGTTGGAACTGGGCATTAGACCTCCGTGGAAACGCCGCTGGCGGCTACTTGCCGAGTGGCGAGTTACTAATGCTGGGTCGGTTGGCGTCCAGCCTCTCGCTTGCCCTGTGCGTCTTTCCCACGTTCGTAATCGGGTGGCTCGTCGGTCGCAGGCCCGCAGCTTGGCTATTCACAGCACTGTTTCTTCTCAATCCCGCTGTCCTGATTAATGGTCGCCGAGCCATGCAGGAGGGTTCGATGCTTCTTTTTGGAATGATCGTCATTCTCCTTGCCTTTCTCATGGCTCGGTTAATCCTCGCCAACAAAAACCCTGCCTTCGGCTGGTGGGTGGCACTGGCCTTGGGCGGCGGAATGGCCGTCGCGAGCAAGCATATTGGCTTGGCTTTTCTCGCGGGTGGGGGTGCGATTATTCTCAGTGCAACGGCGCACCAGCACACCCGACGAAACCTCCTCGCGAACCTCACTGGGCTCGTGGTCGCGCTAGCAGTCGCGGGAGCCGTCTTCCTTATCTTATCGCCCGCCCTCTGGGACCACCCTTCCGCGAGGCTCGGAGACCTCATCGCGACCCGTGCGGAGTTAATTCGGTTACTCGACGACGGACGGCATGGTGGAGCACTTCGCTGTGCGGAAAGGATCCTAACGATGCCGTTTGTCTTTTCGCCCCAGTTCTTCGAAGTCGCGGATTGGGCATCGAACCCCGGAGTCTTTGACGGGATCGCGCACTACGCGGCATCGCGGCTTGGCGGCCTCCCTCTCGGCTCCTTACTAGGTTGGGCGATCACTGGCTTTGCAGCATTTGGGGCCTACCGAATCGCGGTCCAGCGCGATTTCCAAAAACCAGATCGTTCAGTTCATCACCTGATTCTCGTTTGGTGGGCGACCACTGCCCTGCTCCTGATCGCTAATCCCCTCCCCTGGCAGCGATACTACCTACCTCTCATTCCGCCCACGGCCCTGCTGGCAGTAGTCGGGGTCCTCTTGTCGTGGAATTGGCTCCGAAAGCTCTCTTTTTGGCCAAAACGCATCCAAAAATCCTGACGCGTTGGCTGGCTCGAGATTTGTGACGAAATTGTCACAATACTTCCCTAGCTTCAAGGCCCCCAATCGCCGAGAACCGGCCAGTCAGCGGACTGATTGTCATGCTCGTTCTGGATGTCTCCCGCTTCGCTGCCAAAAATACAACAAACCAAAAACAAAAATACATGAAACTATTCCAATCCAAGCTGCGCGTGGCAGCATCGGTTGTGGCCATTTGTGCCGCTTCCGCTACCGCTCACGCTCAGATATATGAAGCTGGGGATCTGGTGCTTTTTTTCCAAGCACCGGGATCTGACTCAAGCACCTTGATGGTATCGCTCGGGGACGTGCAAACGGCCTTCCGCGATGCAACTCCAGGAACGCTTACGAACATCCGGAACATCGACTCCGCACTTGACACGGCCTTCGGGACGAGTTGGCAAGACTTCACGGCGCTCTATATGGGTGCTGCGGCCAATATCGGAACCTCTGGCTCCACAACCGTCAACGGGGATGTGAGGACCTCGGTTTACGTGACGAAGTCGCGTAATTCGGTAACCAGCCTCGAGACATCGGCCAGCTCCGTGGGTCTTGCCGGGACTAGTGCTGCGACGGTCGCGAGTGCCATCAACGGACAAAATGGGCGACTCGTTGGAGACGCTGACGGTTCGCTAGAGGAAGATGCGAGCGCGTCGGGAGTAGATAACCAGAACCCTTTCACAAATGTAAGCTTGGGCATCCAAGGGACTGCGTTTAGTGGGTTTCCTGGTGGCGTCCAAACCCGGTTTGCCTCAGGCAATTTGGGCAACTACAGCAGCGTAACCGGGGTCGAGGCAGCCCTCGATCTCTTCCGTATCAATCGCACGGTCGCGACCAATGCGACCAACGCCGGAGAATATCTGGGAACCATTCTGTTGGCAAACAACGGCGATGTTTCGTTTTACGCGGTTCCAGAGCCTTCAGTCATCGGTCTCCTCACACTCACTGGCATCGCCGGAGCCGTTGCGCTCCGCCGTCGCCTCAAAACCAAGCAGTCTTAACTCAAACCAATTAATTACATCTCAATCTATAACAAATTAAAAAATGAAATCGAAATCTCACATCCTCATTCTTGCTGGGCTGGCGATCATCGCCGGTTCCATATCCGCATCGGCCCAGACCGATATTACAATCACCGGAGCGACAGCGTTCCGTCAGGCGGCTGTTAAGGCCATCTATGATGCATTCGGCGGCGACGCGGCACTCGGAAACACGTTCAACGTTGCTCACGACTTCCCCGCTAACGCCACGAACCAAACCTCTCAGTTGATTGCCTCCAACCGGGCAATCTTCGTCGGCCAGTTCCCAAACATCTCGGGAACGACAATCGTCCGCACGAGCTTCAATGGCTCCACGGAAGGTCTGCGGGCTATCGCCGGGTTGAATAATCCATCGGGTTCTCAGGCGCACATCACCCGTAACCTTACTGCCTACCCAAGCGTGGGCATTCCCGCGGGGATTACACCTGATTATGATACCAGCCCAAACTTCACGACGGCGGCGATTCGTCCGGACTTCTCGTTCTCGGATGTCTTCCAATCCACGTCACCAATCAATACGGACGTTAACAACCAGCCGATTACATTTGAGCCAGCTGACGCCAAGGTGGGTGTCGTTGCGTTCACCATGCTTGCCAACGATGGCGCACCCGCAAGGTTGACAAATGTTACTGTCCAGCAATATTTGGCCCTCTTGGGTTCCGCCGCACCGCAGCCGCTCTCGCTCTTCACCGGTAACTCGACCGACTCGACTGTTGGAGTAATTGCTGTGGGGCGTAACGACGGATCGGGCACTCGCTCCACCTACTTGGCGGAAACTGGTTTTGGTGTTTCCAATCCTGTCCAACAATGGATCGTAACGACCGCCGGTCGCGATGTCAACAATGACGTCCTCACCATCCTGACATTGGTTCCTGCCAATGGTGCAGGCACTGGGGACAATGCCACCGGGTCAGCGAATAACGCTTCCACCCTATGGGGAAACAACGCCGTCGGAAACGGCGGATATAGCAGCGGCAGTGGCATGCGTGACGATTTCCGACACAAGACCATCAACGGGGTAACCCTCCGTGACGGTGAAACTCAAGGTGCCGGCGGCATTCTTTACGGCCCCAACTACCCTGTTGTGATGCTCACCTGGATCTCAACATCGGATGCGATCGCGGCTCAGGCGGCTGGTGCAAAGGTCCTGACTTACAATGGAGTCGGACTCACTATTCCAGCCACCTCCGGGACCCCGTTCAGTGCCGAAGACACTGCGAAGGTTACTAACGGTCAGTATTCGGCTTGGGGTTATCAGCAGCTCTATAATGCTCCCGGCATCTCGTCGGAAGAAGCCGAGTTCCGCAATACTTTGGTGACCACCTACTTGGATGCGGCCATCACTTCGACAGCGAATGGCTTCACGTTAACCCAAATGGATGTCAGCCGACCCGACGACGGGCAGCCGATTCTTGGCATCACTCCTTGATTGTAAAGCGCTGTTGAACTACATCAGCTAAAAAAAATCGGACTGGCCTTGGGCATACCTGGGGCCAGTCCTTTTTTTTCCTATGAAGCTTCCCTTGATCGCACTGGTCCTCAGCCTTCTGGCTGTAGGAATCTTGTTCAAATTCTATAACCCGGCGGAGGAGCCCCAAACTGTGGAGAAGCCTGCGGAAGGAGACCAATCGAAGATCGCCTCACCAATGCTTCACGAATCAGCTCACACTCCGAGTGTATCGCGCCCGCCAATAAAAAGCGCACCCGGGCCGGGCCAGACTTCCTCTGTGGCAAGTCGTAATCCGTCGACCTCGGGTTCTAGCGTCCTAGACTCGTCCGTGAGAGTGCCAAACTCCAAATCGCAGAAGCCGCTCACCGAAAGTTCTACGCCGACGGCACAGACCGGACCTATATTTCCCGAAACCGGCAGCGGCTCCTCTGGCACATCCTTTATTGTTACGCCAGCAGGAGTTACTTCGACCATAGAGAAGTCGAACGATCCCGCTCTGGATCCCGAAGGATCTCCAGCAAGCATCCCAGCAACACAGGAGCAAGCCGTATCCGATTCGCAAGGCCAAGGAGCCCGTGTCGCGCCTGATATTTCCGTTCCCTCGGGAATGAAAGTACCAGCGGCCGCACTCGATAACGGAGACAACGTCACCCCGCAACAGCGCGCGGAGCTCGATGAAATTCTTGAGAATTTTTCCCAGGACGTCGCCGCTGTTAATCCCGCAGCCCCGACCCCGTCGCAACTCGAAACATGGGAAGCAGCCAGAAAAAAAGCCGACAATAGCTATAGAGTCCTGTTTGGGAATGCAGCGTTCAACGCACTGACGATGGACGCAGCGTTGGAGGCCTTGGCGGAAAAGCAAACACCCAACCAATAATCAATTGGATGTTCTCAAACTCAAATGACCTTACTTCGGAGGTTCGGAAGATCTCGCCTTCTTCTCCATAAACTTGGAGACGAACACACGGGCATCCACCGAAGCCTTTTTCATTACGTCAACAGGAATCTCGCCCCTGATCGCATCCAACGTTTTCTTGGCCGTTATCTCACCCTGATTTGCGGAGATCAACAACCACATCAGGGCTTCAGAAAAACGCGGTGACTTAACATCCATCACTCCGAGAAGTGACGCGAGGTTTGACTGTGCCTTCAAATCATTGTCTTCAGCGGCGAGCCGAAACCATTTCTCCGCCTGTTCAGAGCTTTCGTCGAGCGGACCGGCACCCTTGCGATAGGCAAGCCCGAGCATATTCTGTGCACCCGGATAACCTTTCTCGGCTGGATTCATGAGAAATGGAACCGCTTTTGCAACGTCCGGAAGTTGGAGGTCGTCTCCGAGAAAGTAGATTTGAGCAAGCGCAAACTGCGCATCGACAGATCCCGAATTTGCTAGAGCTTCGAGTTCCGTCATCGCGGATCCGTAGTCCTTTGTAACTCCCTTTCCAGACCTCAAGAACAAAAGATAATTCACGCGGCTTTTGCCTGAGCCGAGGTCAGCTCCTTTACGGAACCACTCCACAGCCTCAGTTTCGCTCTTCGTCACACCCAGACCCCGTGCATAAAAAAAACCGACCAGACTAGCCGCCTCACCATGCCCCATTTTTGCGGCTTCCATCATGTTTTCGAAAGCCTTTCCGTCATCCCGCAGGACACCCGAACCGGTATGGTAAGCCTTCCCCAATAGGCAATACGCCTCTGCATCCCCATTTTGTGCTCGTGTCTTTAGCTCGATAAGCCTGGGTGAGATAGATTCATGAGCTGCCGGAGCGATACTATTATCGGCGATCCCAACCGTCACCACCCCGAGCATCGGAGCGATCCGAAAGAGCGTCTGAATTATTTTGTGGAGAAAGAGTATCAGATTCATAAGGAAAAAACCGATTTTAAATATTCTCCCGTGCCGCGGGCAATAAATAAAATCTTAGCACGGCGAGAATATATTGATTAGGATTGCTATTCCACTGAAAGGTCTGTCCGGCGAAATATCATCCAGTAAAATCCCGATACTGGGCCTGCGGGAAACAGTTTCGAAAACGAATACGATCGATTCTCCCAACTAATTTTCTCTGGAGTGACCGCTGGCGGATCACCTTGGCCGTGGAGGATAAGCCACTCTGTGCCAATGTTCGGAATATCGGAGGCGAGGCAATATTGGATACGTGAAAATTCTGGGAATCTCCTCTTCAGAGACTGGACAACGAGCCCATTACGAAAGTCATGATCAGAGGAAATAGTCGTGTCCCCGGAGGACCGATCCACCACATACCGCAATGCCCCCGAGTAGTCTCCCCTCTGCCAATTGAGGAGCGCAAAAACCCGCGCAACGTTGGTTGAAACAAATGCAACTACTACTACGGCAACTACTATCCGTTTCCATGAGTGAAGGGGTTTAGGGAGTGCCTCCGAAAGGGCACCCAACAGAAGGTAAAAATACGGCAGACATACGAGAAAATAACGAAAATACAGGAACTCCGGCCGAGTTAGGAGTAGCACAGCCGCCGGAACCAACAAAATAAACGAGTATAGCCATCTGCCGCATGGAATTGGAAAGACGCCCCAAACCAAAGCGGCGATTATGAGCAAGATTGAAACCACAGTCGTAAAGACGCCCCCTATGCCCTCGGTTGGAAGGCCAAGAGAATAGCCAAAAAAATGTCCGAAAACCTGAACCCACGAGTAATGCGGACCGCCTGCCACCATCATCTCTCGAAGGAATAGGATGTAGTAGATCCCTCCGGCCAGCACTGGAATTCCAAACCAATGCAAAACCCTATAAATCCGATGAATGACTCCTCGCTCATCTTGAAACGCAACCAGCACAAACCAAAGAAACTGTGCAGCCAGAATATGCAATGCCGAACCATGGGAAAGCATCGCCACGATTGATAGAAGCCCAAATGCGAGGGTTGGCGGAAATTGTTTGGAATTCCGCCATTTTAGCAGAAGCCATGTTGCTCCCAGGTTTGCCGCGAGGGCGGGAGCATAGCCACGCGCCTCAGACGCATATAAGATCATTGGAAAGGAAAAGGATGCCAGCAGCAGGGGAACCCATCGGCGAGTTGGGCACAGAACCTCTCCCAACTTGACCATCAGAAAGAGGATGATAGCTCCCGAAACAATCGAGAGGAGGCGGGGCAAAACGGTTCCGTGCGATTCACCTACCATGAGGAGCCAGAGGGAATTGATCGGATGATTGTTGTCATGATGATAAAGTGCCAACAAATCCCATGGCGTCTTGGCAGACCGAGCCCACTGAAGTGAAATCACTTCATCAAGCCAAAGATCCCCTCGCGCAGAGAGTACGATGGCAAGAAAGCCGGCACACCCAATAAGCCAGAGAACGAGGGCGTCGTTAGTTCTCCAACTCGTCGCAGAAGAGGACGGCAGCTTTTTTCGGCGGGCTTTCACGGCAGGGAGGTCTCCTGTGCGTTGGATGTAGATTCTCGGGACTTATCAGGCTTGGACGCGCCCTGTGCCGAGACCGCTGCTGCTCGCAAAACAGTGGCCTCGCGATGGTTTGGCTGCAAAACCAACGCTTCGGAGAGATGTTGAATCGCGCGATCCCATTGTTGGGATTCACTATAAAATAGGCCTCTGTAAAAATGGTGTTCAAAGCTGGTTTGCTCGGGAATGACGGCAAAGATCCTTACCGATCGCGAGTCAACGCCGGACCCCTGCGGGATCGGGTAAGCGAAGGGCCTCAGCCACATCGGTTCCAATGTGTTCTCACAGACGGCACGAAAGAAAGGAGAACCTCTCGATGGATCCACCTGAGGATCAATGTGAGCGTAAAGACCGGCATAGGCATCACCGAAGCTTTCCCAAGAGGGGATCACAATATGAGTGACACCGGCGGCCTCAAGCAACTTTTTCACCCGCACCTCATCAATCTCCGCAAAGATCTGTGCCGCCGTCTTCAGTCCAGACATGTTCTCCCAATAAAGGGTCCCCAGCGTTCGAATCCGAGCATAATATGCCAAGCACGTCGAGCTATTGGGTCCGGCAAGGACAACCGGAACTGCTTGCGGGCTCGATTGAATCAGTCGATGAGCCACATCACGTAGAATAAGCTCGTTTCCAACATCTTCTTTTAGCGGAGCGTCCAGACAGGTGAGGTAGGAATGAATCTGCGAGAGGGAACTTGGTAGCATCAGAAAGGCCAGTTGGGCGGCAACGAGACCCCAGCCAAGAAATGAAACCCTTTTTGAGCGATTCGGATTATCCGCCGTTCGCCCAAGCCGAACATCAATGGCGAGGACCAGAGCGAAAAGCAGCCAAATTCCCATGGAGATATGCCCCCATCGGACCTGATAGATGGCCAGCAATTGCAGCATGAGCGCGGGAGCAAGTAGCAAGACCAGTGATGCCTTCCCGAGGGGACTCAACCGATTCGTAAACCAGGCCAGCACCGCACCTGGAAACGCAAGGAGGGGGGCTAAGTAAGGCAATGCATCTGCCCAGCGCGCGGGGCGCTGGCCCATAATCTCGAACAAACTTTGGAACTCCATGATATACTCCTGATGGAGTGCTAGGAGAAATGGATCTGCGATCCAAAAGAACCTTTCGGGAAAGCAGATCATGATGACTGGCGGTATCGCAACAAGGATCAAGGCGAGACCCAGGAGAGCCACCTCGCGAGGCTTCGATCCAGTTAAGCGTTGCCCCTGAACGAAGCGGGTTGCCGCGGCAAGAATTAGCCCCGCGCCACCCAATGCCAGAGCAAAAATCGGGCCGTTGACTTCCATCCGCAGCGAGAGGTTTGATGGAAAATATTCCAGAAGAAAAAATAACAAACTCGAAAGAGTGCCCGCTAGTCCCCACTGGACCCAAAGAGATGAGTCGAACCGCCCGGACACTCGGTTGCTTCTCAAAAAACAAGCGGCGAGGATTCCTCCAAATCCGGCCGATGCCACAACGGGTATAGACGTCGCAGCACTGATCCACAGGGCAGCCCCAGCAAAAAAGCCGGAGAGGCGAAACCAAAATATTGCCTCCGTAATCTGCGCCATTTTACCCCGCGCTGAAGTGCTCGGCGTGAGCGTATTGAAGGATTGAAATGCAACAAACCCCACCCGACCGTTTATCAAGCTGATCAAGGTTGACAAACAGAAAACGAGAGCCAAGCCATGGTGATCTGTCTCCCCAGCTTGAAAAAGACGGAAGACGTGTGTATTTGTAACCAGAAGGACAATGAACAAGACTGCCGTTGGGCCACCAAAGGTTCTTCGCATCAAGGCAAAGATGAGAATCGCGGCAAGGAGGAGCGTGATCGGGCCGAAGAACATGGAAGCCACCGAGACGAGTTGCTCTGGTTTTCCGTTTCCAAGCCAGCCTAAGCAACCAGCACTTGCCGAAAGTATCCAAGTCGGAAGGGACGACCAGTGGACTTGCCTCCCGAACGGAGAGTTATCCAGCTGAGTGGAGCGGATTCGTGCCGACCCTTCGCGAATCATATCCTCTGCATATAGAATCCACCATCGCGCATCCATTGATGAAGAGGGAAGGCTGAGCATCTCCTCGCGGGTTCCCACCGGAATTGGGAGTGTACCAGAAGCTGTCGGGGATAAGGTTGCCGCCGAGATTTTTTTTACAGTGTCCCAACGAACCGACGTGTCGAGACTGAGCAGCCCGACGGCGAGGAGCACAAACATCCCGGGCACCAACCACACAGACAATCCCGATGCAGATTTTCCGGCTTCACGCTTCAAGTGGGCCGAGTTTTGCCTATCCCGGTGCCTAGCCATGTCTGTTTGGTTCTGGTTGAATAAGCGCCTTCTGATCCCGCCGCTTCTGGAATGAAATAGTCAATAACAAGACTTTTTTTTCCAATCACTCGCCCAGATCATCATCCCCACCGTAGCCTAGGACCTCGACACTTATGATCGACGGTGCCTCAACCTCATCGGAGGGCTGTGACCGGGACTGGCCAGCAACCTGATTTGCAGCCGCCGAGGCAGCACCGGTAGCCGTGCTGCCAGAAGTTAATCCTCCTATATTTGGCGCTGCCGCAACAGGAGCGCTCGGGACTCCGACAGAAATACCCCCGGCTGCAATGTTATCGGCATTAGCCACTGCCGCTGCCGCAATCGTAATGTCGCCCGTTGCGCGAATTCCCGCGTCGCCCGCATCGAGCGTCCCCTCTGGAACTCCCAGATAAATCTGACTTGGCTCAACCCCTTCCACGGAGGCTAGAACTCCGATGCCACCGCCCGTTGCCAACCCTCCCAGATCGGTCACCACTTCGCCGCTTGTGCTATCGACAGAGACGCGAGTCGGCGGCGCCGAGACCAAATTCTTTGAAGCTGTTCCTGCTGCAATATTTCCGTGGGAGGACCAGATCGTGAGATCCCCTCCCCGCAAAGTAAAGACGCGGGCTTGGCCAATGTCGAGACTCTGGTCCATGAATATTGAAACCTCGCCTCCTTTATCGGTCACAATGCCGGGCGGGGTCAACGGATTGCCAAATATATCGGACGCCATTGTGATCCCGCCTCCAGGCGTTCCCAGAGTAATTGACCCTCCAGACACCGTCCTAATGTTGCGGGCTCGCGTAAATATGTCACCAACCGATCTGGAGGCACCGAAGAGAGCGTTCGCAGCCTCAACCCCAATCCCGTAGTCGCCGCTCGCCGCCGCCTCAGTCACTGAGACCTTCAAAAGAGAGAAAAACACATCTAGGGCAGCGAGATTTTGCTCCTCCAAGCTCAAGTCTTTGAACCGGGCAAGACGCTCACCCAATCCCGTCGTGATGAAATCCGAGCCGACAATGCCGTCCGGAAGGAAGGCACGTATAAATTCAGGGAACCTGATATCACTCCCGGACAAACCGATGGCGGGTCCGCCGACGGGTGCCTTGACACCAGAGAAAACCACGAGCGATGCTCCTTCCGGAGGCAGGACTGGATTACGAAGCCGACCGATACTGGTAATTCCAACGCCTCGTCCATCAATCAAGTTCGCGCCGGTTCCCAAGTCGATATCACGGCCTGCCAAAACTTCCAAAGTGCCCGGCCCGCTGATTTGGATATCTCCAGAGAGTGCGCCTGTTGGTTCCCCCGCTGCCCGCTCAATCTTCGTGTCAAAGTTGTAGTTGCCTAGCCCAGAGTCATCAGAGCGCACTTGCGCCGGTGAATTTTCGTTGAACGCGATGATATCCCGACCAGCCGAGACAATCGAGATTGAAGAAGATGTCGTGTTTTGTAAATAGAATGCCACATCGGTAATGTCCCTCTCAGCCATGATCCACGAGAGCTTAGGCGAAAACACGGTCAAACCGGTCAAGTCGCCGCCTGTCGCATAGACCCTCACGGGGTTTACAGACGCGAGGTGCAGGAGTGGGTCGGCGTGCAGCGGTCTTTGAACGGCTATGCTGGCCGCATCTCCTACAATGGATCCTGTTTCTGCGAAAGCAGCTTCTACGGACTCTTGAGGATCGCGTTGGTCTCGAAGGTCGCTAAGCACTCGTCCCACCAGTGATTGAAATGCTACCGGGGTAATTGCGCTTGGAAGCTTTGACGGGTCGGCGTCTGAAACGTTAATCTCTGCTGAAGAATAGGCCCGAACGGAGGCGTTCGTCTCGGGATGGAATGCCTGACCAAGGTCTTGGAGACCCGAAATTCCTCCTGCGGAGTAGAGTTGAAGATCCCCGCCCCACGATGGAAATAGAGTGAGATCACCATTCAACTGAATATCCCCCCCGAAAGACGTCGAGATCAGTCGAGGCGCTGAAACTGAAAGAATTGTCGAATATGGATCAGCCGAGATCTCTGCAAGTCGGAGCCAAGGTTGGAAGTTCGCTGAAGTTGTATTCGTTCGCAGATTGTGGCTATTAATCCATGTCAGTAATATCGGGGCGGGTTGCCCTGCAGTGTTACTAACCTCGTTCCGGTGAACTATACTTCCCCCGTATGCCGAGAAGGACGCCCCGGCATCGGCTGAGAGCGTATAGAATCGCGACTTATACCAGAATTTGTTGTTCAAACCTGGCGGCAGGAAAAACGGATGCGAAACGGGACCAGTTAAGATGCTTCCACGCGCCGTGACATCGAAGAAAGAGTTTCCGACGTAAAAAATGGTCGGTAGCCAAGTCTGGGAATCGGAGGGGGCGATCGGATTACCCGACGTGACGAGTGCACCCCGGCTCATCGATCTCGTGGAATTTGTTGCGATATCACCCGCAGCGAAAACTTCCCCGGAACCTCTCTGAACGTAATAGGAACCGCCCACAATATTCCCGCCGGCACGAATACTCAAATCTCCTCCGCCAAGCTCTTGGAGGTTCGACGAATCAGGCCGAAGGTTGAGCCCACTGGATGGATCTACACCAGCCATTCTGGCATTAGTCGGGATTACGGCATCGGCATTGATGAGATCGCCCCCGGAGACCATGGAAAGGTCTCCACCGCCGAGAGCTCCGAAGCCTTGGAAGAAGTTACTATAGTCAATCCACCACGTGGTCGAACCCGAGGCGTCTCGGGTTGCATTGTTCACCCCCTGCTCACCGAAGGTGCCTGTATCGTCAACGTATCCTCGCCAATAAAGCCAATTCGACGGGATCTGGCGACCGACATCCTGGATCGCCGGACCAGTAGGAGTTAACCCGGAAAAGGCAGACGTGTAGCGACCAATATTGCGGCCAGCTGCGAGGGCGATGTCTCCACCGCTCAGGGCATAGGTTGGTCCATAGCGTTGCTGAATGGCTCCAAGATTGCTTTGGTTAGGATGCTGCGCGGCAGAGAGATCCGTTCTGGGGAGAACGAAGTCTCCGGGCACAAAGATTCGCGTGAGGTCGGGAGGCGCCACCCCAGCGGTGTAGACCGTTGAGAACTGGTTTCGAAGCTGGATGTCGAGTCCAGCGTTTATGTCGATTGAGCCTGTCCCTGTTCGGATAACCTCGAATCGCGTGCCACGAGTTGCGCTCGGCAAGGGGTTTGAAGTAACAAGAATCCGGATAGTGTCGGCTGTTTGACCGGAGATCCCAATACCCTGATTCGTTCCTTGCGATCCCGATAAAGTGTTTGGAACAGCAGGGTAAAACTCACCCACCAACAACGACCCTTTCCCAGGAGAAAGATCTCCAGTGGCGAGAGTCCGACGAGAATCTGCGGCGGACAAATCAGATCCAGCTGTCAGCCGGAAACTCCAAGATTGGAGGTTTACTGGACGTTGAGATTCGATGCTTTGGAGTGTCCCAAGCCACATTCGAGAGTGACCCCGGTCTGCGAACTCCGCAGCCGATCCCGTGGCAATGGGATTGAAGCCGTCGCTGAGGGTATTGTTGACTATAATGTCGTCGCGGGCGCGCAACGTCAGGACGCCCGGCGCACGTTTGGCACCGAAGCGGAAACTCGACAGATCCCAATCCGCGAGATAAGTTGCCTCATTGCTTGTATTACCTGCGGCGGTGTTCGCTGTGCCCAGAATCAAGTCCCCGGCCCTGTTTATAACTTCCGCCCCAGGTGCAACGACGAGGATACTCTCGAGGCCAGCGTTGACGGTACCACCGAGGAGTTTGGTTGAGTTGAGTGCTTCAAAGGCATTCACAAAAGCGGCCCCATCGATATTAATACTATCTCTAAGCGCAATGTTCATCACGCCGCCCACTGCAGTCCGATCATAGACGCGACTTCCCTCCGCTAAAATTGATGAGGCACCAACGATCGTTCCCTGAATTTTGTTGATACCGAGATCTGTATTGGCCGTCACCTGCGGGGCGCGAAGGTGAAGGGTTCCTTCGAATTGACCGCGAAATGCACTGGAGGCAATGCGGGAGCCGTCTGGCTGGAAATACGTTGTTTGAAAGTCTCCCGGGATAAAGGCTGCCACCGATAGATCGATCCGTGAACCGAGTTGAATATCCAGTATGCCAGAGCCGAGTCCGGTAGTCGTTGGTGCACCAGCCTCCAGATAGATAGCTCCCCCCTTACCGGCAGAATTGAATTGAGTTGCAGCCACAGTCAATAAAGCGCCGGGCCGAATAGTCAGGTCTGCCCCAGCAACAAGCCGAATCTCCCCACCGGTTATGTCGCGCCTGCCTATAGTACCTGCAACCGTAATCGATCCAATGTCGGCAGAGAGTTGAAACCGTCGCACACTGGACGTACCTGCGACCAGCAAATCGCCGGTTCGTACCCGAATGTCCCAAGACTCAGTAATCCCTCCCGCCGAGAGAGTCGTTTGTAAAACGTCCAGCGAGGCTAGCTGAAGGGTATCAAGCCGAAAATCGGCCCCATTCCCAGTAGTGCTGCCTGCGCCACTCAATATACCAGCAGAGGAAAACTGGCCTTCCGGGGCGCGAATGTCGATAATCCCAGCCGAACCACCCGCCGGGTTAGCACCCACGGAGATACTGCCCCCGGGAAGAAGAGATACATTGCCGTGTTCCGCAACGACAAGAATTTCACCCGCATCCGAGTAACGCGTCTGATCAAAGAAAGCGCGGCTACTACCCTGTGCGTCGAGATGTCCACCTACGATTACACTTCCACCAACGCCGATTGCACGAAGCTCAATTTTTCCGCTCGGTAGGGATATGTTGGACAATGCAAGCACACTCGAGCCCTTAAAAAGTAGATTTGCTCCAAGACCTCCGACCACTGATGAAGCAGACGGACTCTGAAAAAGTGCCAGTGTGCCGCCAGCAACAATACTGTGTTTTGCCCCGTTGCTCCCGGTGATGAGAGAGGTCGAAATCGAAATATCCGAATCAGAAGTCATCCCTCCAACCCCCGAGAAAATCACTCCTTCGGGGCTGTAAAACGAAACATTTCGGTATTGGGAAACGGTGATCTGCCCCTCTCCGATCCGAGTGGTGGAGGTGTTCCAAACAAGCGAACCGGACCCCGGTCGAATAGCTCCTACAGCAGCCAGGCCTCGCGGATTGCCTAGGGAAATCGATGCTGCGGAAAGGGTGGCCGCCCCGTTCCCTTGATTGAAGCCGCGGATTTCACCGGTTTCCATAGACAGAAGATCCAAGGCTCCGCTACCGAATTGGCCGGGTCCATAAATATCAATCGATTTCTGGTAAGTCTTCAGGCGGACGCTACGAGATTGCTGGAGTTGGTCAAGCACCTCGCGGCCCAATTGAAGCTGGGGATTAGCAAGGTCAACCTGGCCGGTGGGCTCCGTGTCCCCGGCTAACAAGAGACCAATCTGCCCAGCTCCAAAGGTGAAAGACTGTCCCCCAAGCTTCGCTGTGGTGTTCAACTCAAATCCATAGGAAGAATCCAATACAACAGAAGCTCCCGAAATCGACGCGCCCGAACCAACTGTCAATCTCGGCGCCGGATTCGCGGTAACGTTCGTTCTCAAAATCAACGCTGATGGATCAGCACTCACCCTGGCAGCGACGCCGTCTCCGGGGAGGGCATACGATTGTGCTGGTTCACTCGAGGTCCCGGTTGCTTGAAGCATTGATCCCGTTTGAAAAACGAGAGTTCTTTTTGCGACGAGCCCAACATCAATTCCCGAGAGGGGCGTTCCCGAGTTATTCATCAAGATGTTAGAGGTTCGAACTTCAATGGTTGAACCACTGCCGGAATTTCTGCGGATCCCGCCAATAACGAGACTTTCCGCGCCAAAGCGACTAATTGTGTCAGCGTTAAGAGAAACTGGCCCCCCGTCAGACTGCCCGCTGCCAATGATGTAGATATCTGCAGCACTGCTGATGTCGATTCGCGATCCTCGTCCGACCCCGGACGGCGGGGAGAGGACAGTGCCTGCCAATCTCATGGCTTGGTTCGCGCTGAAGAGCAAATATCCCGAGTCGGCCGGCAAACGCTGAGTCTCGGCGAGTCCCAAGCGTGAAGAGGCTTCGCGTGCAAACTCACTTACAGCATAGACCTCATACTCCGCTCGGCGCAAATAAACATCGGGCGACGTAACTTCGAAAAGCGAGCGAAGGGGGGATATCGACGAAGCAAGACGATAACTATTGAAACGAAAGCCTGTAACGTTCGATGAGCCATCGGACTGCGTGGAGTGGACAAAGGGGCGTGACGTCGTAAAGTTAGAGGGATCTCCTGACACAGAAACGCCGGGTGTGTCACTTCCGATAGGTGTTACTAGAAAAGCGCCGGGTAAGAGAGCATATCTTTGAGGAAGAAGCGTGTAGCTGCCCGCCTTCAAACTCGGAGTTTCATCTAGAAAGAGTTGGTCACCGACTTGCAAGGCTCGGGAAACATACCCCGGATCGTTTCCCAAGGTGTCAGCACTTGTCAGAGTATTGAACGGGGCGTAGGGCATGTGACGAGATTGGTATCCCGGTAAAATCGCGAAGGACTCCGCAACTTGGGTCCAATATCGATTAACCGCAGGAGTAGGTGCCAGCCCGCCTGAAAAGTCATCTGGATCGATACTCGTGCGTGCCGAATACGTCTTTCCTTGGTAAATCACGAGGTCACCGGAATCATAAGTACTTCCCGAAGCCCACGATGCAGACGGCTCGCCGAGGATATCGATCGGCCCACCGGTTCCCGGAACCCAACGATAGGCAAGCAGATCGCCGCCACCTCGGAGATCGATTACAGCTCCAGACTCAAAGTTCACTTGATCCCCAGCGACGTGAATTGTCTTCTCCTTCAAGTTTTGGGCTGTCACGTTGGTACCCCGAGAATCATAGAGGCTCACGCCGTCTAAACTTAGCCCGAGCGGGACCGTCAACTCCCTCCCAGACGAATAGTCCAGCCCAGAAACCGAGGTTATGCTGCCAGGTGCTAAGTTGACCTGCCGTGTCGTTGGAACGGTCAGCGCATTTCCCACAATCGCGTTGACTGGCGAGTCGATGGCAGCCGTAGAAAGATCAAAATCCGTGCCATCCCATCCAAGGACAATTGATCCGAACGGAGCCACCAAAACTCCTCCTTGGTAAATCTTCGAGGCAAATACTCTAAGTGCTCCACCAGCAGAGAGAGGAGAGAACCCTAGACCCGAGCGCGTTATGGTCACGCTGCCGAGGCCCCCAGCGTGGTCATAAGCAAACAAATCAAATCCGGCTAGCGTCACTGGATATACCTGAGCCGCATCCAAAGCCAAATCTCCGGCAATGCTAAGTGTTCCAGATCCCCTTATCTCGCCGGATGGTGCACGCACAGTGGCGGCGCCAATTCCACGAAGCACAGTGGTTCCAACATCAACAAGCTCTCCCTCGACTTGGATTGAGCCAGAGCCAAAGGTGGGTTGAACCAATTCCCGAGGGCTTTCCCCTGTCTGGGGGTCGAACGCGCGGAATGCGATAAATTCTTCCCCTTCTTCAAGTGGAGCCCGGAATGGTTGGCCCAAGGCAACGTAACTGGCTTTAAGTGAGACCCGACCCTGAGCGCGAATGACCCCCCCTCCAGCAACTCGGAGCGATCCTCTCGCAGTTATCGTCACGTCGCCCTCGAAAGCAATGTTACCCCCGACCGGCACTGGGGTAGCGTTTTCTTTAAAATAGTAATTCAAATCCAAAGACTCGAATCCCCCTTGATGAAACTGATCCGCTGCAAAATACCCACCCCCGGAGATCGCCAAACCACTTTCGTCTCGCAAAACCCTGCCGATCCCTCGACGAGAAATCCCCCTCAGAGCGAGTTTGTTCTGCGTGACGATCATGTTTGTATCCGATGACAATCGCAACTCATCTGAATCTGCGGGATAAAATCGACCCGATGAGACAACCAGCGTTCCCCCTGCTGCCTGACTTCCACCGGCTTCGCCTTTAAGCGTCGCATCCGAATAAAGCATTTGCGAACCGACGAATTGAATGGTCCCGGCGTTACTGTCGGCCTGGTATGCGATTGTCTCACGCACCAGCGGTTTAGTTGTTAGTCCAGAAGTCGACCGAGGGACATTGCTCGGAGTTAGACCAATTCTAGCACGACTTACGTCGAATACTTGGCTCGCTCCAGAGACGTCCAGAACCGCACCGGCTTCGGCAACAATGTTTCCACCGATAGAAATTGTGCCACCATCGAGGAGCGTTCCCACCCGTCGACCAAAGGAATCCGGCTCGAGAACGGCTGCTCCAACCGTGCTGACCAATGCCGTCGCTCCGATATAGACCGTGGGCAAGGCCGTTTGAGCGAGAACTTCAATAGATGTGTTTTGGGGAAACGAGTTGGATCCGGAAATTTGTATGTCCCCCCCGGGCGCGATCAGGCTCCCCAGCACGGAAACAGTTGCTCCCGTGAGGGCAATGTTTCCACCCGACTCAACCTCGAGGCGAGACCCTTCGCCAATCAGAACATCTCCTCGAGTAACAACAAGGCGGCCTGCATTCTCGTTCATGGAAGGATCAAAAAACTGATTTCGGATTACACCGGCAGAAACCGAAACTGAAATCGGAGATCGCTCTCCTGGCGGTCTAGATGTTTCGACGAGCAAATCCCTTCCTCGATTGGCGGGTGATGAAGAGTAAACTAGGCTTTTCGCGATGGGCTTAACAATAGTACCCTCCGCAAAATAGACAGCTGGCAGGTAAGGCACCGGGGCGTCTGGATCCGCCGGATCTGGCTTCCACCCCAGTATCGGTTTCCCAATCCCTGTAAGCTGGAATTCCTGGAATCCACCCTCACTGAAGAAGCTAGGCTGGAGCAACAAAGTGTCGGAATCAAGCGGTGTGCCGCCGACCTGAATGAGCGGTGCTTGAATTGAAAGCGTCCCTCCTGTTGCCTCGCGGCCCGCGAAGCCACGGAGATTTCCTCCGAGATCAAGTCTACCACCGAGCACGGAGGCATAGTTCACGTCCTTCCCCGCTTCAATCGCAATGGAACCCGCATCACCATAGGAATATTTGCCTCGTGCGGTAACTGCGACCCCGCCAGATACATCAATGATGCTTCCTTGAGCTAGACTAATGTTGAACCCTCGAAGTGCGACGCTTCCTCCATTAGTGAAAAGTCCGGTCGGGGCGGAATCTAATGGGCCCGTTGAACGGTCATCGATAACTAGGCCAGCGACGTCCAATTTCGCGCCGGGTCCAAGAGTGATCGATCCTTGAGCCAAATCAACATCGGGCTGCGGAAAATTGGGTACAAGCCGACTGCGAACCGCTGTTTCGTAAGCAGAAAGATTTGCGGCTTGGAACTCAATGCGCCCTCCAGGTGCTCGAACCTCGCCCATGATACTGATTTGACGGCCCGTCGCCGTGAGAACTCCCTCAGCGGGCAACTGAACCGTGACTCCTTCTGGAATAAGGAACTGACCATCGTCATTGATCACGTTAACTTCTCCGAATCCGGAGATCTGATAAAAATCGGATGGAAAATCTAGGGCGGCAAGGCGATCTCTGGGAATTGTCGCCCCTGCGGCGGTACCCGATGTCAGTGCTGAAACGGGTGTCACGTCCTTTTGCGGACCGAAGGTGATTACAGGTGGTGTGGGCGAGAAATCTGCGTAAGCAACGCCGACTGTCGGAAGCTGGATCTGGGATTCAAATCGCAATTCAAGCGAGGACGAGATCGGCACCTCACTCGACGTCTCCGTCTGCCGTATTTGCCGTGGCCCAGAGAGAGTTGCGCCTAAGAGAGTGCCGTCGAGAATCATAGCCGGAGCGGTGATACTCAAGGCACCGCCATCCGCGCCTGAAAGATACTCGTTCTCCATGTAAGCGCCGGTCGGCGCCAAAGAATTCTGGAAGGTTTTGGTAACCCCCCATTTGGCATGCACTTGTGTGGATTGCGGTTCATAAATGCCGTCATAAATTCGATCAGGCGTTGCCGACGCGACATCGATGAGGTGCCGCCCCTGGTAGAGCACCCGCGTTGTTTGAACCTTCCCCCCCTCATTGCGGAAGTAACCGCCGGATACATCAATAACGGAGCCATTCTGGGCAACAAACCCGCCCCCCGCTTCGATCGTAACAGAACCGCCGGTTGCCGTCAGTTGAGCAACGTTCTTCTTCACAACGTCTAAAAAGCCAGAAGCGTCACCCAAAGGCGTTCCTACCCACTGGCGGCCGTCGAAAGATCCACTCCTCCTGACGTCGATTTCGATGGTGATCCCACGAAGCACGCCAGTTCTTTGCACCGGTGCAACCGCCAGTTCGCTTCCTCTCAGCTGAACACTCAGAATACTGTCTGCTAACGGGTTTAAAACGTCGGTTGAACCGGACACATCGATGACTGCTCCCGAATCGAGTTGAACAAATCCTCCGGTATAAACAAACTCGTTCGCCGCTCGGCGGCTTCGGACAATGCCATCTGTCGTTACCAAGTTTACCGCACCCCAACTTCCAGCGCGAATCCCAACAACCCCACTCGGAGCTTGCATCACCGAATTCTTCCCGAAAAACACAGAGCTCCCTAAAATCGATACTTCCGAGTTTAGGGGCAGCTTTGTTGCAACAGCTGTCGCGGTGCTCGCATAATCTGGCAAAATTCGAACCACGCTGTTTTCCCCAAGGATGACGTTTCCGGTGGAGGTTTCCAAGAATGCAGGAACCCCACTCGGTGCTGTTGGGTTGAAGTCGGCTGCAGGTATCGCATTATAACTCGCTCGGAGATCAACGCGTCCGTTCAGGGTGACAGAGGTTGTACTATCAATAATACCCATTTGCTCCACTTGCTTTCCGGCCATTATAAGGTTGCCCGTTGGTATGCTGACCAAACCCGCGTTGGAGACAGTTCCGGCGTAACTGCCAACATCGCCAACGAATATATCGAGCCCCCTGAGACTGGGCTCCAAAGAATTATGGGCATTGGCTCCGATTTGAAGGCCAGCCGCGAGGATAACTTGACCTGACGGAGCTCCCAAAATGCCCTGATTCGAGACGTTTGCACCCACTAACATTACTCTTCCTCCACTTCCCTCGCTGTTCACTTGTGCTGTAATCTCGGCCCCTTTTTCGACTATGATATTTCCCGTCTGGCCGGTGGGCGTAGTGGCAGCAGGCGGAGTGAAGCCATTTTGTCCTGTCGACGTAAACAGAAATTCTGCTTGGCCGGCTGTCTGGTTAAGCAAACCGCGTGTGATCAGGTTATCATTGATCGGTAGCGAAGAGGCGACAAGAGTGCGGGTGTTAACTTGGCTGCCGGCGCCAAAAATGATGCCGCTCTGGTTGATGATGTAGACTTGGCCGTCGGCGTTGATTTTGCCGCGGATTTGGGAGGGGGCGACGGAGCCCATGACTTTGTTGAAGGCGATCCATTTGCCGGAGTCGGCACCACCGGCGGACTGGTCGAAATTGACCTGCGTGTTTTTTCCAACGTTGAAGGTTTTCCAGTGGAGGATGGCTTGTTGGAGGTTTTGGGTGATCGTGACATCGTTTCCGGTTTGAACCGGGGCACTGGCACCGTCCCAGCGGAAGTTCGCTTCGCCGGGCTGGTAGCGATCGAGTCCGTTGATGACGAGACCGTCGGGGATGCCGGGATCGGTGGCAGCGGCGGCGGCACGGGCGGCCTCTTGGAGCTGGCGCATG
>Ga0247834_1003382_pt1 | contig 21858 bp, 19 predicted proteins | sample LaCruzMarch2015__8_FD_187118 | JGI IMG/M metagenome (GOLD analysis project Ga0247834, IMG submission 187118) | Freshwater microbial communities from meromictic Lake La Cruz, Castile-La Mancha, Spain - LaCruzMarch2015_12m | ecosystem: Environmental > Aquatic > Freshwater > Lake | place: Spain...
ATAATGATTGATGGTATTTTCGGAACACACCGAATCTTTGCTTCACCACTTGGCAGACTTTATGGTTTTCTTATCAATTTCTTTGAAATACTCGCCTTTGGAGTTTTGGCGGTTTGTGTGGTTTTTCTTACCAGACGAAACCTTACAAAAGTAGAACGCCTACAAAAAACCCGTCACATTGAGTTAAAAGGCTGGGCAACCAAAGATGCCAATATAATTTTAATCATTGAAATCTTATTAATGTGGGCTTTTTTGAGCATAAACGCCGTTGATACTATTTTACAGGAACGTGCTATTGGTCATTATGCCGAAGCTATCACCGGAGATTTTTGGATTAGTCAATTCTTTAAACCTTTGTTTTTGGTTCTCTCAGATGGTGTTTTAGTTGTATATGAGCGAGCAGCTTGGTGGTTTCATATTTTAGGCATTATGGCTTTTGCTACTTATGTTACTTACTCTAAGCATTTACATATTTTCTTGGCCTTTCCGAATACGTATTTTTCTAATCTTAATCCGAAAGGAGAAATGGCAAATATGCCAACAGTTACGAAAGAAGTAAAAATAATGCTCGGCCTCGAAGAACCAGATTCAAATCTGGCCGAAGTTGGTCGTTTTGGTGCAAAAGATGTAAAAGATTTATCGTGGAAAAACTTGATGGATGCTTACAGCTGTACCGAGTGTGGGCGTTGTACTTCATCTTGCCCTGCAAACATGACAGGAAAGCAACTTTCGCCACGCAAAATTATGATGGATACACGTGACCGCCTCGAAGATATTCAAAAAGGTTGGTTGGCGACTGACCAGAAAGTCCCAATTGCGGAATTTAATGATGGAAAAAACCTTATCGGTGATTATATTTCGGAAGAAGAAATCTTGGCTTGTACAACTTGTAATGCGTGTGTGCAAGAATGTCCGATTAATATCAGTCCATTGGATATTATTTTACAGCTTCGTAGATATAAAGTAATGGAAGAGTCTCAAGCACCTGCTTCGTGGAATGGCATGTTCTCAAATTTAGAAAATAATATGGCTCCGTGGAAATTTTCTCCGAGCGACCGCTTTAACTGGGTAGAGGGATTAAATAAATGAAAAGAGCAATCAATAGCGTTTAACATAAGATTATTTCTCAAATTAATTATAAAAAAAACTGACTTTCGATAGATTGACAGTTTTTTTGTGAGTCAATAAAATATTTTATTTTAGAATTCGTTTTGTACTTAAAGAATATTTTATTTAAATTTACATAGATTAACACGAAAAGCTGGTACAATATTTGAAATGTTACTCCCTAATTATCCTAAAAAGTACAATAAGCCCAAAAGGGCATAATGCACCTAACCAAACCTCCTATGAAACGATTTAATTCTTCAATGTTTATGCAATGGGTTGTTTTTATTCCCTTGTTATTGCCATTAGCCATTGTTAGCGGAGCTTTCGATGGTATGAAAAGAGTGTTTGAACAAGCTTCTGCCGACATCATAGAAAATGAGCTAGTGGCTCACATCGAAGCTTAAATAAAATTTTCAACAGTGGTTTTTAACTGTGGCAATGATAATACCCCTGATTGTCGCCATTTCAGTTCACTTTTCTTGAAAAGCATGAGTGTTGGCACACCCGTAACTCTGTATTTTGCAGCTAGTTTGGGGTTTTGATCAATATCAATTTTTACGATTCTAACTTTCTCACCCATTTCTTGTGCTAATTGCTGAAGCGTAGGAGTAAGAGCCTTGCATGGGCCGCACCAAGTAGCAAAGAAATCAATCAAAATTGGTTGCTCAGAAGCTATTAATTCTTCAAATGTTCCGTTCATATCTTTCTGTCTTTTTTCTTAAAACAGTTAATACTTTCTCGGAGTTTCATATTTTTGCTATTCTTCAATAATGTTCCTATATTGTTTTTATTCAAAATGACATTTATATGCTTTGTAGAGAAGGATGTTTATTAAATAAGAAAGATAACCAAACAAAAGCCACTCATCTAAATTTTCACAGAAATTAATACAAAAATCCTGTCAATCTAAAAATCGCTTAATCCTATACTTTCTGCTATATTTGCAATCATAATTCGCTTCAAAACATTCGACCTTAAAAAATGGAAAACATTTCAAGACGAAATCTGCTAAAAACCTTTGGTCTAACCGCTGGTGGATTGTCACATTTTAATATCGATACCCTCGCCGAAGATATCGATGACCAAGAAATTGAAATTCCACACGATGACCGATATGTTTCGCTCGAAAAACCTGTAACAGCTATTGTATTAGGTGCGGGAAATCGTGGAAATGTTTATGGGCGTTTTGCATTGGCTTTCCCGAATGAGTTGGATATGGTTGGCGTTGCCGAGCCTATTGAGTTTCGTAATGATAAGTTTTCGAAAACCAATAATATAGAAGACAAAAATCGCTTTAAAACATGGGAAGATGTTTTTAAAGTTCCAAAATTTGCCGATGCCATTATTATCTCAACGCCCGACCGACTGCATTATGGCCCAGCCATGAAAGCACTCGCAATGGGATACCATGTATTGCTCGAAAAGCCAATTTCCCCATCAATGCAGGAATGTTTGGAGATTTTGGCAATGGCAAAGAAAACCAAAAGCATCATTGCGGTCTGTCATGTATTACGTTATACGCCGTATTTTAGAAAATTAAAAGAGATTTCGGATAGCGGAAAATTTGGTAAATTAATTAGCGTCAATCACCTTGAGGGCGTTGAGTACGTACACATGGCACACTCTTATGTGCGTGGAAACTGGCACGTTGAAAAAGATACAAATCCGATTATTTTGGCAAAGTCTTGTCACGACCTTGATATCTTACGTTGGATTATCGGAAAACCTTGCAAAAGTATCTCAGCCCATGGTTCTCTTACTTGGTTTAAGCGTGAAAATGCCCCCGAAGGCAGTACCGACCGTTGTACCGATGGCTGTAAAATAGAAGCCGAATGTCCATTTTCGGCAATCAGAATTTACCAAAAAGAAAAGCAACGCATTAATGTTTTGGATGTGACTGATGATAAATCGAAACAAGATGCCGAAATTTATGAGAAATTGAAAACATCTCAGTATGGTAGATGTGTTTATAAAATGGACAACGACCAACCTGACCATTATACTACATCAATGGAGTTTGAAGGCGGTACAACGGTAAGTTTTGCAATGGAAGCTTTTACATCATTTGAGCATCGAAAAACTCGTTTGATGTTTTCGAACGGAGAGGTTTGGGGCGATATGAATCAAATTCAAACGTATGATTTCCGTAACAAAGAAACAACATCTTGGAAAGCAACTGACCAACCTGAATACAAAAATCAAGCATCAGGGCACGGTGGCGGAGATTATGGTTTAGCTCGAAATTTCGTACAGGCAGTTGCACAAAACAAACCCGAATTGCTAACTTCAACGATTGAAGCTTCTATCGAAAGTCACGTAATGGGGTTTATGGCTGAAAAAAGCCGACTTGGTAAAAAAATGGTAGAAGTAAAAATATAATATCCTCACCCAACCCTCCTCAGTAGTGAGGGTATATTTTGATTTTTTATAATGCGTAAAATACTAATAATAACCCTATTAGCTTTGGCCTCGTGCCAAAACAAAAAAGCCGATTTAGGTACATTCGACCAAAAAACTTTCCGAACCGACCGAGGTGCTTGTGAAGGAAAAAGAGAAAAACTGATTGAAGAACTAAAAACTCTCCGACCGAAGATTTTGGGATTAACCGAAAACCAAGTTATCGAAACTCTAGGCAGATATGATTTTCAAATTCTGAGCCGTCGAAACGAAAAAGTTTTTGTATTCTACTTAGAAAAAGGGGCACATTGTGAAAATATTCAGAACCCAACGCAGGCTCGTTCGATGATTTTGTATTTTAATGCCGCAAGTTTGGTAAAAGAAGTTTCATTTCAATTTGGTAGCCCAGTTGAATAGTAAGACAATTTTTCTAAAATATTTGAGTTGTTTTCTGGAATGAAATGTATTTATTCTTTGGCAAGATAAAATATTTTAATAAAAAATTTTGATTTCTAAAATCAACCATTACTTTTGCATTCATTAATCGGTTTATAAATCGCTTTCAAAAAAACAAAAAATGACTCAATATTCTAACATAGTAAAAATCTGGTGGTGGCGTCCTGCAAAATAGGATGAACAGATTTGATATGTAGAAAAACATACAAGTATTAAGCGAGGCGGCTTACTGTTCATAACGGTAAGCCGCTTTTTTATTTTTGACTCTATTCTTATCATTTATAATATGAAATCTTCTTATCAAATTACAACTCGCCATAAACGCTTACTCGCCGACACACTTACGCCAGTTGGTATTTTTCAACGTTTACGTGGGCATTACCCACATTCGGTTATTCTCGAAAGTGCCGATTACCACGCCATGCACAATAGTTTTAGCTATATCGCTTGTGATGAAGTGGCAAGTTTTCAATTAGACGAAGATGTTGTTACACAAAAATTTCCAGATAGATTGAGTGAGACTTTTTCGTTAAATAATAGAAAAGATGGTGTAAAAGTTTTGCAGGAATTTGCAGAACGCTTTGAAAACCCCAAAAGTGAGTTCCCTTTTATAACAAACGGGCTTTTCGGACATATTACCTATGATTCGGTTGAGTATTTTGAAGACATTGAGATTCAAGAAAAAAGTGTCGAAAGTGCCATCCCTCAGATTTTATACCGAGTTTATCGCTATGTGATTGCCATCAATCATTTTAAAGATGAATTATATATTTTTGAGCATGCATACACGCCCGAAGGTCAAGAGCCAAAAGTTTCTGTCGATGGCTTAGAAACTTTAGAGTTTTTTGTGAAGAACCCCAAAATGTCAACTGCTAAATTTAAAGCAGAAAAAGATGAGGTTTCTAATTTGAATGATGATGAAATGCGAATAATCATCAATAAATGTATTGGACATTGTTTGCGTGGGGATGTTTTTCAGATTGTGCCTTCTCGTAGGTTTTCAAAGAAATTTGAAGGTGATGATTTCAATGTTTATCGTGCCTTGCGTTCAATCAATCCATCCCCTTATTTATTTTATTTCGATGGTGGAGATTACCATATTTTTGGAAGTTCGCCCGAAAAACAAATTTTGATTAAAGATGGTCAGGCCGAAATTCATCCGATTGCAGGAACATTTAGACGCACAGGCGATGATGAGCATGATGCCGAATTGGCTCGCCAACTCCATGCCGACCCAAAAGAATCGGCCGAACACGTAATGTTAGTTGATTTGGCCAGAAATGACCTTTCACGCAGTGCTGAAAACGTAAAAGTTGAGACTTTCAAGGAAGTTCAGTTTTATAGCCACGTTATTCACCTAGTTTCAAAAGTGACAGGCAAAATGCACGAAGGCACAAATCCACTGCAATTGGTGGCTGATACTTTTCCCGCTGGAACGCTTTCTGGAGCCCCCAAGCATAATGCCATGACGATTATCAATAAATTTGAACCGACCAATCGTAGTATTTATGGCGGAGCAATTGGTTTCATGGATTTCAAAGGAAATTTTAATCATGCTATCGCAATTCGTACGTTTTTGAGCAAAAACAATACACTTTTCTATCAAGCAGGCATGGGCGTTGTGGCAAAATCTGATGTAGAACTCGAAATGAGAGAAGTACATTTGAAGTTGGCAGCTTTAAGAAAAGCGATTGAAATGGCGGAGGAGATTTGAGAGGAAAACCAGAATCCGTAGCGATGGGGTTGCAACCCCATCGCTACGGATTAGTAAAACGTTTATGTTATGGGACAAAGTTATATTGCAATTTGGTTTCATTTAGTTTGGAGTACAAAAAATAGAGAACCGTTTATTCAAAATTCTTGGAAAATGGAATTGTATTCACATATCAAGGAATATTGTCAACGAAAGGAGTATCACTTAGATTTTATTAATGGGATGCCTGACCACATCCACCTTTTGATTTCACCTAAAGCTACTTTTGCAATAAGTGATATTGTTCGCAATATTAAAACAGATAGTTATTATTGGATAAAAGAGAGTAAGATTTCTAAAGAGGCCTTTGGTTGGCAGGATGGTTATGGAGTTTTTTCTGTAAGTCCATCGCAAGTACAAAAAGTTAGAAATTATATTAAAAATCAAGAAATACATCATCAGAAACATGATTTTAGCGATGAATTAAAATGGTTTGAATCGTTGAAGTGAATGATGTAAAAAACAAAAATACAACATGAAAATATTAGTTCTCGATAATTATGATTCTTTCGTTTACAACTTAGTCTATATTCTAAAAGAATTAGGTGGAGATGTAGATGTATTCAGAAATGATAAAATTTCATTGGAGGAAGTCGAAAAATATGATAAAATTTTGCTTTCACCAGGCCCAGGAATCCCCGAAGAAGCTGGAATTATGCTTGATTTAATCAAAACTTATCATGCCAAAAAATCTATTTTTGGCGTGTGTTTGGGGCATCAAGCAATCGGCGAGGCTTTTGGAGCAAAATTGCATAACATGGGAGAAGTCCTTCATGGAGTAACAACTAAATGTTTAATAACCGATACAAGCGAAGTTCTTTTTCAAGGAATTCCTTTTGAAATCGAAGTTTGTCGTTATCATTCATGGACGGTTGTTCCTGAAACTATGCCAGCCGATTTGAAAATTACTGCCATCGACGAAAAGGGCCAAGTAATGGCAGAATCTCATCAAAAATACGATGTACGAGGCGTACAGTTTCACCCCGAAGCATATTTGACGCAACACGGCGTGAAAATGGTAGAGAATTGGATGAGAAAATAATTGTTTAAAGTGTTATTTTTGTTTTAGACGGTTCGTCGTAGTGATTGTTACAAAATTGTTTTTGCTGTATGAAAATAAATCGTTTTGAAGATCTTGAAATTTGGAAAATTTCTGTTCAAATCGCAGTTGATATTTTTGAAGTTTGTAAAGAAAAGCCATTGAAAAATGATTTCGGAACAAAAGACCAAATTCAAAGAGCTGCATTTTCTTTGTCAAATAATATCAGTGAAGGTTTTGAATATGACAATAATGCTGATTTTATAAGATATTTACGTTACGCAAAAGGTTCAGCAGGTGAGTTGCGTAGCCAAATGTTTGTCTTAAAAAATGCTGGTTTGATTAGTGAAACATTTTATAATCAAAAGTATAGTGAACTTATTGCACTTTCTATAAAAATTAAAAACCTCATGACTTATTTACAAAACAAAAAATAGAGCAGAAGTAAATAATTATCTGAGAACTCTCTTAAACAATGTGCAACAAATTGAAACAAAATTAACAATATGAAACTGTATCTTAACCATCTAATTGATAATCAAAATCTTACCTCTCAGCAAGCCCAAGAAGCCCTCCTAAAAATCGGGCAGGGGCAAGTTAATAATTCGCAAATTGCTGCTTTTTTAATGGGAATTCAACAAAAAGGAATTACCGTTGATGAACTCGAAGGTTTTCGTGAAGCAATACTTTCATTGGCAGTGCAAATAGATTTATCAGATTTCGATGCAATGGATATTGTCGGAACTGGCGGCGATGGCAAAGATACCTTCAATATTTCTACAACATCGGCTTTTGTGATTGCGGGTGCTGGACAACACATTGCCAAACATGGCAATCATGGCGTTTCTTCATCGGTTGGGTCGAGCACAGTTTTAGAATATTTGGGCGTAAAGTTTAGTAACGACGAAAGTTATTTAAAACAAAAGCTTGAAACAGCGGGTATTTGTTATATGCACGCACCGTTGTTTCATCCAGCCATGAAATACGTTGCACCGATTCGAAAAGAACTGGGCATGAAAACGTTCTTTAATATTTTGGGGCCATTGCTCAATCCTGCCAAAGTCCAAAAACAATTTTCAGGGGTTTATAATTTACGAGTTTTTGATTTGTATGCCCAGTTATTTGGTCGTACATCTGCTAAATTTGCTATCATTTATGATTTAGCTGGCTATGATGAGATTTCGCTAACTAATGATTTTCAGATTTCAAGTCATATCAACAAAGATATAAGCATCGTTTCGCCCAAAAGCTTAGGCTTTGATTTACAGCAGCATTCAGACATTTATGGCGGAGGAACAATCGAAGAATCAGCAACTATTTTAATAAATGTATTAAAAAATGAAGCGACTGAGGCCCAAACAAATGTCATTTTGGCAAATGCAGGGTTTGCTTTAAGTATCGCAAAAGATATAAGTATCGAAGAAGGCATCGCTCAAGCTAAAGAGTCTTTATTAAGTGGAAAAGCATATCTTTGTTTGAAAAAACTAACAGAATCATGACAAATATTGATGATTTAGACCTAAATGGAACTTATACTTATGCCGATTATATGAAATGGGCTTTTGATGAATCAATCGAAATCATCAAAGGTAAAGTTTTTAAAATGTCGCCTGCTCCCAATCTAAGGCATCAACGAGTTTCAATGAAACTCACTGTAGAATTTGGAAATTATTTCAAAAAACACCCTTGTAATTTATTTGCAGCACCTTTCGATGTACGTTTAACACCATTAAAAAAAGACAAAGACGATAAAATTTATACGGTAGTTCAGCCAGATTTATGCGTAATTTGTGACGATGACAAGCTCGACGAACATGGTTGTGTCGGCTCTCCTGACTTAATTATCGAAATACTTTCTCCGGGTAATACTCGCAAAGAAATGAAAGATAAATTTGAAGTTTATCAAGAGAATGGTGTGAGAGAATATTGGCTTGTCGAACCAAATGATAGAGCGGTTTTTGTTTATGTTTTAAATGAACAAGGAAAATATATTGGCCTACAGCCTTTTACTGAGGAAGATATCATGACTTCGGCTATCTTTCCCGAATTAGAAATAAACTTAGAAGAAGTTTTTGCAGAAAAATGACCATTTTAGATAAAATAACCGCCCAAAAGGCAATCGAAGTTGCAGCAGCAAAAGCCGAGGTTTCAATTCAAGATTTAGAGAAAAGTGAGTTTTTTGCAAGAAAAATCAATTCACTTGTGGCAAGTCTTTCATCAGAAAACTCATCGGGAATCATTGCTGAGCATAAACGTAAATCGCCATCTAAAGGAGTCATAAATGACCAACTTTCAGTAGAAGAGATTACACAAGGATACGCCCAAGCAGGAGCGGCTGGACTTTCAGTTTTGACCGACACTGATTTTTTCGGTGGAAACAAAGAAGACTTACAAAAAGCCCGAATTGCCAACCCTTCCACGCCAATCTTACGAAAAGATTTCATGATTGACGAATACCAAGTTTTTGAAGCAAAAGCTTGGGGTGCTGATGTGATTTTATTGATTGCGGCTTGCCTTTCGCCCAAACAAATAAAAGATTTAAGTCACAAAGCCCATGAGTTAGGTTTAGAAGTTCTGCTCGAAATACATGACCAAGAAGAACTAGACCGCAGTCCATTAGAATACGTAGATATTGTTGGAGTAAATAACCGTAATCTAAAAAACTTTGCAGAAAACAACGTAGATGCATCTTTGATTTTAGCTGAAAAGATTCCTTCTAATATCATCAAGATTTCAGAAAGCTGTATCAGCGAGCCAGAAACCATTCGTTTATTGAAGTCAGCTGGATACCAAGGATTTTTAATTGGTGAAACTTTAATGAAAGATGCTTCTCCGGGAACTAAATTGGGGGAGTTCATAGCGAAAATCTAAAAAAAAACTTAATTTTGATAGGTTGTATACCTTTTGCTGATCTTATACTATACCCCAAGTATGACAAAATATAAAATATTCCTGTGGGGCAGGGATTCCCATATTATGAAATTAAAAGTTTGCGGAATGCGTGCTGTCGAAAACATCCAAGCACTCGTTGAGTTGAAACCTGATTTTATTGGTTTTATTTTTTATGATAAATCACCTCGTTTTATCGGAAATGATGCCGATGCTGATTTTATCAATTCTATTCCAAGAGAAATCAAGAAAGTAGGCGTTTTTGTCAATGCAACTATTGATTTTATATTACAAAATGTAAGAAAGTACGGTTTAAATTATGTGCAATTACACGGCAACGAAATGCCCGATTTTTGCCGAAATCTCCGACTAAAAGGTGTAAATATTATCAAGGCATTTAGAGTAGATAATGATTTTGTGTTTGGACAATTAAATAATTATAAACCACACGTCGATTTTTTTTTATTTGATGCGAAAGGTGATGGTTATGGCGGAAACGGAATTGCGTTTGATTGGAACATCTTGAAAAAATATTACAATCAAAAACCATACTTTTTAGCAGGAGGCATAAGTCTTGAAAATTTTGATGTTTTAGAAACTATTATTCCGAAGCCTTATGCAATGGATGTAAACAGTAAGTTTGAAATAGAAATAGCAATTAAAGACATCGAAAAACTCGAAGAACTAACAGATAAAATTCGACCTATTGAAGTGTAAATTGTGAAAATCGTAGCCATATCTGATACTCACGGAAATCACCGAAACCTCGTTCTGCCCGAAGGAGATATGCTCATTCACGCAGGCGACGTTTCGTCATTGGGTAAAGAGTCTGAAATTAAAGATTTTTTAAACTGGTTTTCAAAAACGGATTTTACTTATAAAATTTTGATTGCGGGAAACCACGATTTTTATTTTGAGAAAATAGGCGAAAACACCAAAGTTTTAGTAGAACTGATTCCTGAGAATGTCATTTATCTGAATGACAGTGGGGTAGAAATAGAGAATTTAGGCCAGAAAGCATTACGAATTTGGGGTTCACCAGTTCAACCGTGGTTTTATAATTGGGCGTTTAATCGGTATCGTGGAGAAGATATTAAAAGACATTGGGATAAAATTCCACAAAATACTGGTATTCTCATCACGCACGGCCCAGCTTACGGCATTCTTGATAAAACGACTAGGAATGAAAGTGTTGGCTGTGAAGATTTACTCGCAAAAATAAAAGAAGTAAAACCCAAATTTCATATATGCGGACATATACACGAGGCTTATGGACGTACAAAACAATCAGACACTGAGTTTATCAACGCAAGTGTTTTGGACGAAAATTATAATTTGAAAAATAAACCAGTAGTATTTGAGATTTAGTATATAAAACAGAAAACCTTAGAGTTATAAAATATGACAGCCTTACAACAAAATTATTCAGTAGATAAAAAAGGATATTACGGGAAATTTGGTGGAGCATACATTCCTGAAATGCTTTACCCAAACGTAGAAGAGTTACAGCAAAACTATCTTGATATAATCTATCATCCTGAGTTTCAAGCTGAATACCACGCTTTACTCAAAGATTACGTTGGTCGTCCGACTCCGTTATTCTATGCAAATCGCTTATCGGAAAAATATCAAACCAACATTTATTTAAAGCGAGAAGACCTGTGCCATACGGGAGCTCACAAAGTAAATAATACAATTGGACAGATTTTATTGGCAAAAAAACTCGGCAAACAAAAAATCGTTGCTGAAACAGGAGCTGGTCAACACGGTGTAGCCACAGCCACAGTTTGTGCTTTGATGGGTTTAGATTGTATTGTTTACATGGGCGAAATTGACATTAAACGTCAAGCACCCAATGTGGCTCGTATGAAAATGCTCGGTGCAGAAGTTCGCCCAGCAATGAGTGGTTCAAAAACCCTCAAAGATGCCACAAACGAAGCCATGCGTCACTGGATAAATAACCCAGTCGATACACATTATATCATAGGCTCAGTAGTTGGTCCGCACCCTTATCCAGATATGGTGGCTCGTTTTCAAGCCATTATCTCTGAAGAAACCCGTTGGCAGTTACTTGAAAAAACAGGTACTGAAAATCCAGATTATGTAATTGCTTGCGTAGGTGGAGGTTCAAATGCCGCTGGGGCATTTTATCATTATCTTGATGAGCCATCAGTTCAACTAATTGCTGCCGAAGCAGGTGGACACGGAATTAATTCTGGAATGTCAGCCGCAACAACTTTCTTAGGAAAAATGGGCATTCTTCACGGAAGCAAAAGTATTTTGATGCAAACCGAAGATGGTCAAGTAGTAGAGCCACATTCAATTTCAGCAGGACTTGATTATCCAGGTATCGGTCCAATGCACGCCCATTTGTGGGACTCTGGTCGAGCGAAGTACTTTGCTATTACTGATGAAGAATCACTAACCGCAGGTTTTGAGCTTTCAAAACTTGAAGGAATTATTCCAGCCATCGAAACCGCTCACGCATTGGCAGTGTTGCCGTATCTAAAAGCTGGCGTTAACGAAACCATAATAATCAATCTTTCGGGCAGAGGCGATAAAGACTTAGATACTTACATGAAGTTTTTATAATTTTGTAGGACAGGTTTTCAACCTGTCAATCGGCAAGAATAAAAAAAATACTGAAATACAAAAAAAGGAATGTTTTTTCAAAATTGAAGATGAATTGATTGAAGTTATGAAAACAATTCCTGAAAAAGAGTTACACGATTATATTATCAATTATGCCAAACGAAACAGGGTTTTCATGGAGAATTTCTTTGAATAATTTGGTTAAAACATAAAATAGAAATCAATAGCTTTCAAAAAAACAGATTAACTCAAACTTTAATACTCAACCAGTATATGAAAACCCTCTTTCTTACAATTGCTATTATGTCAGTTTCACTCATGTCGAATGCTCAAACCAAAAAACAACCAACTAAAATGTTACGTCATGCCGTCTTATTCAAATTCAAAGATTCAAGTACGCCTGAAGATATTAAGAAAGTAGAAGCTGCTTTCCGTGGATTACCTAGTCAAATCAAAGAAATTAAAAGTTTAGAATGGGGAACAAACAACAGCCCAGAAAACCTTAATCAAGGTTTTACACACATGTTTTTTTTAACTTTCAAGTCAGAGGCTGACCGTGCTGTTTATTTGCCACATCCAGCTCATAAAGCTTTTGGTGGGGTACTTGGGCCACACCTCGATAAAGTTTTAGTTCTTGATTATTGGACAGAAAATTAATGGGGGGCGAAACTCCAGTTTCGCCATAAAAATGACAACGAATCTTAAAAAAATATTACTTATCACAATCTTATTATCAATAAGTGCATTTACAATATTGATGTTTACGAAAGTAATACCCTATTTGAGTTTTGAACCAGCAATCAATTTTCTAAGTACAAAAACTGACCGAGTTTTACAAAAAACAATATTCCAATGGTCGTTTTACATACATATTATTAGTAGTTGGTTTGTGATGTTGGCAGGAATTATTCAATTTATACCTTTTGTCTTGAAAAACTTTCCTGTTATTCATCACACATCTGGCAAAATTTATGTGTTGTTGGTTTTGTTTTTAGCCGCCCCATCAGGACTTGTATTAGCCGTTTATGCCAACGGTGGCTTGTCAACCAAAGTGGGATTTACATTTCAATGTATCATCTGGTGGTTCGTAACTTTTATCGCTTGGCAAGAAATCCGAAATAGAAATTGGCTGTTGCACACCCAATCAATGATTCGCAGCTATGCTATTACACTAGCGGCCATGAGTTTAAGAGTATTAAGTTACGTTATGATTTATAATTTTGGCACAAAACCTATCGAAACCTACCTAACGGTTACGTGGCTTTCGTGGGTAGGAAATTTATTTATTGCCGAGATATTCATCAGATATGGTTTAGCACAATATTTACTCAAAAATAAATAACATGAAAAACATCCTTGTTTCTATTGGTATATTATTGGTCTTATCTATAACCTATTATTCTTGTTCGAGAAGTTCGCAAGATAAAACCAATGTTGCATCCAAACTTACAACACATAAAGAAGCGATTGATAGTCTTCGCATAGATAATGCCGCAGAAAAACCTCTTGTTTTTACTAAATTGACAAAAAATCAGGTAAATGATTCGTTATCAGCATTAGACCTATCAAGACTTTTTGCATCAAGTAGTCCAGAAGAACCATTTAGCAATAGATTCGATGGTCTTTATGGAAAAGATAATTATCGAATAGAAATATTTTTCGCCGAAGCATTTAAAGACGAGGAAAATCAAACTCTCTATCATATAAAGGGTAAAAATCGTTTCAAAAAAACAATAACTTCTTTTGAAGGTACAATCACCATTGATTCTCTCATTGCCTTTGAAGACCCAAATATTGACACGCTCAACTTCGATCATGAATTTATCAAGCACAAAGTCTTATATTCTGCCGTAGGAAAATTCATCCTAAAAGAAGATTCTACAGCTAAAGGCTCAGGAGTTTTCTCTGGAAAAATATCAATGGATTTTAAAGTGAGAAATGATAATTCTTTAGACCTGTGGTATTTTTCTCCCCAAACCCAAAGCAAAGCTAGCGGATTCCGCTTCATAGGTGAATGGCAAAGTTATCAGTCAAAAGCCATCAAACCAGTTATTTGGGCAAAAGATCTATTTAGTTTTGCTAACGAAATCATTAAAGATTTCAGCATTGGCGAACGAGACGTTGAAATAAATCCAAAATACCGACATCTTGGTTGGGATAATTATTGGGAAATGGACGAGTGGTGGCATGATGCCAAACCTGCTCAATAAATTTATAAAATTATTTCTGTAAATAACCATAGTAAAAATGAATCGTATAACGCAGTTATTCAAAAATAAGCCAAGCAACGTACTCAATATATATTTCACCGCAGGTTTTCCAAGTCTCAACGATACCGTAACTGTTTTAGAAGCTCTCCAGGATTCAGGAGCAGATATTGCCGAAATCGGAATGCCATATTCCGATCCTGTGGCTGATGGTGAAACCATTCAGCAATCAAATCAGATTGCTTTAGATAATGGAATGAGCTTAAAAGTTTTATTCCAGCAATTAGAAGGAATTCGTGCGAAAGTTTCTATGCCTATTATATTAATGGGCTATATCAACCCAGTATTACAATTCGGTATCGAAAATTTTTGTAAAAAATGTCAAGAAGTAGGAGTTGATGGCTTAATTCTACCTGACCTTCCAATGGATGAATTTTATGAAGAATACAAACCAATATTCGACAAATATGGAATATTTAATATTTTCTTGATTACACCACAAACAACCGAATCACGCATTCGCCGAATTGACGAACTTTCTAATGGCTTTATATATATGGTTAGTAGTGCTAGCGTAACGGGCGGAACTTCAGGCATCACCGATATAATGGAAACATATTTTAATCGTGTCAATGCCATGAATCTCCGAAACCCTCGACTCATCGGTTTTGGTATAAAAGACAACGCAACATTCACCAAAGCAAGCCAATACGCTGCGGGGGCAATCATCGGAAGTCAGTTTATCAGAGTTTTGCAAGATTCTGCTGAAACTACAATACACAATAATATAGTTGAGTACGTAAAATCCGTTAAAGGATAAAAAGCGACATCAAAACTCAAGGATTTATGAAAACAACAATAATTATATTGCTCATTTTCATAAGTTCTTTAGCTATTTCACAAAGCAACAATTACCGCCCACAACTTCGCCTTTCACCTCATATTGGTATTGGCTGGGCCATACCCCCATTTATTGATGGCACCAATAGTAACTTAGTACTAAAGTCAAATCCATTCAAAAATTTTATCAATGGTGAAATAACCACATCTTCAGGTACCAACAAGCAAATTTACAAGATGACCAACACCATCGGTATTGATGCGAACTACTTAATTAGTAAACAATGGTCGGTCAATTTAGGCGTAAACAGAGCCATGCACATTAATCTCCTAAGCGACCCCGACCCCATAAGAGTTTCAAACACTACCGAATACACAACCTGGATTTACGCCTACAAGTACACATCTTATTTAGTAGGAGTCAGATATAATCATTACGACAAGTTTTTTCAATGTAATATTCATTATGCAGGAATAGCCAAGGAAGCCATCGAAAGTAATAATGGTGCGGGCGGAGGAATTATAACTAATGGAAACGGACTAAACAATACTATTATCTCTAGAAAAGAAAATACTTTTATTATTTCTCCCGAATATGGCATTACTGGTGTAAGTTCATTCGACCTACCAATGGAAATAAGTGTAGGTTTACATATTCCAACATCTATTTTTTCAAAGGAACAAGCAATATTTATCAGAAATGGCTCAAATACTGGAACTAATTTTCTGAATTTTACCCAAGCGGCCGTTTGGCTTCGAGTACGAATCCCGATTTTAGTTTGCTCAAGAAATCCAAAAACACCAAAACCAAAAATAGTTAAAAAGCCAATTCCACAAAAAACTGTTGAATACGACGGCGAGAAAGTCGCAACGGGCGAAAAGATAATCCTTAAAAGTCTGCAGTTTGAGCAAGCTAAAGATATACTTAGCTCAAATGCCATGATTGAACTCGACAAAGTAGAACAATTGATGCAACAATCTTCAACAATGATTATCGAAATCATTGGACATACATCTGACGAAGGCGACCGTAATAGTAATATCGAACTATCATTAAAAAGAGCCAAGTCATGCAAAGAATACCTACTAAAGAAAGGAATCAAGTCAAATCGCATTAAAGTAAGAGGAATGGGGCCAGATGCTTCAATTTCCCGAACCGATAAATCTCTCAATCGCAGAGTAGAAATGCAAATTATCCGAATGTAATTTCATTACCTCAACTTCCGGTCTATATATAATGTTCATAGATACTTAAGTTTAGTATTTTTAATAGGACAATAATAAGAACTAGTTATATTTTTAGATGAGTTTAAATGTGTAATTAGCTGATACTAAGGAATAAGTGGAATATTTACAAAAAGTGTTTTAGTGGAAGGTATTGTATAATAGGAAAAGGTTCCTTACCTTTGCACTCCCAAACGGAGAGAGTAAGGAGGGAAAAAGAGACATAACGTTGCGTAGCATGAGCATGGCAAACTAAGTTAAAATAAATTAGAAATAAAGTTTGGATTTAGGAATTAAATATCAGACCTTTGCACCCCGGTTAAGAGAATTAGGAAAGAGGAGTTAGTTGACTGGGAGAGTTTGTTAAAATAATTTTTAAAAATAGTTTGTTTTTAAATTTAAAATTGAGACCTTTGCACCCCGATTAAAATTAGTCAAACGAAGGAAATAGGGTTCAGATTAAATTAGGGAGTGTTTTTAAAAAATAAAGTTCGAAAATAGTTTGTTTTTTAAATTTATATATACGAACTTTGCACCCCGAAAGAAATTGGCTTAAGAGAATAATGATTTAGAATTTGGTTAATCGGAAAGCGAAAAAAATAAAGTTCGAAAATAGTTTGTTTTTAAATAATAAAGTAGTAATTTTGCACTCCGTTTCGTTTAGTAGAAATGGGAAATAAAGAAAAGGGATTTAGGTGGTTGATTATTAATCATTTAGATTAGAGAATAGGAATCTTCAAATTTGGTAAATCTCGGTGAGATTTGTTGAATAAAGTTCATTAACTTATTGGGAAAACGAATGCGACGTTTAATTTAATTAAGTAGTCAGGCAAACTTGATATTTACAATGGAGAGTTTGATCCTGGCTCAGGATGAACGCTAGCGGCGGGCTTAATACATGCAAGTCAAGGGGTAGCAATACACCGGCGTACGGGTGCGTAACGCGTATGGAACCTGCCCTTATCTGGGGGATAACTCGGGGAAACTCGAGCTAATACCGCATAAGATAGTAGAATGGCATCATTCAGCTATTAAAGATTTATTGGATAAGGATGGCCATGCGTAAGATTAGATAGTTGGCGGGGTAACGGCTCACCAAGTCTACGATCTTTAGGGGCTCTGAGAGGAGAATCCCCCACACTGGCACTGAGATACGGGCCAGACTCCTACGGGAGGCAGCAGTAGGGAATATTGGGCAATGGGCGGAAGCCTGACCCAGCCACGCCGCGTGCAGGAAGACGGCCCTCTGGGTTGTAAACTGCTTTTAACTGGGAAGAAAAGAGGCCTTGCGAGGCAAGTTGACGGTACCAGTTGAATAAGCCACGGCTAACTACGTGCCAGCAGCCGCGGTAATACGTAGGTGGCAAGCGTTATCCGGATTTATTGGGTTTAAAGGGAGCGTAGGCGGCTGATTAAGTCAGCGGTGAAAGGTAGCAGCTTAACTGTTTTACATGCCGTTGATACTGGTTAGCTTGAGTTGACAGAAGGCAGATAGAATTTCTGATGTAGCGGTGAAATGCTTAGATATCAGGAGGAATACCGATTGCGAAGGCAGTCTGCTGCAGTCACACTGACGCTGAGGCTCGAAGGTGCGGGGATCAAACAGGATTAGATACCCTGGTAGTCCGCACAGTAAACGATGATTACTAGATGTTGGCCAAGCCAGTGTCCAAGGGAAACCGATAAGTAATCCACCTGGGGAGTACGCCGGCAACGGTGAAACTCAAAGGAATTGACGGGGGTCCGCACAAGCGGTGGAGCATGTGGTTTAATTCGATGATACGCGAGGAACCTTACCTGGACTAGAATGTGAGGGAAGTGCTTAGAAATAGGTACGTCAGCAATGACCCGAAACAAGGTGCTGCATGGCTGTCGTCAGTTCGTGCCGTGAGGTGTTGGGTTAAGTCCCGCAACGAACGCAACCCCTGTTGTCTGTTGCCAGCGAGTTAGGTCGGGGACTCAGACAAGACTGCCTACGCAAGTAGAGAGGAAGGAGGGGACGACGTCAAGTCATCATGGCCCTTACGTCCAGGGCAACACACGTGCTACAATGGGCGATACAGAGTGTTGCGAGCTAGTAATAGTAAGCCAATCACAAAAAGTCGTTCACAGTTCGGATTGAGGTCTGCAACTCGACCTCATGAAGCTGGAATCGCTAGTAATCGAATATCAGCTATGATTCGGTGAATACGTTCCCGGACCTTGTACACACCGCCCGTCAAGCCATGGAAGTTGGGTAGACCTGAAGCGGAAGGTAAAAGATTTCGTTAGGGTAGAATCAGTAACTAGGGCTAAGTCGTAACAAGGTAGCCGTACCGGAAGGTGCGGCTGGAACACCTCCTTTTTAGAGAATTTCTAAACAGAAAAAAAACGACTTGACACTTTATTTTTAGATTAGCATTTGTTTTCCCAAAAAAGTTATGTTATTAATGCATTGAGTAGAGATCGATCGGATGATTACGTTAATATGTAATATTTCTGATTATAGGGGCTTGTAGCTCAGGTGGTTAGAGCGTTACACTGATAATGTAAAGGTCCGTGGTTCGAGTCCACGCAGGCCCACCAGGAAGTTGAAAGACATAAGGGGGATTAGCTCAGCTGGCTAGAGCACCTGCTTTGCAAGCAGGGGGTCAACGGTTCGACTCCGTTATTCTCCACTAGGTTTAATTAAAAGATTAACTATAATGGCTATCGATAAAGAACTGATAGTTGAGTTAATAGTAGAAAAGTAGGAAGGTATTTTTTACCCTTTCACTATTTAATTTTATATATCTAATAATGATATTAGCGAAGCACAGCTTGATTAGCTAGAATCTGATATATGGGATTGGAAAGAGTTCATTGACATGTTGGCAGAGAGATAAAAGTATAATAGTAAGAGTTATATAAGGGCGTACGGAGGATGCCTAGGGTCTCAGAGGCGAAGAAGGACGTGATAAGCTGCGATAAGCTACGGGGATTGGCACATACAAGTTAATCCGTAGATTTCCGAATGGGGCAACCCAATGGTTTGAAGAGCCATTACTACACATAGTGTAGAGCTAACCCGGTGAACTGAAACATCTAAGTAACCGGAGGAATAAAAAACAACAGTGATTCCGCAAGTAGTGGCGAGCGAACGCGGAGAAGCCCAAACCTATTTTGTTACGGCAAAGTAGGGGTTATAGGACTGCATTTAGAAGATAGAATCAAGTTGAACAGATTGGGAAGTCTGGCGGTACAGTGTGATAGCCACGTAAGCGTAATATTCTATGGACGAGCAGTATCCTGAGTAGGTGGGGACCAGTGGAATCCCCTCTGAATTAAGCGGTACCATCCGCTAAGGCTAAATACTCCTGAGACACCGATAGTGAACAAGTACTGTGAAGGAAAGGTGAAAAGCACCGAGAGTATCGGAGTGAAAAAGAACCTGAAACCGTACGCTTACAAGCGGTCGGAGCATACAAGTTATGTGACGGCGTGCCTTTTGCATAATGACCCTACGAGTTACGGTCACCGGCAAGATTAAGACATTCAGTGTCGTAGTCGAAGCGAAAGCAAGTCTGAATAGGGCGAATAGTCGGTGGTTGTAGACGCGAAACCTTGTGATCTACCCATGGTCAGGATGAAGTGTTGGTAACACAACATGGAGGTCCGAACCAGTTAACGTTGAAAAGTTTTTGGATGAACTGTGGGTAGGGGTGAAAGGCTAATCAAACTGGGAAATAGCTCGTACTCTCCGAAATGTATTTAGGTACAGCGTCGAGGTTGAGTTATGTCGAGGTAGAGCTACTAATAGGATGCGGGGGAGTCAAATCCTACCAAATTCTGATAAACTCCGAATGCGGCATAATATACTCGGCAGTGAGGGCTTGGGTGCTAAGGTCCAAGTCCGAAAGGGAAAGAACCCAGAACTACAGCTAAGGTCTCTAAATTTACACTAAGTTGAACTAAGGAAGTCTGACTGCAGTGACAGCCAGGATGTTTGCTTGGAAGCAGCAATCATTTAAAGAGTGCGTAACAGCTCACTGGTCGAGCGGGGCGGGCATCGATAATAAACGGGCATCAAGTGTAGTACCGAAGCTTAGTCAAGACGTAAGTCTTGGGTAGGAGAGCATTCTATTCGCGGTGAATGTGTACTGTGAGGTATGCTGGAGCGTATAGAAAAGCAAATGTAGGGATAAGTAGCGATAATGTATGTGAGAACCATACACACCGAAAGACTCAGGATTCCTCAGCTACGTCAATCAACTGAGGGTTAGTCGGGACCTAAGGATAAGGCGAAGGCCGAAGCCGATGGCAAATGGGTTAATATTCCCATACTGGTGATAGTGCGATGCGGGGACGGAGTGAAGAGTTTTGTACGTCCTGACGGAATAGGGCGTTGAGAGGGGGCTTAGGCTGAATCGAACGAGATGAATTGCTTCCAAGAAAAGCCGCTAAGCTTCAGCTATTTACCACCCGTACCGTAAACCGACACAGGTAGTCGAGGCGAGAAGCCTAAGGTGCTCGAGTGAATCACAGCTAAGGAACTCGGCATATTAACCCTGTAACTTCGGGAGAAGGGGAGCCTACAGCAATGTAGGCCGCAGAGAAATGGCCCAGGCGACTGTTTAACAAAAACACATGGCTTTGCGAAGTTTAATGACGACGTATAAGGCCTGACACCTGCCCGGTGCTGGAAGGTTAAGAGGGGATGTCATCGCAAGAGAAGCATTGAATCGAAGCCCCAGTAAACGGCGGCCGTAACTATAACGGTCCTAAGGTAGCGAAATTCCTTGTCGGGTAAGTTCCGACCTGCACGAATGGTGTAACGATCTGGGCACTGTCTCAGCTGTGAGCTCGGCGAAATTGTAGTAACGGTGAAGATGCCGTTTACCCGCCACGGGACGGAAAGACCCCGTGAACCTTTACTATAGCTTAACGTTGAATTCGGGTAATTGATGTGTAGGATAGGTGGGAAGCTGAGAAGTGGTGTCGCTAGGCATTGTGGAGCTAACGTTGAAATACCACCCTTTGATTATTTGGATTCTAACTTGCCTAAGGCGAGGACACCGTTTGGTGGGTAGTTTGACTGGGGTGGTCGCCTCCAAAAGAGTAACGGAGGCTTCCAAAGGTGACCTCAGCACGCTTGGTAACCGTGCGTTGAGTGCAATAGCATAAGGTCGCTTGACAGTGAGACCTACAAGTCGAGCTGGATGGAAACATGGGTATAGTGATCCGGCGGTTCTGTATGGAAGGGCCGTCGCTCAAAGGATAAAAGGTACTCCGGGGATAACAGGCTGATCTCCCCCAAGAGCTCACATCGACGGGGAGGTTTGGCACCTCGATGTCGGCTCGTCACATCCTGGGGCTGGAGAAGGTCCCAAGGG
>Ga0247834_1003394_pt1 | contig 21803 bp, 17 predicted proteins | sample LaCruzMarch2015__8_FD_187118 | JGI IMG/M metagenome (GOLD analysis project Ga0247834, IMG submission 187118) | Freshwater microbial communities from meromictic Lake La Cruz, Castile-La Mancha, Spain - LaCruzMarch2015_12m | ecosystem: Environmental > Aquatic > Freshwater > Lake | place: Spain...
CGGCTCGCCTCCGCCGTCCTGTCCGAAATCAGCGACGATTGGGAAACAGAACGCGCCTACCTGAACATGGAAGCCAGATGACCCACCTTTGAAAACCGCGATTTACAGAAGGGGTGTTGCTTTATCCAGTGCTCCTTGTGGCCGGCATCGCGACGATGAACAACCGCACACTCGCCACCGTGCTTCAGCCCGCCTATGCGTGGACAATGGCGGTGGGGCTCATCGGCTTGTTCTGCCGTCTGTTCCCATATCCCCTCCCAGCGATGTCGTGGCTGGCCGACGCGTCGTATTGGATGTATCTCGTCCACGTGCCGCTGGTGATGGCAGCCCAACTACTTAGCCGGCAGTGGCCGCTGCCCGCGGAAGTAAAGTTCGTCGTGATCCTCGCCACGGTGACGCTGCTCCTGCTTGCGAGCTACCGCTGGTGCGTGCGATACACTGTGATCGGCAGCCTGCTCAACGGGCCGCGGGAGTTCCACGCTGACAGCAAGAATCTTTAGTACCGGTAGTCGTCGGGGTCGTAGTCGGGCGACAGAACGATGTTACCCTGCGGATCGGCGACATACTTGAAGCGTTGGTCCACCAGCCGCCGGACAAGCCGCGATCGCACGAGCGAAAAGTAGAACTTCTTAAACGTTTCGCCTTTGCCATCGAGCGGCTTCTCGGAGGCGAACATGAACATCGGCAGCAGCATCTCGTCGTTAATCGTCTCGTTGTGCCAGACGTTCTGAGGTGGATCAAACGGGTTTCGCGGATTGGCGGAGGAGTTGTCGAAGGAACACTCTGCCTCGAACCGCGTGCCGGCCGGAAACCGGCGGGGTTCTTTGAGGTCGTAGGGTGACTGCCAGTTGTAGTCCCACTGGGGCACCCGCAGGAGCAGGAGCGGCTGCTTCTCGCCCGGCAGCATGGCCCTGAGCTCGACCCAGCGGGCCAGTTGGTGGGTGTGGGGCACGACGCCCACGAAATCCGCATCCTGGGGGAGTGTCCAGCTGCCGCGGACGCGGAAGTCAGTCACGCCCGGCGGCACCACCGCAAAATCGCCAGACAGGTAGATCATGTTCATTACCCTGCGTGGCGGCTGCTTCTCGAGCCAGAGACCGATTCGGCTCGACTCGGTCTCGAGTTTTCCGGTACGGACGGAGTGCACCTGAGCCGAGAGGTCACAGCCCGCCGGGATCACCACGGCCGCACCGTCCGGGGCGACCGTCGCCCGCACCCCCGGCACGTAGCCGCTCACGAACGCGGCCCGCGGCTGCCCGTCGTCACGAACGGGCGGCACTCGAAACCCGATGCCATGCGAATCTTGAAAGCCTCCCGCCCGGTCGTCGGGATGGCTGAAGCCGTCGCGGCCGCCATGCTCCCGCACGGCTTGCTCGGCCGTCTCCCGCGGCAGGTGGCCAACCAGAGCGTGGTGCACCACCTTGCGGTTGCCAGGCAGGAACTGGATCGCGCGGACCCGCAGATCCTCGGGCCGATTGAGCGGAAACATGATGTTGCGGTAGACATCGTTGCCGTGCGATCCCAGCTGGGTGAGCTCCGGCTGTTCGAGGACGATGTCGGGGGGCCCGAGATCCTCCTGGAAGAGCGAATAGTCGGGCAGCGGCTCGAGCTTCGGCGTGTCGGCGGCATCGCCCTCCGGCTTGCCGGCCGCCACCCACGCCCGCAGCATGGCGACTTCGACGGCAGTCGGCGGCTTCGTCCCCATGAAATCAAGGTCGCTGTCGATCTGCGCCGGCGGCATCCGTCGGGCGGCGATCTCCTCGAGGCCGAGTTCGACCCACTCGACGGCGTCGTCGTAGCTGAGAAGGCTGAACGGGCCGGTCTGGCCAGGACTGTGGCACTTCTGGCACTGCGTGTGCAGGAAGGGGAGGACGTCCCTGAAGAACGTCGGCGTGTGCTTCGCCAAGGCCGAGGCACTCGACGCCGGTCGCTCCGGCCGATCGATCGGGCAGCCCGCAGCCTTGGTCCGTGGTTCGCGGATCTCGCGGCCGGCGACAAGATCCTGGATCGCGTTGGCGAGTTCCGGCTCGGCATCGCCGGGCGTCATCACGCCGCGGATTTTGTAACGGTCGTCGATCCGACCGGCATAGCGGATCCTGCGATCACGGTCGACGAGCACCACCTCGGGCGTGATCGTCACATCGAACGCCGCGGCGAGCGTGAAGTCGGTGTCGAGGTGGATCGGGAACGTGAGGCCGTATTCCCTGCGGTATGCCTCGACTGTGGCGGGGTCGTCACATTCGCAGATAACGCCCACGAAGCGGATGCCCTCGCCGCCGAAATCGGCAGCCAACGCACCGAGCACGGGAGCATATTCCTGAGCGAGCGGGCAGGCGGGATGGAGAAACGCGAAGCAGACGGCCCGGCCGTCGGGACCGAGGAGATCGGCGAACGGAATGGTGCCGCCATCGTCCGCCCGCACCGCGAGACTGTCCGCCGGCAAGGGCGTCTCGGCCGCCACAGTCGGGCTGGCGACGAGGCACGACAAGAGCCACAGCAAAGCACGCGTTCGCATCATGCCAATCAGCATACTCAATCGTATGGCGATCACGGTATCAATGGGGCCGTGCTCCCGGACACCTTGACACACTCCCAGACACTCGCCGCGAGACGGCGCAAGAGGCCGTACTTCCGCTGCCGTCGCGGAGCACGGTATCGTGACGGGGATCGTGGGGACCGACGCCGGTCTCTTTTGGTGCTTTTCCCTTCTGGAATCCTTCCCATACCTCCCGGTGGTGCGTGATGCCCTTCTGCGACGACTCCTTCCTGCTCTCCTGCGACGCTGCTGCCACGCTCTATCACGATGTCGCAGCCCGACAGCCGATCATCGACTACCACTGTCACTTGAGCCCTCGCGACATCGCCGAGGACCGACGCTTTGAAAACCTCCACGCGATCTGGCTCGACGGCGACCACTACAAGTGGCGGGCCCAGCGGGCCAATGGCATCGCGGAGGAACTGATCACCGGCTCCGCCACGCCGCGGGAAAAATTCCAGGCCTGGGCCAAGACCGTGCCCCACACGCTCCGCAATCCCCTCTTCCACTGGACGCACCTCGAACTCCGCCGGCACTTCGGCATCGAGGACCTGCTCGACGAATCCACGGCCCAGAGGATCTGGGACGAGGCCAACCGACAGTTGACCACGGGCGATCTCACGGCCCGGGGCATCCTTGCGCGGATGCACGTCCGCGTGGTGGGCACGACCGACGATCCAGCCGACAGCCTTCAGTGGCACGAGTCGATCGCCCGCGACGCCTGCGGGACGAAGGTCGTTCCCACGTTCCGCCCAGACGCGGCGGCCAGGGTGCACGAGCCTGTTCGTGTGCAGGCCTGGGCCCGCCGGCTCTCCGAGACGGCCGGCATCGGCGCCGACACCTTCGCGGGGCTCGTTACCGCGATCGACAAGCGGCATGCCGACTTTGCCGCGGCCGGATGCCGGGCCACCGACCACGGCCTCGCCCGCCTGCCCGACACCGACTGCACCGAATCGGAGGCTGCGACCATCTGGCACCGCGCCATGGCAGGCACGGCCGCCACGCCGCACGAGGCGGAACAGTTCGCGGTTTTTCTGCTGCTCCATGTTGCCCGGCTCAACCATGCCCGGGGCTTTTGCATGCAGCTGCACCTGGGGCCGTTTCGTGATCCCAACCCCCGGCTGGCGGCAGCGCTCGGCTCGGATGCCGGCTGCGACACCGTTGGCGACGCCGCACAGGGGCCCGGACTCGTCCGTTTCCTCGGCACGCTCGCCGGCGAGAACGCGCTGCCACGCACCATCCTCTACAACATCAACCCTGCCGACAACGCACTCTTCGCTGCCCTGCCGGGCTCGTTTCAAGACGGCGTCATCCCCGGAAAAATCCAATGGGGCAGCGCCTGGTGGTTCATGGATCAGGAGCGGGGCATGCGGGATCAGCTCAACATGCTCTCCGACCTCGGACTCCTCTCCCGGTTCGTCGGCATGGTGACTGACTCCCGGTCATTCCTCTCCTATCCCCGGCACGAATACTTTCGCCGTATTCTCTGCGACTTAGTCGGTGCCGACATCGCCAGCGGCCGCCTGCCTGACGACGCCGCATGGCGGCGGGACCGGATCGTGCCGCTGATCGAGGGAGTCTGTGCGGGCAACGCCCAGGGATACTTCGGATTCGACCCCAGCTAAGTGCATCCCATGCCAGTCGGCCATTTTCGGGGACAGGGGGGGCATCTTCTGGAAGCCGCAGGCGATGAGCGCCGCGATCCAGCGGGCCAGTCCCCGCGAGTAGACTCTCCTTCTATGGCTGCTCCCATCCGACAAGTGTCTCTCACGCGGCAGCTGGTGCTGCCCGTCGTGGGCCTCGTGCTGGCCGCTGTGCTGGCCAATGTCGGCTTTTCAGCGTGGCTGGCCGTGCGGCGGTCGGCGGAGGCGACGCAGGCCGCGCAGAAACAGGTCGCCGATGCCCTGCGAACATCGCGGGTGTCGCTCTCGGCTGCGGTGCTCGATGCACTCCACCAGCTGACGGGCAACCATTTTCTCGTCTGGCGGGAATCGACTCGCAGTATCGGCCTCTCCACGCTGCCGCCGAAGGCCCTCGTGTCGATTCACGCCAATACGATCGCGGCGGCCCTCCAGCTCGGTAGCGGAACATTCGGCGGGCAGCGTTACCGGGTCGGCCCCGTGCGGAGCGAGGGCGTGCGGCCGGAGACGGTGCTGGTGCTTACGCCGGAACGCGGATTGGGCGCCGCCACGCTGGAGGCGGTCTGGCCCGGGCTCGCCGTGGCCGCCGGGACGCTCGCGGTGCTCGTGCCGCTGGGGCTGCGGACGACAGGCCGTCTCGCCTCGAGGATCACCGCTGTCGAACGGCATGTCTCGCGGATCGCCGATGGGGAATTCGGCCACACACTGGCCACCGGTCGCGATGCCCCCACCGCCGGCGACGAGATCAGCCGGCTCGTCGACGGCATCAATCATATGAGTATGCAGCTCGGTGCGCTCCGCGGCTCGCTCCTCGCCGGTGAGCGGCAGCGGCTGCTCGGCCAACTGGCGGCTGGCTTTGCGCACGAACTCCGCAACGCCATCACGGGCGCCCGCCTGGCGATCGACCTGCATCGCCGCCGTTGCCCGGCCGGAACGACGGGCAACTCTCCGCCGGACGACAGCCTGCTCGTCGCGACTCGCCAACTCGACATCCTGGAGGAGGAAGTCCGTGGTCTGCTCGCGCTCGCCAGGCCGGCCGAACGAGCGGGGCGGCCCGAGCCTGTCGCTCTGCCGGTCTGCCTCGATCGGCTTCTCGCAGAGGTCCGCGACCTCACGGCGCCGCGGTGCGATCATGCCGGCGTACAACTAGCGTGTGAGCTGCCACACGGTCTGTCGATCATCGGCCGCCACGACAGCCTGCGGGCAGCACTGGTGAATCTCGCGCTCAACGGCATCGACGCGGCCGGCTGCGGGGGACGCGTGCGGATTTCCGCCACCCTCTGCGGGCCGCAGGTCGTGCTGGCCGTCGATGACTCCGGGCCGGGTCCCGCGGAGAGCGTCCGGGAAACCATGCACGAGCCGTTCGTCACCTCCAAGCCGGAGGGGATCGGCCTGGGGCTGGCGGTCGCCCGGGCCGTGGCGGAACAGCATGCCGGCACGCTCACCTGGGAGCGGGTGGGCGAACAGACGCGATTTGCGATTGTGTTGCCGGCGCAGACACTGGAAGAGCAGACACTGGAAGAGCAGACGTCGACAGAACCACGATCCGCCATCCCCGCCCAGCACGACCGCCCATGAGCCGCCTCCTCATCATCGACGACGAGCCCGCCATTGGCTGGAGCCTGCGCGAGCTGTTCGTGGAGGAGGGCCATGCCGTCGAGCTGTCCGCCAGCGTCGAAGAGGGGCTCGAGACCTGTTCGCGATTCATGCCCGACGCGATGCTGCTCGACGTGCGGCTTCCGGGTCGCGACGGACTCTCGGCGCTCTCCGACTTCAAGCGAATCGTGCCCGGTGCACCCGTGGTCGTGATGACGGCCTTCGGCGATCTCGAAACAGCCGTTCGCGCCGTGACCGCCGGCGCCTTCGACTATCTCGTGAAGCCCTTCACTCTGGAGAGCGTATCGCAGGTGATGGGCCGCGCGCTTGCGGAGCAGGCGCTGGCGCTTGCAGGACAGGGCCGGGCGGCGGTGCCCTCGCAGGCGGAAGGCGGGCGTCAGGATCTGCAGCTCTTGGGTTCCTCGGCGGCCATGCAGGAGGTGTTCAAGCAGATCTCACTCGTCGCGCCGACCGAACTGCCCGTGCTGATTACCGGCGAAACCGGCACCGGCAAGGATGTCGTCGCCCGCGCGATCCACGCGCATAGCCCGAGACGGGCCGGGCCGCTGGTGGCGACGAGTCTTGCGGCCCTGGCCCCGAGCGTGATCGAGAGCGAACTCTTCGGGCATGTGAGGGCCGCATTCACAGGCGCAACCGCCGACCGAGCGGGACTCTTCGAACTGGCCACGGGCGGCACGCTGTTTCTCGACGAGATCGGCGAGGTGCCTCTCGACGTTCAGGTGAAACTGCTGCGGACACTGGAAACACGGGAGGTGGTCCGCATGGGGTCGGCGACCCCGCGGCCCGTGAACGTCCGGGTGATCGCGGCTACACACCGCGACCTCGCGCAGGCGATCGAAACGGGAGCCTTTCGGGAAGATCTCTACCACCGGCTTCACGTGTTTCCGATTCACGTGCCCCCACTGTCCGCCCGGGGCGATGACGTCGAGATCCTGGCCCGACACTTTCTGGACCGCTTCACGGCTCACCGCAGGCGGGCGTCGCTGGCCCCCGAATTTCTTGCTGCCATCCGCGGGAGGACCTGGCCGGGGAACGTCCGCGAGCTCAAACACGCCATTGAGTATGCCGCCGTGGTTGCCCGCGGCGGCCTGCTCCAGCCTGAACACTTGCCTGCGCAACCCGCCGCAGCGGCGGCCCGCCAGTTGGCACGCGGCCCGGGCATGGATGACCAGCGACTGGTGGCCGCCGTCCGCGCCTGGGTCGACGCTGCGCTCACGCACGATGGCGAGGCAGGCGGCCCGTTGCACTCGACCCTGATCGACCTTGTCGAGACCACACTCGTGGAGCGAGTGGTCGACGCCGCCGGAGGCAATCGGACCGCCGCCGCGAAGCTGCTGGGCCTCGACCGAGCCACGCTCCGCTCGAAGCTCAGCCGGTGAAGGCTTCACCGCGCGCGGTGAAAACTTCACCGGCTGCATCGTGATTGGCCCCATACAAGCCCCCGGCGTAAGCCGGGGGATCGGGAGCCACGCATAGAGTCACGTCAAACCATGCGTTGATCCCATCGCTGACGCTCCGGGCTTGTATGCCCACCCCATACAAGCCCCCGGCGTGAGCCGGGGGATCGGATGACACGGCCACCAGCACGGCATGCGATTTGCACAGCCATGCTGCCATGCCGCCATCGACCCGCCGATCCCGCTGCGGTTCTTCCCGACGCGGTTTGAGCCTCGTCGAACTACTGGTGGTGATCGCCATCATCGGGACGCTTCTGGGACTGCTGCTTTCGGCGGTGCAGTCGGCCCGGGAGGCTGCCCGCCGCACCCACTGCGGCAACAACGTGCGGCAGCTTGCACTCGCAGTGCACGGCTACCAGTCGGCACGGCAGGCGTTCCCGCCGAGCATGCTCCACACGCCCAAGACGGCGTTCGCCAGCAACAACGGATCCTGGTCGATCCACGGCCGCATTCTGCCCTTCATCGAAGAGGGGGCGGCGGCCGTGAAGGTGAATCTCGAACAGGCCTGGGACGACGGGTTCAACGCGGCTGATCTCTCGAAGAACTGGGGGACCGTGAAGGATGCCCGCATCGGCTCCTTCTTCTGCCCGAGCGACAGCAATCTGGTCTTTCGCACCAAGACCCGCGGCGGGATGGCCGTGCCCTTTGTGTTTCCGCACACCTACGGCTTCAACTTCGGCACCTGGTTCATCTACGACCCTGACTCGGGGCAGGGGGGGGATGGTTCGTTTCACCCCAACGCACGTTTCACGCCCGCCAGCTTCACCGACGGACTGAGCAAGACGTTCTGCATCGCGGAGGTGAAGGCGTTCACGCCCTACGTCCGCAACACGAACGATCCGATCGGCTATCCAGCCGACGCGGCTCCAGCCGATCCGGCGACGATCGTCTCGTTGGCGACGGGGATGTCGGCGAATGACACCAAGCTCGGCGCGACCACCAACGACAATACCGGCCATACCGAATGGCCCGATGGACGAGTCCACCACAGCGGCTTCACAACGACGCTCGCACCCAACACCCGCGTGCCATTTGTCTCGGGAGGGCAGACCCACGACTTCGACTTCAACTCCCGACAGGAGGGGAGCAGCAGCTCTACGAAGACCTACGCCGCGATCACCTCCCGCAGCTACCACGACGGCCTCGTCACCACAGCCATGATGGATGGGTCAGTCGCGGCGATCGGCAACAGCATCGACCTGGCCATCTGGCGGGCCCTCTCCACCCGCAGCGGCGGAGAGGTGCAATCGCCGCCCTGATGAGCGGCCTTCCCCGCGGCCTTCCCCGCCTGCGCAGGCCTACTCGCAGTTCTCGCAGGTGCCCTTCAAGAGCACCTCCGTCACCGCGGGGATGCCCGAACGTTTCCCGGGAGCCGACGCCGGCTTGCCTCGCGACTTCTTGCCACCAGCGGTGCCGCCAGCCGGACTCCCTGCCCTGGCCACGCCCGGCCGCTGCGTGATTGCCACATTCACGTCGTCCAGGCACGATACCTCGCCGCAGCTTGTGCAGACGAAATGCGGGTGATCGCCGCCGTGGCCGTGGCCGTCACCCCCCCCATGCCGCTTGGCCTCGAATCGCCAGACGTGGTCGCCGTGATCGACCCGGGTGACAAGCTTGGCCTCGGTGAGTTCGGTGAGGTTGCGGTAGATCGTGGCCCGGTCGAAACCGCGGTGATCGAGTGCCGCGGAGACCTCGGCATGTGTTTGCGGCCCCGGGGCGGTGAGCATGTGCTGCAGGACTGCCAGTCGGGCCGTGGTGCACCGCAACCCTGCCCCGCGGACGAGGCTCTTGATGGCATCAATCGGTCCCGGTTCCGGCGTTTTCACACTTCCATTCTAACGTACGGAAACTGATCCACCACCGCCATTGCCCTCCGCCGCCACGGCGGCCGACAAGAGTTCCACAATCGCCGCCATGAAGGCGGGGAGATCGGAGGGCTTGCGGCTGGAGACAAAGTGGCGATCAACCACGACCGGCGAGTCCTCCCAGATCGCGCCGGCGTTCATCAGGTCATCCTTGATGCCCGGGCTGCCTGTCACCCGCACGCCGCGATAGACGCCGGCCGAAATCGGGATCCAGCCGCCGTGGCAGATCGCTGCCACCAGTTTCCCGTGGGCGGCACACTCCCGCGTCAAATCGAGCACCTTCTCATCGCGGCGGAGCTTGTCGGGCATCCAGCCGCCGGGGAGCAGAATGCCCTGAAAATCAGCCGCTTCCATATCGCCGATCGCCGCATCGCTTGTGCAGGGATAACCATGTTTTCCAGCATACGTGCGGCCCTGTATCGAGCCAGCGACGGTGACGTGGGCTCCGGCCTCCTCCAGCCGGAGTTTGGGGTACCAGAGCTCCAGATCCTCGTAGTCCTCTCCGACGATGACGAGCATGCGGACGCCTTCAAGGCATCGCTGGGACGCGGTACGGTGGTTCATGGGGAAAGATCCTCTGGGTTTTCTAGCTGGGGTTTCTAGCTGGGTTTGCTAGCTGGGGTTTCCGGGCGGTGTGGTCCGCTGGCTCACCGTCGTCCAGCGGCCAGCATTGTCGCTGCCAACAAGCCATCAGGCGAGCGGCCGAACAACCACCCCCCTGATGGGTTGTTCCCGCTATTTTCTCTCGCGGCGGCCCCGGCCCTGAAAACGCTCTGTTTTCAGGGCCTATTTGAGCCGGTTCGAAAAGTCGCTTGACTCATCAAACGCTCACGCTACATTCACGCCCCGGCCCACAGGAAGTGGTCACTTTCGTTTCCGCCACTACATCTTGCGATAGCATGCAGAAGGACCTGCTTTCTCGTCGTCGCGACACCTGCCCCCGAAGTCGGGGCATTTCCAACGGTTGATCGGTTCAGAAAACCACCCATACCGGCCGATACTGGCTGGTATGTTATCTATACGGAAGTATACTCTAGGCTCATCCCCATTTCTCCCGTCAGGAGCTCCCTTTTCATGGCCCTACCCGACACCTCCGCCACGCTCGCCGATCCCGCCGCCTCCACCGGCCAGTCTGCCACCTCCACCGGACAGATCCCCTCCGATCACGGCCGTGCCACCGCGGGTTCAAACGCCACCGGCCGCGCGGGCCGACCGGCCGCTCCGGTGCCCCTGGAGCTCCGCCCCACCTTCTGCCCGGTCGACGTCGAGAGCCCGTTTGACACCACCGAATGGGAACTCCGCACGGCTGCCATCAAGGGAGAAGACGGCAAGGTGCTCTTCGAGCAGCCGGCCTGCGAGATTCCGGCCGCCTGGAGCCAGTTGGCGACCAATGTCGTGGTCAGCAAGTATTTCTACGGCGAAATCCATACGCCCGAGCGTGAACATTCCGTCAAGCAACTCGTGCACCGCGTGGCCCGCACGATTGCCGACTGGGGCATTGCCGACGGCTACTTCAAGACGCCCCAGGACGGTGAAAACTTCTACCGGGATCTCTCCTGGTTGTGCATTCACCAGCACGGTGCCTTCAATTCACCGGTGTGGTTCAACGTCGGCCTGTTCCACGAGTATGGCGTGCGGGGTGCCCCCTGCAATTGGCGTTGGGACGAGGCCAAGCGAGACGTGGTCGTGCCCGACAATCCCTACGAATACCCGCAGGGCAGCGCCTGCTTCATCCAGAGCGTCAAGGACAACATGGAAGACATCATGGAGCTCGCCCGCAGCGAGGCCATGCTCTTCAAGTTCGGCTCCGGCACAGGCACCGACCTCTCCACGCTCCGCAGCCAGCGGGAGAAACTCGCCGGTGGCGGCAAGCCCTCCGGCCCGCTCTCCTTCATGCGGGTCTACGACCAGGTGGCCGCGGTGGTGAAGAGCGGTGGCAAGACACGCCGCGCCGCCAAAATGCAGTCGCTTAAGGTGACCCATCCCGACATCATGGAATTCATCGAGTGCAAGGCGAAGGAAGAAAACAAGGCCCGCGTCCTGATCGAAAAGGGGGGCTACGACTCCAACTTCAACGGCGAGGCCTACAGCTCGATCCTCTTCCAAAATGCCAATCTCTCCGTGCGGCTCACCGACGATTTCATGGAGGCGGCCGACCGCGACGACACCTGGACCACCCGTTGGGTCACTGACCCGTCGAAGGCCGGGCCGACCATGAAGGCCCGCGACGTCACGAAGCGGATGGCGGAATGTGCCTGGCAGTGCGGTGATCCCGGCGTCCAGTACGACACGACGATCAACCGCTGGCACACCTGCCCAAACTCAGGCCGCATCAACGCCAGCAACCCCTGCTCGGAGTACATGTTCCTCGACGACACAGCCTGCAATCTGGCCAGCATCAACCTGATGAAATTCCGCAAGCCCGACGGTGTGTTCGACATCGAGCGGTTTACGGCGGCCTGTCGGATCTTCTTCATCGCCCAGGAGATCCTCGTAGACCATGCCAGCTACCCAACGGCGCGGATCGCCCGGAACAGCCATATGTTCCGGCCGCTGGGCCTCGGTTACTCGAATCTGGGGAGTCTGTTGATGGCCGATGGCCTCGCCTACGATAGCGATGCCGGCCGTGGACTCTGCGGCGCGATCACGGCCATCCTGCACGGCTCGGCCAATCGGACCAGCGCCGAACTGGCGGCTGCCGTCGGGCCATTCGAGGGCTTTGCAGCCAACCGTGAGCCGATGCTGAACGTGATGCAGATGCACCGCCAGGCCGTCGACACCATCGACGCCTCGTGCCCCAGGTATCTTCACGACGCGGCCCGAAAACTCTGGGACGACGTGCTCGCGGGTGGGCGGAGCCACGGCTACCGCAATGCCCAGGCTACGGTCCTGGCCCCGACCGGCACGATCTCCTTCCTGATGGACTGCGACACGACCGGTATCGAGCCCGATATCGCGCTGGTCAAATACAAGCAGCTCGCCGGCGGCGGCATGCTCAAGATCGTCAACCAGACGGTGCCCTTGGCGCTGCGAACCCTGGGGTACGACGGACCGGCCGTCGAGGCCATCCTGACATTCGTCGACAAGAATGACACGATCGAAGGGGCTCCGGGCCTCAAGGATTCCCATCTGTCGGTCTTCGACTGTGCATTCAAGCCGCGGCTCGGCGTTCGCAGCATCGCCTGGGAGGCACACGTCAAGATGATGGCCGCGGCGCAGCCCTTTATCTCTGGCGCCATTTCCAAGACGGTCAACATGCCGCGTGAAACGACGCCGGCCGACATTGCCGGTGCCTATATGGAAGGCTGGCGGATGGGCCTGAAGGCCCTGGCGATCTATCGTGACGGCTCAAAGGAGAGCCAGCCGCTCAACACGAGCACGGAGGCCGACAAGACCGCCGACAAGACGGCTGCGAAGGCGACCCCCTCACCGCGTCGCGAGCGGCTGCCCGACACCCGTCGCAGCCTGACCCACAAGTTCAATGTGGGCGGCCATGAGGGCTACATCACCGTCGGCCTCTACGACGATGGTCGTCCGGGCGAGCTCTTCATCACGATGGCGAAGGAGGGCAGCACGATCGGCGGCCTGATGGACGCCTTCGGTACCGCGGTCTCGATGAGCCTGCAGTATGGCGTGCCGCTGGAGGTGTATGTGAAGAAGTTCTCGCATACCCGCTTCGAGCCCTGGGGCTACACGAAGAACCCCGACATCCCGGTTGCGAAGAGTCTGGTCGACTATCTCTTCCGCTGGATGGGTACGGAGTTCATCGCCGGCTATCGCGAGGCTAACCGGCCCGGCGGCAACCATGGCACGGGCAGTGGCGAGGAAACCTCCTCCGGTGACGACACTGAAACAGAGCGCAAGCCCGCCGCCACGACGGCGCGCGGGCTGGCCGATGGCCAAGGAAAGGCCCGCACCAATGGCGAAGCAACCTCGAACCGGGGCAAGCATCCGGCAGGAGCCAACGGGCATGCAGTGGTTCCGGCGACGAGCCTGGGTGTGGCTGCAAAGCCGGTGGTCGTTGCCGATCGGAATGCGGCGCTGCTCGAACGGGCTGGTCTGAAGATGTCGGTCGATCCGACCGCCAGTCCGGCCGACCGGCAGAGCCAGTTTGCCAAGTTCCAGATCGATGCCCCGGCGTGCGACAACTGCGGGTCGATTACGGTCCGCAACGGCAACTGCTACCTCTGCCACAACTGCGGCAACAGCATGGGATGTTCGTGAGTTTTTCTCTTGTTTCTCTTGTTTCTGCGATCGGTCAGGACGGTGGTAACGGCTGGAGGGTGGTGCAGGAGTTCATCTTGAGGACGACCGGTCTTCTGGACGAACCTAATGTCACTGACATTCGACCTGTTTCCGCGTCCCGTCGGAGGTGCCAAACCAAAAGCGTTGGTCCGGATCCTTGAAAAGTACGCCCCCGCCGCCAGCAATGCCGGCAGGGGGATGCCCGATCCGCATCAGTTTCGCATGTACTTACCCCGTTCGCAGGCGGACAACAGGTTCGATATACCGGAAGGCCGCGGCAGAGAAATCTGCCGCGGCCTTCTGCTTTTCGGCGAGCTATCAGATTTTCGGCGAGCGACTAGGGCGGCCGTTTGCTGCCGGACACACCCCCAATTAGCATACGGATTCGGGCTGCGGCTTGGCCGCCAGGCTCTGAAAATCCCCCCTGTCTCGAGGTGTTCCGTGCGACGGTGGATGCATTCGCTGATCGTGGCCCTGCTGTGCCTGACGCTCTTTGTCGATACCGCCAAGGCATGTTGGCTGCGGCGGCACCGGAGCCGTTCGCAGACCTGTCGGACTGCCACACCCTGTCAGCCCCTTTATCCGCAGCACCACTGTGGGGCATGCGGCGAGTCGCACCCCCTGCCCGTGACCGATTGCTGCGGGAGCGATGCCGCACTGGAATCGGTGGTGCACGTCGGCATGACGCACGAAACACTCGAACATGGAACACTTGAACATGGCGTGATCGAACATGGCACGGTCGAGCACGGCGTGATCGAACATGGCGTTGTGGAAGCAGCCCCGACGACGGCTGGCCTGCCTGTCATGCCTGTCCTGCCTGAATCAGCGGCCCCGGCGAGCGATCCTCCTGCCTCCGCGGTTCCGACCGCTTCTGTGCTGACCACGCCAGCCACGCCAGTCACGCCAGTCACGCCGCCACTCCCGCAAGCGGCGCAGCCGATGCCACTGGCAACGGCGAGCCCCGCCCTGCCGCAACCGCAGGCCGCCGCGCAGGAGCCTCTCCCAGATCTCAAGCCCGCCGTAGCCCCGCCGGCGACCGCGGCGATTGCACCTGCCTCAAACGAGCAGCCCATCCTCGTAGCACCAGCGGGTGCGGCCGCTCCGATGCCTCCGGTAGCTGCGGAGCAACCGCCGGCACCTCAGCCGGAGATGGTTCTGCCACCGAAACCCCCGGTAGCGAATCTCTTCGATCTCTTGGACGACGAGGCTGACGAAGAGACAAACGACGCCGAGGCCGCCGCTTCACTTGAGAAGCCGAGCGAGAAGCCCACCGAGGAACCGGTGGAGGAGCCGATGACTGAGGAAGCACCCACAGCTCCCGCAGCCGAAAAGCCCGCAATCGAAAAGCCCGTAACCGAAGAACCGGCCACAGACGCATCGGCCGAAGAAAAAACAAGTCCCGCAGAGGCGAAGTCAGATGCGAAGCCAGCTCCGGCGGAAGAGACACCCACGGATGATACACCCACCATCGAGACGCCCGCGGCGGAGCCGAATAAACTTCCGGTGACTCCGGCAGAGCCGGAGGCCGACCCGTCCGCAGCTGTGCTGGTGGTGCCCCGCGAGCCGATGCGGCACTGGCGGGACGCCACGGGCACGCACCATGCCCAAGGCTGGCTGGTCGAACTCGAGTCAGACCGTGTGCGCATTCTGAAGATGAACGGCCGTCATACGACCGTGGCGATCGAATCGCTTTCCACCGAAGACCGTGACTATGTCTCGGTCGTCGGCGGCCGTCTGGCTGCGGAGCAACAGGGCATCACTCCCGCCCAGAGCACCACTGCCGGGCTTTGATCATCTGACGGCACGCTGAGTCGGCTCACACACGATCGTCAGGGCATCCCATCGCTCACGCTCCGGGCTTGTATGCGGCGTGGCGGATCGGATGCCACACCGGGCGTCGCGTCAAATGCGTGCCGACACACTCTTCCCCATAAAAGCCCTCGGCGTAAGCCGGGGGATCGGATGCCAGACATAACGCCGTGCCGACACAATCGCTCACGCTCCGGGCTTGTATAAACCCGCTCCCATAAAAGCCCTCGGCGTAAGCCGGGGGATCGGAAGCACGGATGTCCCATCGCTTACGCTCCGGGCTTGTATGAACCGTGGCCGATCATGCTCTTGAAAACAGCCCCGCGTGCCGACCTCACCAACTAGCTGTGCTGGCTTCGCCGCTACTCGTCGAGCACAGCCACCGTCTCGAAAGCCTTGCCTTCAAGCATCTCCAGTGAGGCCCCGCCGCCGGTCGAGACATGGCTCACCCGGTCGGCGTAGCCCAACTGCTCGACCGCCGCGGCCGAGTCGCCGCCGCCAATGATCGTGATCGCTCCCTTGGCCGTCGCCTCGGCCACGGCATCGGCCACGGCCTTCGTGCCCACGTCGAACGGGGGCATCTCGAACACCCCCATCGGTCCGTTCCAGACGACGGTGCCTGCCGAGCGGACGATCGCGGCATACTGCTTCGCCGTTTCCGGCCCGATGTCGAGCCCCTCGAAACCGTCCGGGATTTCGCCGGCCCTGACAACCTGCTTGTTGGCCGCGGATGAGAAATCGTCGGCACAGTGGGTGTCGACCGGCAGCACGAGCTTCGAGCCCCCCTTGGCAAGCAACTCCTTCGCCAGTTGGACCTTGTCCTGCTCCACCAGCGACTTGCCTGTCTTGCCACCCTGCGCCAATGAGAAGGTGTAGGCCATCGCACCGCCGATGAGCACGTGGTCGCAGATCGAAAGGAGGTTTGTGATTACGGCGATCTTGTCCGAGACCTTTTTGCCACCCAGGATTGCCACGAAGGGCCGTTTCGGCTTTGCAATCGCTTCGGCCAGATACTGGATCTCCTTCTCGACCAGGAAACCGACAACGGCCGCCTTGTGAAGTGCCTTCATCGCCACGGGCACCGCATGCATGCTGGCCTCGGTGCGGTGGCAGGTGCCGAAGGCGTCGTTGACGTAGGCGTCGGCCAGTGTCGCCAGACCTTCGACATAGCCCTGGTCGTCCCCCTTCTTCTCCCCCTTGTTGAACCGCACGTTCTCAAGCACGAGCACGCCGCCGGCCGGCAGTGCCTTGGCCTTGGCATGCGAGTCGGGCCCGCCGGTATCACTGGCGAGCGTCACCGAAACCCCGAGTAGTTCGCCGAGCCGCTTGGCGACGGGGGCGAGCGAAAACTCCTGCTCGAAGCCCTTACCAGCCGGCCGGCCCAGGTGCGACATGAGGATCGCGCGGCCGCCGCGGTCGAGAATCGACCGGATCGTGGGGAGTGCCATCCGGATCCGCCGGTCGTCGGTGATCGCCCCGGTATCGTCCTGCGGAACGTTGAAGTCGACACGGACGAGGACGGTCTTGCCCTGGGGATCGAGACTGGCGACGGATTTCTTGGCCATGTGGGGAATGCTCCTGCAATTGTCACGGGGGGCTACGGTTTCAGTGCTGCGATCGTATGCAACCGGCCCCACCACCGTCCAGCACGACCGGCCAACACAACCGGCCAGCCCCACTGTTGACGCCTGTCCGCGTCACCGCTTCAGATGCCGGTCGAAGAATTCGATCGTCGCCGCATGCACCCGGTCCAGGTCGGGGCCTTTCAGACCATGCCCCACGCCCTCGAGCGTGACAAGGTCCGCCTCGACAGCGGCGGCCGTGAGCCTTTCCACCAGCCAGGTCGACTGTTCAATCGCCACGTTCTTATCGTCGCTGCCGTGGATGCAGCGGGTCGGCGCCGCGTCGGGGGTGACCCACGAGAGCGGGCTGCCCTGGATGTGTAGGGCCCGTTTCGCTTCCAGATCGCCGCCGAACCAGAGCGGCAGCACCTCGTGGGCGTCGACGCTCCTGCCGTAGGACTTCGTGAAGTCGTTCGCCCCGTGGACGTTGACGACGCAGGCCACGCCGCTTGACTGCTCGGCATTGCCCCCGTCACCCTCGAAGCGGGGCACATGCTCGGTCACGCCGAGGAGTTGGGCCAGCGTGCCGCCGGCGGAGCTGCCGGTCACGCCGATCCGGTCTGGATCGATCCTGAAGGTCTCGGCATTGGCTCGCAGCCACCGCACCGCGGCCTTCGTGTCGTGGACGGCGGCCGGAAACTGAAACCGCGGCGCCAGGCGGTAGCTGATCGTCGCCGCCACGTAGCCACGGGAGGCGAGCTTGATGCAGAGGTCGTTGTGGCTCTCCCGTTTGCCGGCCCGAAATCCGCCGCCATGGATGCAGACCACAGCCGGAAAGGGTCCGTCTGCAACGCCGCCCTCGGTCTTCGGCCGCGCGATGTTCAGCGAGAGATGCTGGTCATCGGGATTCGCATACTCGACTCCCTCCTGCCAGACGACCGTGTCCGGCACGATCGGGGCCGCCCAGGCCACAGCCGGCCAGGCTACGAGCCAGACTCCACACAGGCTGATGAGCGTCGCTCGCGTCGTGTTGGGCATCACATGCCGCTGGTTTTGAGACCGTCCCATGCGTTGTTTCTCCAGAAATGCCCTGGCTGAACCGCCGGTCGCTTGGGCGAGCCGGCCGCCGGCAACAGAATGCTTCCCGGTGTTCGATGGACTCTTGTCTGGGAGCATACCGGGGATGCAGAAAGGCAAGAAGATCGTCAGCAGCTAGCCCGGCATCAACCGGTGATTGCGGACGCGTCGAGAACCTTCTCGATCATTCCTACCGACCGGCCGAAAGGTCGCCAGGCAGGTCGCCCGTCACGCTCACGCTGAAGTCGTCGACGACGGCAAAGCCGCGTGTGCCTGAATGGGCCGTCGCGAAGGTCTGGAGCTGCAGCCGCGGCCGCGGGGCGAGGTCAAACCGCCGCATAATCGCGATCTCCTGGCCGTTGACCATCACCGTGCCGACGGTTCCGCCATGCAGCGTGTGGCCTTGCGGCGTGTCGTCGATCGTGACCACCACCTGGAAGGGGCCGACTGCCGGCTCGCCCCGGGCGAAGACATAGCCCTGAGCGACCGGCTCACCGTCAACACGGAAGCCGACATGCCAATGCGGCGAGATCAGCACCGCACACGACGCGCTTGAGTCAAACGCACGCGGCGGTTCACCGGTGCCGTCGTCCACCGCCAATGCCAGCCAACGCTCTGAGTCGGTTGTGCCCTCGTCCGGCAATGTCACCTTGAAGGAGATCGTCGACCGCCGGCCTACGAGCACCGACCAGTCGTGGTCGAGAACCGACCGTACAAACGGTTCCTTGCGTCCCGGCAGAGCGGCGATCGGGATCCAGAGCGACCCGTCGCGGACTTCGCTCACGTAGCCTTCGTCATGATCGATCCACCGCAGCGGACCCTGCTCGCCACTGCTGAAATGATCGACGACGATCGGCTCCTGCGATGACACCGGCCTGGAATCAGTGGCCACCATCCGCGAGCCAAACCCCTGCGTCATCCGCAACGGAGCACCATGATGGGCCCGCGAATGGCCGCTGGCGATATCGACCTCACCGTCGATCACGAACACGTCGGTCTGGCCTGCGGCATCGACGCCCACGGTGAACTCGGTGCCGAGGTCGACGATTTCACCCGATGGCGAGACGACGGTGAAGCCATGGGCCGACGGTGGCACATACGGCGTGATCCGACCGCTTCGCAGAAAGATACGGTCGGCCGAAAGAATCTCGATCTCGGTCGGGGCATGGATCGCGACGATCGCGCCCGAGGCAAACGTGATCTGGGCGGAACCCTCCGCCAGCCGCAGCGGGCCACTGGCGACATGGTTGCCCTGGCCGTCGAACGGCTCCCCATCCCAGCGGGCGTGGTCGTCGTCGGTGAGCGTGGCCACCTGCTCGCCTGCCGGCATGACCACGCGGATGACCTGCCGCGCCGGCTCGCGCCGGCTCAGCATCCACGCGGGGAGGGCCACGATCACAAGTGCCGCAAGGAGACCGGTAGCCACCCTCAGCGGAATCGACATCGGCATCGCAAACCGGCTGACGCGAACCGGCTCTGGCTGGCTCTGCGGCACGCTGGCATCACCACCGGCCAACTCCCAGGCGAGGATCGACTCGGCCCGCATGAAGCCACGGAAGGCGTCGCGGGCCGCGGGGTCGGCGAGAAGCCGCCGCTCGAGGTCGGCCTGGCCATCGGCAGAGAGGACGCCGTCCACCAGCGCAGAGGCCAGCCGCAGCACCTCGGCGCGGTCCGCGGATGCAGCGGCTGGCTGGACGTCGTCATTCGCGGGCGTGTTCATGGAAACGTGCTGTCTTGGGCGGGTTTCGTCGGTGGTTGTGGATGGCGTGGTCAGCCGCTGGGTTCGGCGAGCTTCCGTTCCACGCATTCCCGCAGCAGTTCACGAATGCGGTGGAAGAGCTGGGCCATGGCGTTGGCATTGCGGCCCAGCGACGTGCCGATGTCGGTGAGTGACCGGCCAGATTCGTACCGCTGGGCGAGCACGTCGCGGTGCCGCGGCGAAAGTTCATGCACGCACGACACGAGCAGGAGCCTGTGCTGCTCAAATTCCTCGGCGGCCCGCTGGCCGGCGGCCCGCTCTTTTTCGATCGTCTCCGTAGCGAGCAGTTCGAGCACGGCATCGTCGAGTTTCACCCTGTGCCGCTTGGCCGCGTCGCGGAGTTTGAGCACCTTGTAATGGGCGACCCGGCAGGCCCAGGCAAGAAAATCGGTGCCCGCCTCGAACCGCTCGGCCTGCTCCCACAGTGCAAGGTTCGTCTCCTGAAGCACCTCGTCGGTATCGGTCCGGTCGATCACGAGCGTGCAGATGAACGCATAGAGCCGCCGCTGCGATGCAGTGAGCAGAGACACGAATTCATTGCTGTCGAGCGACGGCATTGGTTACTGGTTGTATTTCAGCGTGGAGCCATCGGCCTTCTTGGCAAGGGCGTTCCAGACGTTGATGTCGATCGAGTCGTTGATGAATTGCACCGCGGCGTCGCCGTAGGCGACCTGGAGACCGCCGGGGTGGAAGCTGTAGGGAGTGTCGACGTTAAAGGTTCCGGTGCTCTTGTTCGGCCCCCCACTCATGTTCGTGGTGGCGCCCTGATTGTTACCGTAGCCGTCGTAGGACCAGAAGCTGCCGTTGGCGATGATTATCTTCCAGTCCCTAAATCCACTTTGGAGCGGATCATTCACGGTCGGGACATACCCGAGTTTCTCACAGACCATGATCGTGTTGCTCAGCCCATCGGTAACAGTCTTTTGCTGGCATCCTCCGGGCTTGGCTGCGACATCGACACCGAAGAACATGCCATCATTGCTCGACAGACTGCTCTGCCAGCAAAGGGACGTGCTTGTACCCCTGGAACCGCCATAGTGCGTCAGACCGTTCCACTGACCATAACCTGTGCCCCGCACTGGATTCGTCGGGCAGTCGTAGGCGGCGAACTGCTTCTTTATGATGTCTCTGTTCGGCGACGCCTGCGGGCTCTTCGTAAAGTCGAACTTCGCATACTGGTCAGCCTGCTCAAGGTAGGGAAGCAGTGCCATGGTGAACGATCGGGCATCACCAAACCATCGATCGACGCCCGTAGCGAGGGAGCAGCCTCCACTGCCGCAACTGAAGTACCTCGAATCATCAAGACAAATCTGCTGCCGCTGCCCCGCCGGAAACGCCATCATCGTGCTGAGGTGGTTGTGACAGCCCACGGCGATGTCTCGGATCTTCGCAGCACAGGTCGAACGCCGCGCGGCTTCGCGGGCCGTCTGCACCGCCGGCAGGAGTAGGCCCACGAGCGTGCCGATGATGGCGATCACGACGAGGAGTTCAACGAGCGTAAACGCCGACCGCCCCACGGGACGAGAACCACGGGAACCGAAGCATGCCATAACAAAATCCTTCTTCAGACGAGACGCAGATGCGATGAGAGAAGCACAGGGATGAATCAGACGGTCATTTCCAGGGTCAGTTATTTCCCGGGGACACTGGACTCAAGATTGAATTCGATGACGTTGGCTTTCCCCTCCGTCACCTTGGCGGTGAGCCCCGAGGTCTCTGCCGCCAGACACGTCCTCGGCACCTTCCACCTGTTCGGGGAGAGTGGAGGCACTGGCTCGCCCCCAGCCGCCTCCGCTCGAGAGATATATTTGCCGTCGATGAACAGCGGCGGCTCAGGGGCGTCGTCCTTGAAAGGGGAAACGAAGTAGACCCGATGCGGACCGGGGACGGCGCCAACGCGGGCGCCGGGTCCGCGGAGTTTGAATGAGCCGCCAGCACCAAGCACGGCGGCCGAGAGCGGCCCCTTGTTGCCCTGGGAGGCGTCTGGCTGAAAGCGGATCTCGCCCGCTTCGAGCGGCTGCCCGTCGAGCGTCACTCGTCCTTCGACCGGGGCGAAGGCCACGCCATCCCCTTTTCCGCAGCCAAGTGTTGCCGCCGCGACCACCCAGCAGCCGCCCAGCCAGCAACAGAGCCGCAAAGCCTCAATCCGACTCATCGCGGGAGCGGCTATCGAGCGAACGGAACGTCGCTGAACCTTCGGAAAGGACATGAAAACCTCTTTTTCACCATCACA
>Ga0247834_1003399_pt1 | contig 21787 bp, 15 predicted proteins | sample LaCruzMarch2015__8_FD_187118 | JGI IMG/M metagenome (GOLD analysis project Ga0247834, IMG submission 187118) | Freshwater microbial communities from meromictic Lake La Cruz, Castile-La Mancha, Spain - LaCruzMarch2015_12m | ecosystem: Environmental > Aquatic > Freshwater > Lake | place: Spain...
AAAAGCCCTGCGACGATTCGTGGTGCAGCATGGCCTTGGCGAGTTGGCCGACATGATTGCGGCAGGCCGTCATACGCGACGACTCGCGAGCCGACTGCACCGCGGGGAGCAGCAGGCCGGCGAGCGTTCCGATGATCGCGATCACCACCAGGAGTTCAACGAGGGTGAAGGCGCGATGGACCACTGCATTGAATCGCTTTAACAACGCGTTAATCCCCTGCTCGAATAGTCTTGGCTAATGCAGCATATCGACGAGTAAACGTTGACCAGTCTGCTTAAATAAATCCACTGCTGACAGCGTGATGCCTTCCCCGAGTCGGCAGAACGAAAGTCAACTAATAATCGGCATCGCTGAGCGGCGGTAGCGCACTGTAGCCCGCCGTAGCATCAAGAGTTTTCGATGTCATTAATTGCGACAACACGGGGCCAGCGATCGTGTCGGCCAAAAACCTCATGTGTCCATCGCAAAACGCCGCAACAACGCCTCCGGGGTGATTCGAGCTGGGAAACGACGAGCTTCCATATGTTTCCCGACTATTCAAGAACCTGCCGGGTAGTGTGCCTGAAAGAACAAATCCTAGAGGGTAAACACTTGTACTGTAACTAATTCCACTCGTTCCCGACGTAACCCATGTTCCGGAAGTCCAAACAGCGACGTCGTTTCCATTCCAACGAGGAAACACTGTGACATTGGCGCCGCATTTCTCACTTAAGGCAAGCGTATTAGAACATCCATCGCCTCCGCCAACATAATCCATGCCGATTTTAAGAATCGATGTGTTAAACATCACCCCATCTCCGCGTTTCGGCGTGCCGTTGGTTGGAAGTCCGCAGTTACCCGCATACGCAATCGGATTAAGTCCGGGATCCGGCGGGGGCGATGATGGGCAATTGAATATTTCAAGCTGAGAGACCGGCGGTACCGTGCCGCTATCCATCAGGTTGTAGATATCGCGACGCTCTATTCCGGGCAAGATCATAACCGACCAAGGCGGATAGGTCGTTCCGCTAGTCGATGTTATCGCTTTATTGCTCCAACCGGGAACAAATTGATGCTTACCGTCAAAGGCAATCAATGCCTTCGCGAGTTGGCTAATGTTATTCGAGCACGTATTTCGCCGTGCCGCCTCTCGCGCGCTTTGAACCGCAGGCAGCAGCAACCCCATAAGCGTGCTGATGATCGCGATCACGACCAAGAGTTCAACGAGCGTAAAGCCGCGACGGGCGAGGGGAACGTAGCGAGCCATGGGCGTGTCCTTGAGGGCGAGTGATCGGCGAACGGGTGATGGTTGGTTGGGTGGCGTGTGAAACGGAAAAGGAACGGTGGTGGAAACGTTGCCTGCCCCTAACAATTCTATTCTCGCCGTCCCGCTTTCTTATGTCCAGAGAAGAGCGGGTGTCGGAACTCGGATTTCTAGACGGGTTAGTGAAACCGTCGGATTCTAGCCGGAAACCGCTTTTCGGGTTTACGCCCGCGTCGCGGTAACCGGCCTCAACCCTTCTTGAATCAATGCGGAACAAACGCATGCCGGATCGTGGTTTGGCGTATCTGCCTGCTGCGTGGGTTGCAGCAGCGGATACGGATCTCGATTGCTTTCAAACGAACCGGATACGGAGCCGACGTTTCCCTCTCCAAGTCTTCGTCGACCAAGCCATTGCCGTTATTGTCCAAACCGTCCCGTCCTTGATCAATGGTGGGATCGTCGTCATCATTCTGCCCATTGGTTTCGTAATGGGTGCTCCACGTGTTGTAGGTGGGGAGAGCGTAGGTTTTGACGGTTCCAGTATTTGTTCCAGTATTTACAAGCGAAACGCCTACTCCCTGAAAATAACTTTGACCAGCGGGGGGATAAGAAGCGGTAACGAGTGTCGGGTTGGGAACCGATTGCGAATCCCATGCTAAGTCGACGTATGCGCCGTTGGCGACGCCGCTGCCATTCGTGGAAAACCCTGGATCGCCCGGCGATACCGGAATCCCGTTATACATTTTAACGGGGGCAAGAGGGTCATACACGCGAATATCAAACCCGATTACATTCGACAGCACGACATCAGCGCCTTCCCGTCCACGATCTTGGTCACTAAGTTTCGTGAGGACAGCCCCATTGGCGGTCGCGCCGGCAAAGGCATAGCCCGGGTAGGCGCCCGTGTGCAGAAAACGGCACCTCGGTTTCACGAGATCGCCGAGAGAGTTGGGATAAAGAAAACCGCCCTCGTTGCGGACCGAGATGTCGTTGGTTGAGAAGTAGGTTTTCCAGGATGAGGAAAAGGTACTAAAGTCAGCTCTGTTTTCAGTCTCGAACGGAGCTTGGCCCACATAACCGGCCACGAGTAACTGACGGCGATAGAGCGTGTACAAAGTAATGTTCATCCCACTGAGCGGCTGGTCCGCAGATTCTTTGCAGAACCATGCGATTTCCGCAGACTGGGATTCAAAGGGCGTGCCACTTACAATCCCGCGAAAAGGTTCTACCAAATTTGTCGAAGTAAACATCAAGACGTCGTCGTAGTCGCTGGTAACGCCGGTCCCATCCCGAGCCGGGCCCTCAACGATTTCAAGATACCCAGCGTCTTTGGCCGCAGAAATGGGGGGCAGCGGATCGACAGTGATTCCTGCAAGATCTTGTCGAATGAGTAGAGCCACGGTGCGCAAATCTCCGTTCATTTCTTGAATGTTTGCGCTTGAGGAAACGGTGCGGCCCAACACTCCGAATACTTGGGCGACCGCACTCATGATCAATAGTGAGGCCGCCATTGCCACGAGCATTTCGACAAGTGTCATGCCGCCCTTACAGGCGCGAGGCATCAGAGCGGATTCAGTGATCTTCACGGTCCTCATTGGATAATCCTCCTTAAGAGGATCCCATCGCGAACATTATTGTTCTTGCCTGGCTCATAGCCGACCGGAATAGATCGGTCATAGATGTAAAAACCGCGATGCCGTTTGAGTGGTTCGGCCTCCCCGGTTTGTCCGACGGGGAAATATCCGACTGTAATCCATATTGCAAAAACGTTTGAGCGCGGGGTTACTGTGTTGGATAGCCTGCCCGCGGTTTGGAACCTAAAGTAACTATCCAAGTCTGTGTCGCGATTGGCCCGCGGCGGGTCCGTGTAGGTCGTATTCGCCTGCGCAGCGGCTTGTATCCAGTTCCATGCAGTTCCGGTCGTCCACGTCGGTGGCGCTCCGTCAAAGTCCTGCTTGCCCAAGAGGGCGTTTTTTATGTCGTTGCTAGGAGCTGTATTGATGTTAATGCGCCCCGGCTCACGAAACAGCGACAAGTGGTTATAGGGTTGACCAGCGAGGCCGTGCGTTGCCAACGCGGCTGTATTTGAGGTGGTGACAGGAAGCGTGACGTAACTCCCCGTAAAACGGGTTGGAACATGCACGAAATCAAAGACGGTAGGCTGCGACGAACCTGAGGCTACGGGCGTATAAAGATAACGCCATGGCACGTCAGCCGTCCCCGACTCAAGCATACCGGGCAGGTGGGCAAAAGCCGGCTTGGCCGTGGAGGAAGCAGTTCCCGTTGTGTGCAGTTTGAGAAGATGAAAACCACTTGTCGTAGGTACGCATGCGAGTTCGGCAGGCGACACGAATGGGCGATTGGGCCAATGCAGCCATGGCTGACGATCAGTCTCAAAGCGGTCTGGTAGCGATTGAAGCGTAGTCGTTTTAACGCCGGCGGTTCGTGCGGCTATTTCCCCGACTTCTTCCGTTGGATTGGGGAACGGCGGCGGTGTGTACCTCGTAGTGGTGTCGCTTGCAGCTGTTCCGCTCCGAAACAGGGAATCACCTAGGACCGAAAGCGACTCCGTGCCCGATACGTTGATCTTCCGATTCCAAATATCTTTCTCCGCTGCCGGCCGGTCGGTAGTCTTGCCACCACGTTCAACAGACGCTTGATCGTACTCTTTTTTGGTTTGGAGCCACGTTAGGGCCCCGTCGAGCGTATTTCCGGTGCCAGGGTCGAAAGGGGTTTCGCCAGGCTCATCCAGATTTCCCGTCGTAACACCCGATGTGCCATTGTTCACGACTACAAGATCGACAGGCATAGAATCAACAGTTAAATAAGGGTTGTAGTTGGGCAGTGAATCGTCTGATTGCCATGCGCGGCTCGGGTTCGCGAGTCGTTGCAAGTGAACGATGGCGAAGTTTGCATGGCGACCATTCTGCATGAGCAAAGAGTTGCCGGCTTGGTCGAGGAACGGCGCTGTGACGGTGGCGGGATGCGCCGTAGCGGCGTCCAGTGGCTGATCCAGGGTGGCATTCAGCGCGTAAGAGGCGTCATAAATATTTGTACCTGGTTGGAACGTCCCGCTGCTAGTAAGAAGTTGATAGGCATCGTTCGGGACGGCCGTGCCGGTGACAGTTGTGGCGGTTCCTGTGGCGATCGGCTCTGAAAGCGTCGCGGGCCGCTTCAGGGGGCGGTTGAAGACTCGATCGACGGAGGGAGAGTTGCCCGTCGCTGTCATGTCTGTTGGTGAGAGCTGGTCAGTGCCAAACACGACGTAATTTTGTTGGGATGGGTTTAAGGCAGATGTGCCGCTTTCCCAGAAAATGCAGCCAGTCTGGCCATGCCCGTTCGCCTCGGCCCGCTGGGCAGCCGGCGGCGGTGTAAAGTAGAAAATGCGGTCGATTACGGCGGTGCCGCTGATCGCAACTGTAGTCGCACCTTTGGGGCGGCTCGGATCAAGAATTGAAAGCGTTCCAGTCGTCGTGCCGCTGACGGCCGGTCGGACGGGATCAACGCCGAAGCCGTCCGACCCAAAAGTGGTCCCAGATGTCTTGACGTCGCCGCGAACTGAAACCAATCGCCAGATGGGCGATTCCGTTACAGAATCCTGGTTACTAATACTCCGATCATGCCTCAGTTGCAGCGTAATAGCCGCATTTCTACTAAAGCGGTCCGTCGATGACCCGGTCAGTTCGAGCGGTAGCGGTTCGCCACGAAGCTTTTGTGAATCGGTGCCGGATCGATACACGTCAGCGGGCGTGGTGCCGCTTACATAATGTTTGGCCTGCGACCCCCACGGGCTGTAGAGCTCAATGAAAAAGGCACCCTTTGGCCGCCGTCTCTGATCAAAGTCGTTGTCCGCTACTGTCGGGTCTTTGTCTATGACAGCATGTCCAGTGGAATCGCTAGCGGTGTCATCGGTGCAACGGTCGTGCCAAGCGATGGTCTCGGTGATGAGAATCTCCGGACGCTCGCATCCCCAAACCCGTTTGGTGGCATTCCAGGTTGTACTGCCGGTCGTGAAGTTTTCATCGTAATCAAACCGCGTCATGATCGAATCGCCGTCCCTAAAATCGACGATATTCACGGCCCACTGTGCGATTTGTTCTGCTTCAGCGGGAGTGAGCGCGGTGGTCTTATTTTTTGTTGCGATTGCAGTGAAGAGGCAATAGAGGTGCTTGGCAAACTGCTGACGGAGTTGCTCGCCAGTGTAGGGCGAGCCGGTGTTAGCCCCCATCGGCTCACGGGTGTCAGGCGTTTCGGTTAACGCGTGAAAAGGCCTATTTAGATCGAGTTTGTGACCCATCAGCGTTTCTGGCGCAAATAGCTCGTATGGCCTCGCACCGCTGGACCCACTTACCGAAGTTGTGGCAGTAGGAAATTGGTTCGCGATAACGTCTGCCCATGCGCTGCCCGTAACACCTGGAGTGTCCCAACTCTCACTGGTTACCTTCAACCTCCCATTTGCGGCGCTGCCGCCCAACAACGATACCATTCGTCGTTGGAGCCGAAGCGTATCTGGGTCATAAAATCTCAAAACACCTTCCAACTCGGTTGGGGTAAAAGGCGTGTCGCGTTCGAAACTCTGTCCAAGCGTAGGAAAAGGTTTAGGGTCGTGAATCCATCCATTTTGCGGCCCTGTGGGGCCGAGATTAATTTCATATGGATCGTCTGTGGTTTCGTCATCGTCTGCCGATCGACCGTTATCAGTCAGCGTTGCGTCAAAACCCCACGCCGGCTTGAAGTACACAGGTTGTCCGAAGCTATCGACCCACAAACGCATGCGCCCTTTAATATCGGGCGGCGAGCCGTAGCGAATTAAGGAGTCGTCGAAGAATCGGGCGGGAGTGCTCGTCCCACCAGGAAGTAGTGTTCCGGTGCCGCTCGAAACCCAGCGATCAATTTCGCGATTATCGTCTGTATCGGGGAGACCTGGCTTGGCTAACGACAGAAGCGGAGTGGACGTCGCCGCCATCGGAGTGTCACCGTATCTACCTTCGGGTTGACCAATAAGTGGCCGTGGGCGAGTTTCTGATGATGTCTTGTCGGTTTGTGACAGCAAAGGAAGGCCGGCGAGAACGTTAGGCAAGCCGGGAGCCCCATCGGTTCCCGTAACGTCGGTCGCCGCAAGCGACACTTCAGCCGTGCCCACTCCCATTCCCCGGGGGAGCTTCGATAATTGAATTGTGCCGCTCACGACCGTCCCGCTGTAAACCAGCTCGTTGGGGTATAGGTTCTTGGAGTCACCTCCGCCGCCGTCGAAGTCTGTTGCTGACTCGGTCGTGGCTAAATCGATATTGCTCCCGTGAGTGTTGAGGTTGATCCGGCCGTCAAGATCGACGACCAGAATTGCCGCCTTGGGTTGGACTATGTTGCCCGAAGCGTCGACTAACGGCGGGAGGCCGACATCGAGCCAACCGCTATCTGGACGCCCATCGCCGTCGTTGTCGACTGCCGTCGATGTTACGGATATCGAATACGAGGGGATTACAGTAGTGCCCGTGACCTGCGCGAGAAATGTATTGTTCGCATCAAAGGCGTCGTAGGGTTCGTTACCGGCAGAATTATCGAAATCGCGATTATTGACGAGGAGGTGAGTGGGACCAGCTTGAGGCGAGTTCTTAGCTGCATTGAGTTTGGTGGCTGAAAGCGTAACTCCAGAGATCGTCCTGCCGCCCGGAAAATAAATCGTGGTCAGTCCGCCGTTGTCAGTGGCGCGGATAATGCGAGTTGATGCTCCCGGGATCCCGGGAAGAGTGAACGTCAGGACGCGGCCCGCGAGCGTGTCGGCATTTGAGAGGCCGGTAACGGTGCAGCTGAGAATTGTCGTTCCCAACACCTCACTACTGATGACACCCTTGTCAGGCGAATTCGATCCATAGCGGTCGCCTAGCAAGTCGTCGCCGGCCTTGATGGATCCGCTTGTCACGGTTGTCGCCCGAATCACCGCTAGGAAAGCCTCGTCAACAAGTTGTGGCGCAATGCCCGCGGCGTTGAGAGACGATCCGGTAGCGCTCGCATACGCCCTTGCAACTTTTCGGGCTCGCGACGCTGCCACGAGGTATGTCACTCCGAGCATAAGAAACAGCGTGAGCATGCTCAGTACAACGAGCAGAAGCACTCCGCGCCGAGGCGAGCGTGATGTAGAAATCATGGAATGGCCTCTTCGAGTCGTACGATCTTTTCTGCGACGCCCACAGCGCCAGCGAAACCGTAGATCGAGCCTCCCGCGCCCTTCACATCTTGATCAAATGATAAATCGATTGACGTGAGTGTGGATTGGTCAGTCGAATAAGTTGGCGCGGCCATCAAAATACGCCGCCACTCAAAAGACGATGTACCGGTCACTAAGACCACGGCTCCTGTTGGGAAAAATGTCTTGAACGCTTCCTTATCGATCGCCAGCATCTGGTCGCCGGAAATAGTGGCCGATTGCCCAAAAAATGAACCCGAAAGCTGCAAGGTGCTGGAATAAGGGGCGGTATCAAATGACCGACGGTAAAACTCGACCACGGACAGTCGATGAAACGAGCCCGTTCCTGTGCTAAGCGGCACGATCGTCGCGAGCCAGGAAAAATTTCCTTCGGTTAGGCGGCGTACGTTTCCCTCAATTGCTGGAACTGGGGCAAGCTCCTCATTTTCAGGAACAGCGAACACGAGATCATCGGCCCCTCGGAATGCGTAATCTGCTAGAGCCGTCGTCGTTAGACCGGACACGGCCACAAGTTTCATTCCCGCCGGCACTGCCTGCACGCCGTATGCCTGGCCTAGGGGGTCGATCATCACTGGCGGGGAAGCGGAACCCGACCAGTTCGCTGGATTGAGTAGCCCCCGCGATTGGCAGTCGGCTAGGGCATTTTGTCCCAATGCACTCCTACGGTCGTCGACCATTGCCTTGCGGGCTTGAGATCCGCCTGCGGGCAGGAGAGCAAGGACGCTTGCCAAGCCTACCGACAGGATGCCGATCGAAATCAGCACCTCAAGAATTGTAATGCCACTTCGACAGTGGTGGCTCGTAGGCGTCATGCGATGCTCGACAAATGCTAGGGCGGTGATGAAAGAAGCGTGTTAACCGTGTTCAGTTCGCGTTGTTACTGTTGAGTAGCTTCTGCCGAATAAACCTTTGAGCCGTCTGACGATTCGGGGCGTTAGGATAGTTCTCCACCTGAAACACGCCGCCGCTGCGAGGGTCGATGACTATCCACCACGCATCTTTCCGCTGCCAGTTAGCTCCGGGATTATCCTCCGAGGGCTCCGATTGGTAGTCAACGCCAACTTGATCGCGTAGGCCCACAAGGAGCGCTATCGGAGTCAACGCATCGGTTGTGACCATTTTCGGCAAGCCGCTTGTGCCAGGCGGGGTAAACAGCACGTTCTTTGGGCGGCCCACACTGTCAAAAGCGATTATAAAAGGCCCGTCATTTGAGAGCGGCGTCACCGTGGGAGAGTAGTCAGAGACGCCGATGGTTGACTGCGGTAAATCGATACACGCGTTTCCGCCTAGAAGAGTTTTCCCGCCCGAAGTCCGCATCGGCGGCAATTGCAGCGTAAACGGAACCGACACCGCGCCTGGGTAGCCGCCAGAAGGCCGGGGCCAGGAGCAAGTAGCTGAAGATCCGTTGAAAGCTATCGTAGTTTCATCAACGAGCTTGTAGTCAAAAGGCATTCCGCTGATGCGAAGCAGAGCGCCCGCGGGCACGACGCTAGTACCAGTGAGCGTTTCGTAGGTTGGGGTCATCGTAGCCGTAGCCGTCATCGCTGTTAGTGACGATGCCGTGATCGTCACGGTACCTGACGCCTCCACCGTACCGGGGCAAAAACGCAAAAGAAATGTAGGGCTGCTGGCACTATTGCCGTCAGACTCAAGCCAAGCACCGTATCCAGAGTTTCGCCCAACCGCCTGCGATGCCGCTCGCACAATGTGGCTAGAAACGGACGAAGCCGCATCGCGGAGTTTGTTTTTACTGCTGGAGGAATTAATGGCCGGCGCTGCGGCCACACCGAGTAAGCCCAAAATGATAATGACCACCAACAGCTCAACCAGGGTCATGCCGTGACGGTATATCACACTGGTGCGTGCCATGATTAACGAGCCATAAGTTCATGGTTGGTGATGTTGTCGCGGTATGCAGACGCATTTTCTGGCTCGGTGCGAGGTCCGCCGGGGGCTGGGAACCCAGCAGGCGCGAACGGATCGAACGGAGCCGCCCGCGGGCCGCCCGGTCCCTGAAGTCCGTAACCATCTGGCCCTGAAAGCGAATCATTCGACGCTGCGTCAGGCCCCGCTGAATAGATCAAGGGTGTTAATACACCAAGAGACGCTCTCCAAGACTTCCCAACTGTAGGTGGCGTCGTCGGCCTTAGATTCTTGGCCTGTTCGATCATCGCCGAGGTCTGGACCGCTGATGCTGGTGACACGAAACCAGGAGCCCAGCGTAGAAAGTAAATCGGCTTACCCCATCCATCCGCGAATTCTTTTGCACCATCATTATCCAGATCGGTCACTTCGTCGGGGCGAAATTGTTCTAAAACGTCGGGCTGATAGCCGCTTCGCGCGACACAGAGCCAAAGGCACTCTGCATTTGATAATGTGGCGCCCAGTAGACTTCGTTGTCCAGCGTTCGTTGCGATTCGTGCGTATCGATTTATCGGCCCCGTCTTCAATCCCGCTGGAAACGTTCCAGAGTTCACAACACTACCGACCTGCACGTCATCCCACTGGTCGGGCATTTCGTAGCACATGAGCTGCGGTAACTTCTCATCTGAAATGGCCCGTGTCGAGAAGTCGTCATACATCTCTTCGATGACGTCGGACAATTTGCGGATAGTAGAAGCGGTCTTGTCTTTCTTTGCCCGGTGGCGGCCGATGTTGAGACCAGTAAGCGTCAACGAGCTGAGAATGGAAAGGATGACGATCACGACTAGGAGCTCCACCAACGTGAACGCGTTGCAACTACGGTTGGTAGTGAAGTTGTTGGTGGTCACGGTGGTTAATCCCTAAGGCTGTCGAGATAGTCGCGACGGGTGCCGGGCCAGAAGTTGGACAGATCGTCATCTGTGCCGAACTCTTCGTCGCGGCCAGCACAAAGAATCTGAAAAGTATCGTTATTGAAGAATGACAGATTTCCGGTCGTATTGGTAAAGTGCCAAGAATCGGGCGTCGATGCAGAGGGTTTGCTCGGCAAAGGGTTTGGCGGCATGTATTGGGCGCCATATTTCTTTAGAAAGTCATAGTTGTTACTTGGTGATTCGTAGTAAAGTGAGAGGTATTGGTGTCCCGGAATATAAACGTAAGGACTATTTTTCTTGCCGGGCGGAAAATACGTCTTGCTAGTGACCGTAAGGTCTGAGCGGTTTTCGATCAGTGAGCTTATCCTAGATTGATCAAAGTCAAACAACTTATTGCGTGGAATACCTCCGTGTCCAATCGGATTGGACGGGTCATCGGTAAAGCCCATTAACCATGGAACGAGCGCGCGGGTCTCGCGGGTTGTATTGCGGTCTGCGATGTCGTTATCAAAAAAAGCTGCCACCTCAACGGCGCTCGCTCGATTGTCTGGATTTTCCTTACTTGTCCTGGGAAAGAGCCGTAGGATGTGGCGATTAATCAGACCAGATGCTGATGAAGTGGCATCTAAGGCCGGTGGAAAACTCCCATACTCGTTCTTGTAGTTCATGATTGCCATGTGCAGCATGTCGATCTCGGCCTTGATCGCCGCGTTTCTGGCGGCAGACTGCGCACGCATTACAGCAGGGGTCACAAGCGCGGCCAACGTCGCGATGATCCCGATCACCACGAGCAGTTCCACCAGGGTAAAGGCGGAACGGCACGCGGTAAGACGGCAAGTGGAAAAGTCGCGGCCACGGGCGAAGTAGGCGGGGGCAGTTGCAATCCCGGCGCTCACGCGTAGGGCTTTTATGGGATGGGGGGCATTAGGAATCCCGGCGCTTACGCTTAGGGCTTTTATAGGATCGAAAGGAATCCCGGCGGTTGCGGTTGGCGGCGCGGGATGTGTGATTGTTTCCATGACAGATCCTGTTTTCATGAAAGATCCTGGATCAGCTTGATCAGCGGGAGGAAGAGGGCAATCACGATGAAGCCCACCGCTCCACCAAGGAAAATGATCAACAAGGGCTCCATCAGGCTCGTCAGGCTTTCCGTGAGCACACTCACCTCCTCGTCATACGTGTCGGCCACCTTGTAAAGCATCGTGTCCAACTCGCCAGACTCCTCGCCCACGTCCACCATGTTGATCATCAGATCATCCACCACCGGCGTCTTGTATTTCGTGAAATACAAAAGCGCGCCAATGCCCGGCAGGAAGATCGTCCAGAAGAGGAGCGCCACCGCATTAAACGGCGGCACAGAATACTCCTTGAGCGGCTTCGCAATCGCATTGCCATCACGGATCGAATCCGACACCTTCTGAAACATCTCCTCAAACATCACATTGCCAGAGGTCGACTTCGTGATGTTGATCGCCTCCAGAATCGGCACGCCAGCACCCAGCAGCGTGCCCAACGTTCGCGCACTCCGCGACACGATGTTTTTCTCCACGAGCTGCCCGAAAATGATCACTTTCAGCGTGAAGAGATCCCAGCCCTTGCGGCCATACGGAATCTTCTTGATCCCCTTGATAAAGAGATTGAAGCCGAACGGAATCGCCGGAATCGCCCACCAGTAATTCACCGCCAGATTCGAGACATAGATAAGTGTCTCCGTCATCGGCGGCAGCGTGGAGCCGAAGTCGTCGAAGATCTTCTTAAACTGCGGCACGATCTTGATCATGATGAAGGTGAGGATGCCCACGGCCACGCTCACCACCACGATCGGATAGACCATCGCCCCCTTCACCTTCCGCCTGAGCGCCTCAGCCCGCTCCATGAATTCCGACAGGCGGCGGAGAATCACTTCGAGCGCACCACCGGCTTCGCCCGCCCGGATCATGTTGACGTAGAGCCGGTTGAACGCCTTCGGACTCTTCGACATCGCCTCCGAAAGCGTCGATCCGCCCTCGATCTCCTCGCAGACGTCTTCCAGGCTGTATTTCAGACGGCCGGCCTTCTGCATGTTGGCCAGGATCTTCAGGCTCCGCAGGATCGGCAGGCCGGCGTCTTGCAGGATCGAGAGCTGGCGGGTGAAGAGCGTGAGTTCTTTGCCCTTCACCCCACCAAACACAAACCCACGATTCTTCTTCTTCCCACCAGCCGCGGCAGCCTTCTTGGCCTTGATCTTCGTGACCATGTAGCCCATCGACCGGATCGTCGACTGGGCCTCGGCCTCGGTGGCGGCGTCGACCGTATCACGGATCTCTTTCCCGGTCGTCGCGTCGATGGCTTCAAAGAGATAGGTGGGCATGATTGATGGGCAAGTTAAAAACTCGCCCCCACGGGGGAAGAAAACGTAGCACCACGGGGGACAAATACGGGTCTAACGGAAGGGAGGGTTTTAGGACGGGTTCTTGGGCAAGTTAAAAACTCGCCCCCACGGGGGAAGAAAACTTAGCACCACGGGGGACAGGGAACTTTCATTACGGGGGACGGGAGAGATTGGGTTATTAGGCTTCCAGGATCGTTTCGCGGATCACTTCCTCGGCGGTTGTCGAACCGTCGAATATTCCCACCATACCGGAATCACGGAGCGTGATCATGCCGCCACGACGGGCCACCTCCCGCAACTCCTCCGTCGAAGCATTGCGGATCACCATGTCGCGAATTTCGTCGGTCATGATCAGCAGCTCATACAGGCCCAGCCGGCCCTTGTAGCCGCTGTTGTGGCACTTGTCGCACCCACGGCCGCGGTAAAACTTCTTGCCGACCAATTGCTCGGTCGTCAGCTCCAGATCGGCCACCACCTCGGCATCCGGCACGATCTCTTCCTTGCAGTTGGTGCAGATCCGTCGCACCAGCCGCTGCGCCAGGATCGCCTCCACCGTGGCCGTGATCAGAAAGGGCGGCACGCCCATGTCGCGGAGCCGCGTGACCGTGGCCGGGGAATCGTTGGTGTGGAGCGTCGAAAACACCATGTGGCCCGTGAGCGCGGCCTGCACGGCAATCTCCGCCGTCTCCACGTCGCGAATCTCCCCCACCAGGATCCGATCGGGGTCCTGCCGCAGGATCGCCCGCAGACAGGCCGCGAACGTGTTGCCGATCTCCGCGTCGATCGGCACCTGCACAATCCCGTCGATGTCGTATTCCACGGGGTCTTCCGTGGTGATGAGCTTGTCTTCGACCTCGTTGAGCTCCGAAAGGGCCGAATAGAGCGTGGTCGTCTTCCCCGAGCCCGTCGGCCCGGTCACCAGCACAATCCCGTTGGGACGCTTGATCATCTCCCGGAACCGCCGCAGGATCCCAGGATCCATGCCCAGCTTGTCGAGATTCAGCGAGACCACGCCGCGGTCGAGCACCCGCATCACCACGCTCTCGCCGAAGAGCGTCGGCAACACGCTCACGCGGAGATCGACCGGATGGCCGCCGACCGTCAGCTCGATCCGGCCGTCTTGCGGCAGCCGCCGCTCGGCGATGTCGAGATTCGCCATCACCTTGATCCGGGTCGTGATCGCGAAGGCCAGATGCTTCGGCGGCGGCACCATCTCCTGCAAGACGCCGTCGGCCTTCAGCCGGATCCGAAACTCCTTCTCGAAGGGCTCGAAATGGATGTCGCTGGCGCCGTCGCGGATCGCCATCAGCAGCACCATGTTAAGCAGCTTGCGGACCGGCGCACTCTCGGCCAGCGCCTCCACGTCATCAAGCGCGATCGGCCCTTCTTTCAGAGCCGCCGCCTTCGCCGCCGCCTCCAGATCCTTGTCGCCCTCAAGCTGGTCGACGATCGATTCGACCGTGTCGGTCTCCGACGAATAATACTTCTCGATCGCCTTTTGAATCTCGGGCTCTGTCGTGACCTGAATGTGGATGTCGTAGCCGAGCAAGACCCGCAGCTCGTCGGCGATCTGGATCTTCTGCGGCTCCGCCGACGCGATCGTGAGCCGGTTGCCAACCAACTCCAGCGGCACGATCCGGTAGAGCTGCGCCATCGGCTCACTGACGATCTCGAGCACCTCGCCCCGCATCGGCCGGTCGGCCAGCTCGGCGACCGTCGTGCCCCATTGCTCGGCCAGCGCCTCGGCCAACTGCTCCTCTGTGACCATCGACATCGAGATGGCGATGCGGCCCAGCAGCTCCCCGCCGCGGGCGCGTTGCTCCTCCAGAATCTCTTCGAGCTGCTGCTCGTCGATGATGCCGAGGTCGATCAGGATTTGTCCGAGGCGTCGGAGTGCCATGGGTTAGTGGTCCTGGTCCCGTCGGGATTTCTTCGGGCCGTCGTCGAGCTCCTCGAAAATGCCCCGCTCGGCGTTGAAGATCCGCTGCATCAGATCGTCGGGAGCCTGCGATTTCGCCATCGCACTTTCCTTGGTGATCTTCTTCTCGTTCCAGAGCTTGAAGAGATGGTCGTCGAGTAGCTGCATGCCGAGCTTGGCACCCGTCTGGATCGACGAATTGATGCGGAAGGTCTTGTTTTCGCGGATCAGATTGCCGATGGCGGGCGTCACCACCAGGATCTCGTAGGCCGCCACCCGGCCGCCGCCGATCTTCGGGAGCAGGGTCTGCGACACCACGCCGATGATCGCCGTGGAGAGCTGCGTGCGAACCTGCTCCTGCTGGTTGGTCGGGAAGGCGTCGATGATGCGGTTGACCGTGCCCTGTGCGCTCGACGTGTGGAGCGTGCCGAAGACCACGTGGCCCGTCTCCGCCGCCGAGATCGCCGCCTCGATCGTCTCGAGGTCGCGAAGCTCGCCCACGAGGATGATGTCGGGGTCTTGTCGAAGCGCGCGACGGAGAGCCTCCGAGAAGCTCGTCACGTCGGTGCCGATCTCCCGCTGGTTGACCGTGCACCTCTTCGACTTGTGATAAAATTCGATCGGGTCTTCGATCGTGATGATGTGGTGATCGTGGGTCTCGTTGATGAAGTTGATCAGGCTCGCGAGCGTCGTGCTTTTGCCCGAGCCGGTGGGGCCCGTCACCAGAAACAGTCCGCGGGGCCGCTGGGCCATCTTCTTGCAGACTTCCGGCACGCCCAACTGCTCAGGCGTGAGCATTTTGTTGGGAATCTGCCGGAGCACCATCGCGATCGTGCCCTTCTGCTTGAACACGCTCACGCGAAAACGGGCCAGGTCTTTGAAGGCGAAGCCGAAGTCGCAGCCCCCCTTTTCGGCCAGCTCCGCCTGGCACCGCTCGGGGGTGATCGCCTTCATCAGGCCGTTGGTATCGTCGGCTGTCAGCACTTTGGTGTTTTGCGGCTTCATGCCGCCGTCCTGACGAAATACTGGCGGCAGTCCGACCGTGATGTGGATGTCGCTTACGCCCCCCTTCACGGCCGCCGTCAGCAGTTTGTCGATCTGGATCGTGCCCACCGCCGCCTTGGGCATGGCAAAGGCATCGTGGGAGGCTTGGCCTGCGGCCATCTCGGCGGGGGTGGGCTCATCGGGAACATCCAATTGGATGTCGAGCGGTGCCGAAGCCCGCGAAGCTGCCGGCTGGGCCGATTCGCTAGCCACGGCGGCCGATTCGCCGGCGGCTCGCAGCACCAGGACTTTAGTGCCCTGGATATCGAGCAGCGAGCCGGAATGGGTCCCTACGCTGGTGGAAAACGAAAACATCCGGGCATCCGCATCGGGCGGCATGACCGCGGCGGCGAAGGTGAGCACGTCTTCCGGGGCAAGCGGCTTGGTCTTCAGCGGCCGCATCTGATCGCCCACCTTCAGCATCGGCGCGTAGCCGCCCGAAAGCCGCACCTCCGTGGCACCATTGTCATGGGCCAACTGGAGCAGCCGCTCGATCTGGGCCTGCTGGGGAGATGTCGCCGTGCTCATGATGGAACCACCCAAAGATTTGCCGAAAGCCCAAAACCGAAAGCCCAAAACCGAAAGTCGAGTGCTGAAAATCAGGAACGACAGGCCGCAGAAGGCGACATGCCGCGGAAAGGGGGCGCAGCTCTTTTTGCCGGCATCGCTTTCTTATTTTCCGCTCGGCACGGGCCCCTGACAGCCGCCGACCAGACGTTCCTATTATGCGCTCCCGTTGCGAAAAAGGGAAAGCTTCGGCAGGGCGAGGGCGATGGTTTTTCCCAAAATGCCGGTCGGCGGCCGGAGAAGCCGCGGAACTGCCGGCCCAAACTCCGCCCGTCAACCGCCAGGGGCTGGCCGACGGCTCCGGAATTACCAACCGCCGGTGGGCCCGGTTTTTGTGGAAGTCTGGTATTCTGGAAGAAATGTCGGAAAAACCCTTCGCGGCCCCAGCTCAATTCCACCCCGCCGGCCCCCGCCACACGCTATGGATGTCGTCAATCACCGCGATACTGTCCCCTTCACCACGGTCGACGGATCGACCATCCGCGAATTGCTCGCCCATCGCAATTCGGCGATCCGGCAGCAGAGCCTCGCCGAGGCCCGGCTGGCGCCCGGGTGCGCGACCGTCCCGCACCACCACGCGGTGACGGAGGAGATCTACTACATCCTGACGGGCACCGCAGCGATGACCATGGGTGGCCACGCTGGCGCCGAAACCAGCGATACCGAGACCAGGGACGTCGGCCCCGGCGACGCGATCGCCATCCCGCCCGGCATCCGCCACACCATCCGCAACACCGGCGACACGGAGCTGGTGTTCCTCTGCACCTGCGCCCCCGGCTACGAACATACCGACACCTTCCTCGACCCTCCGCCCTCCGCCAGCTAGCCATGCCAGCACCCGACGCATTTTCCAACATCTTGCTCTCTGAGGGGGTCATCAGCGCCGAGCAGCTCGCCGAGGCGATGCGTGTGTCGGGAGCGGCTGGCACCAAGGTGCACGACGAGGTCATGAAGCTCGGCTACGCCCCCGCCGACAAGGTGATGGGGGCCCTCGGCAAAGCCTTTCGGCTCAAGGTCGTCGATCTGACGGGCATCGCCGTGCCGCAGGAGGTGGTTGAACTGTTGCCAGAGAGCGTGGCCCGCGAAAACACGCTCTTTCCCCTGGCGGAGGTGGGCAGCGGCCTGAGGCTGGCCACCAGCGATCCCACCGACATGGAACTGCAGGAGAAGCTCCGCTTCATCCTCAACCGCGACGTCGAAATGAGTCTTGCCCCGCGGCATCAGATCGTCGAGGCGATCAACCGCCACTACGGCCTCTCCGACGGCGAGAGCGCCGACTCGATGCTCCAGGAGTTCACCGACACGGCGATCGACTTCACCGAGACGGCCATCGAGCAGACTGCTGCGGCCGCGGCCGAGGAACAGTCGGACGCACCGGTGGTCAAGCTCTGCAGCCTGATCATCACCGAGGCGGTGCAGCTGCGGGCCAGCGACATCCACATCGAGCCCTTCGAAGACCGCATCCGGATCCGCTACCGCATCGACGGCCGCTTAGTCGAACGCGACAATCCGCCGCGGCGGCTGCTCGGTGCCATCCTCTCCCGCATCAAGATTCTCTCCAAACTCGACATCGCCGAACGCCGCCGCCCCCAGGACGGCCGGATCAAGCTCACCGCCGACGGCAAAGACTACGACTTGCGGGTGAGCGTGTTGCCGACCAATCACGGGCAGTCGGTCGTGATGCGGGTGCTCGACAAAGACAACATCCGCGTCGGCATCCGGCAGCTCGGGCTTTCCGAGCAGGACTTCCGGCAGTTTAAAACCCTGATCCGTCGGCCCAACGGCATCATCCTCGTCACCGGCCCGACGGGCTCGGGCAAGACGACCACGCTCTACGCATCGCTCAACGAGCTCAACCGGCCTGACACGAAGATCATCACCGCCGAAGATCCCGTCGAGTATTACCTGGCGGGCATCAACCAGGTGGAGATCAAGCACCAGATCGGCCTCGACTTCGCCCGCGTCATCCGCGCCATGCTGCGGCAGGCGCCCAACGTGATCCTTGTCGGCGAGATGCGGGACACGGAAACGGCACAGATGGGGATTCAGGCATCGCTCACGGGGCATCTCGTGTTTAGCACGCTCCACACCAACGACGCCCCCGGCGCCGTCACCCGCATGATCGACATGGGTGTGCCAGCTTATCTGGTCGCCTCGAGTGTGGTGGCGGTGCTGGCCCAACGGCTTGTGCGGGTGATCTGCCCGAAGTGCAAGCAGCCCCACCAGCCTCTCGACACGCAGCTCGAAGAAGCTGGCATCACGCAGGAGATGGCCAAGACCGCCACCTTCATGAAGGGCCGCGGCTGTGTCAATTGCCAGAAGTCGGGCTACAAGGGACGGCTTGGCATCTTCGAACTGATGGTGATGAACAACAAGATCCGCGAGCTGGCCTTCCAGGGGGCGGCCACGCAGGACATCCGCCGCGCAGCGGTGGCCTCGGGCATGAGCGTGATGTTTGAGGACGGCGTGCAGAAGGCGATGAGAGGCATCACGTCACTGGAAGAAGTCTTCCGGGTCTCGAAGAAGGCCGAATAGTGGCGGCAAGTTTTTAACGTGTCCGTGGCCCCCGCCCCCCGTGGCGGCAAGTTTGTAACTTGTCCGTGGCCCTGCCCCCCGTGGCGGCAAGTTTGTAACTTGTCCGTGGCCCTGCGAACCGGATTCCGCAAGTTAAAAACTCGCGGCCACAATTCAAAAACCCAGAGTCCACAATTCAAAAACCCAGAGTCCACAATTCAAAAACCCAGAGTCCACAATTCAAAAACCCAGAGTCCACAATTCAAAAACCCGGGCCACGCCCACCGTGTCCCCTGCCCCTCGTGGCGGCAAGTTTTCAACTTGTCCGTGTCCCCTCCGGAGCTGACTTCACGTGCGATGCCAGAAATGAAGCACCGCCGGGGGCACCTCGCGGGTATCCCACGAACCGGTCTCCGGCAACAACGCCGGATCAAACGACGTGTCGGCCTCGACCACCATCGTGCTGCCCACGGGCGCCGCCCGCATCATCACCTCGATCAATGACCGAAGCTCTCCCCAGCGTTCGCTAAAAAACGACCATGGCGGCGATACGAAAACCACCCAGGGAATGTCCGCCGGCAGAGGCGGCAGCCGCTTCGCCCACAGCAACACGTCGCCCGGCCGCACGTCCACCCGGTCTTCGAGCCCCAAGGCCCGCACCGAACGCCGCAAGACGTCGGCTGTCGGAAAATGCATCTCCGCCAGCACCCCCCGAACCGCCCCGCGGCTGACAGCCTCGAAGCCCAACGCCCCCGTGCCGGCGAAGAGATCGATCGCCACGGTTCCCTTGACGTCGATGCCCAGCAGGTTGAACAGGCTCTCACGCACCCGGTCTTTCATCGGCCTCGTGCGGGCGGCCGGGGTGAATTCAAGTGACCGTCTGCGGAGCTCACCGCCGATGATCCGCGGCGGGCTGGTGGCTTCGTCATCCCCCGTGGGAGGAGGAGACCGGTCGGGATTGCGTCGCTGACGGGGCATGGTGGAGGATTCCGTGGAACCGGTGAAACGTGTTATCGTACCCTGAGATGGGTGTGGTTTCTTGAGAAGGAGATACGTCGATGCTTCTGGGATGCATGCGGGCGGCAGGTGCTGCGTGGGTGGTGGCGGCAGGCGTCTGCCTGGCACAGGTGCCGGCGGTCGAAAGCCAGACCCCCGATCCGGCTACAGCCAAGGCGGAATTCGAGGCGGCCCGCAAGCAGGAAAAGAACCTGATCACCGAACTCACGCTCCTGCAGGCTGAATTTCAACAGCCGGCCGCCGACAAGAAGGCGGTGGCCGCGAAGTTTGAGTCGGCCCGCGACAGGATTCCGGCCACGAAGGATCGCCTGGAGGCAGCGGCCTTCGCGATGGCACTGGCCGACTCCACAAACGCCTCGGCCCGCGAACTCTGCGGCCTGGTCATCGCCTCCCGGCTGCAGGTGGACGACGCCACGGAGGCGCTCAGGCTCGCCACGCTTCTCGACAAGGCTGGCGCCGCCGACGGCAAGGTCGACATGATGGCCGCGGCCGCAGCGATGGTGCTCTCGCAACTCGACGAAGCCGCCACTTGGCTCACGAAGGCGGAGAGCAACGGCATTCAAAAGCCGAAGGTTGCCGAACTGCGGGCCAGCATTGAGGACGAACGCCCCAAGGTGGAGGCGGAAATGGCGAAGCGGAAGGCCGACGCCGCCGCAAACGACCGTCCGCGGGTGACGATCACCACCTCGAAGGGCGACATCGTGGTGGAACTCTTTGAAGACGACGCTCCCAACACGGTGGCCAACTTTGTCAGCCTCGTGGAGAAGGGCTTCTACGACGGCACGCCCTTCCATCGCGTCATCGCCGGCTTCATGGCCCAGGGGGGCGATCCGACCGGCACCGGCTCCGGTGGGCCCGGCCATGCCATCGAATGCGAGTGCGAGCTGCCCACCGCCCGCAAGCATTTTCTCGGCTCGCTCTCGATGGCCCATGCCGGAAAAAATACCGGTGGCTCGCAGTTTTTCCTGACCTTCCGCCCGACCGAGCACCTCGACGGCCGTCACACGGTTTTTGGCCGCGTGGTCGAGGGCTTCGAGGTGCTCCCGAAACTGGCCCGCACGCAGGTTGAAGACAAGCCCGTCGAGGGCGTGACGCCCGACACGATCGTGAAGGCCACGATGCTCCGGAAGCGGGACCATGCCTATACTCCTAAGACACTCCCCAATCCGCGGTAGTAGTCCGCGGCAGGCGTCTGTTCAACAAACAAACACGAGGGTGCGTTATGTGTGACACAAGAGTGCGGTTGACGCTCGTGCCGGCGGTCGTGATCGCCGGAGTTCTTCTGATGGCCACCGGCACCGCCGCTGAGCCGGCCGCCCCAGCCCCCACCAAAGGACCCGCCACTGTGACGACCGATCCCGCCGACCCGGATTCGCAGGGCCCCGCTGATTCCCTCAGACTGCCCGACGACCAGGTGCTGAAGACCGACAAGGAATGGCAGCAACGGCTCACCCCGGAGCAGTTTCAGGTGGCGAGGAAGAAGGGGACCGAGCGGGCCTTTACCGGCAAATACTGGAACACAAAGACCCCCGGCACCTATCGCTGCATCTGCTGCGGCGAGCCGTTGTTTCGCTCTGGCGAGAAGTTCGACAGCGGGTGTGGGTGGCCGAGCTTTAACGCCCCGATCGACGGCGTGAAGGGCACGACGATCGCCGAGCACGTCGACACGTCGGCGTTTATGCGGCGGACGGAAGTCACCTGCAGGCGGTGTGGTGCCCATCTGGGGCACGTCTTCAACGATGGGCCGCCCCCGACAGGCCTGCGGTATTGCATCAACTCCGCGTCGATCCAACTCGAACCGCAGAAATAGCACTGCCGGTGTTCTGCCCCGTGGCCGTGGGAGGGGTTTTGTATTCCCCGTGGCCGCGAGTATTTAACTTGCGGAATCCGCTCCTGGGAAACGGACAAGTTGAAAACTTGCCGCCACGGGGGCAGGGACACGGCGCGCGGAGGGGTGATTATTCTCCGTGGCCGCGCGCGTTTTTGCCCTCGTGGCCGCGAGTTTTTAACTTGCGGAATCCGCTCCTGGGACACGGACAAGTTAAAAACTTGCCGCCACGGGAGGAGAGGGGAAACGGACAAGTTAAAAACTTGCCGCCACGTGAGGAGAGG
>Ga0247834_1003401_pt1 | contig 21766 bp, 8 predicted proteins | sample LaCruzMarch2015__8_FD_187118 | JGI IMG/M metagenome (GOLD analysis project Ga0247834, IMG submission 187118) | Freshwater microbial communities from meromictic Lake La Cruz, Castile-La Mancha, Spain - LaCruzMarch2015_12m | ecosystem: Environmental > Aquatic > Freshwater > Lake | place: Spain...
CTTAACTTGGCAAAAATAATTGAGTTTCATAATATCAATCAAATACTCGATATATAGTCCTAAATCTAAGGATAATTTAGTAAAATAAATGATCAATTAACATATGCATTGAGAACTAGCTGAACATCTTTTCGACTGTAAAGCATAGAAATTTTATAGACATAAATCTACTGGTATGGTGGCCCATCAGCCGAATAAAACTATACAAGCTTTTGATAGGAATCTATCAACTACATTAAAGAATCTTTATTAAAATAATGTTTGATTTTCTGTTAGTTCTTTGCAACCTAGCTGAGCATCTTTTATTAAATGCTATTGGGATGATAAGAGGTTGTATCTATGGTGATTGCTATTCCAGCATGCCACATTTATTTTATCAGGCACTACATAAATTGAGGACTTCTTGTTATACTCAATATTTTTGTACAAGAATGCTTCATATATTACATTTTTTTGAGCTAGAAAGCGATGAATTTGAAAACATATTCGTTTTTATTTCTTCGATAATGGGATATATCCACCAAAGATTGTAATTATGCCTGAAAAATAAGCCTCATCTAACTCAATTAGGTCTATCTCGGAAGTATAAGCTTATTTTCCGTATTAAAGATTGGTTGGTTTTTGGGTTCGAACAGTAATAGATGAGTTGAAGTAACTGAGAGAACCCTTAATTTGATTATTTCTTAATTGTTTTCAAAGCAAACAAAAGGATGATGCTGACTTAGTTCTTTAAGCAATTTATAATCATAGTATCTTCTAGGGCAAAACTATCCTATTCTTTGTATCCCCATGTAATCTCCTTTTATTTTCTTTAGCTTACTGATAAATTGTGGAATCATTTGAAGAACAGCAATTATTCGAAGTTACCAGCTCCAACACTCCCCGATTAGTTCAACCAAAATATCTCGATAATCTTTTATGGAAGGTCTGCTAAAGGAAGATATCGCATATACTGATGGTTTTGCAAGTGGAAAACTCTTGCTTAATCCAACTAATACAGATGTCTCCTCTTTTTAATTCTCAAATGCCGGCATGACATATTTGAAGAAGACTGCATGACTGGTTATCGAATGATAGGTAAGATTTGCTTATTTGATTTGCTCGATTATATTTTGGCGATGAGTGCGATCTGACCAAAAACAAGCCCACTATTGTTAATACTAGAACTCACTCATAATTATATATTACAATCAAGTCTATTCCTCCTCTTATTATTAAGCCTCGGTTAAGATCATCTCCATTTAGAATCTCTTACCTCTCAATATGTAGGGATAGCCAGAGAAAATCTGCATTCGATTGGAAACCTTTGACTCCTATAAATTGCCTTTGGAAGCAAGGAATATTGATGGTTGATTTACTTCAAATGAACTGTTATTGCAAGGTGTTGGATTGTTTAACAGCCAGTAACCGTTAATGCACTTAAAAAGAAGCTATTATTCACGTATGCTAATGTCATTGATACGTTGCTTGCATTTTTTGTTTCTCCCAAGATAAAATGAAGGGTCTATAAGAGTAATCAATTTCGATTACATGCTTCTCTTGTTAACTATTTAGAAAGTTATAGAAGATCCATCCTTTTTGCTAGATTTGGTCTCCTGCAGCTATTCAGATGGATAATATTGCTTTTATTTGAACATCTATTCAATTTATTTTGCTGTTATTTCTTTAAAATTCAAGTCAATTGTGATTTTTAGAGGAGTTTTCGGATCTATTTATCCGAACATATCGATTCTATCTGAATTAAGTAGAGCATCAATCTGTTTTTGATGAGTTTTTGCAATAGAAAACTATACTTTACTGTTGTTTATCTGTAGAATCCTTAGCTAATAATCGAAAGTGAGTCCAAAATTAATTACCATATTTGGCTTCAAAATGACATATTTATAAGGATTATCGAGCACATAAGAGAGTCGATTTGATTTAGATATATCTCTCGCAAACCACTCTACAATCGAACTAAACTTGTCTTATTTTTGTTAGAAGTAGTTCGTTTTTTTAGGCTTTTTTACCAATTTGGTTGTAGAAGAAAGTTTGATATGATTTTTATTGATGAATAGACAATCTTCTATCTTTATATCATTATCATTATTATCAGCTGAACCAACTGTGATAAATCCTTTTTCATTAACTTTTATTTCATCCACTTCATAAAATTTTTAATCGAGAGAGAAGAGCTTATTCTAACGGCAGCGATATCTCAAATGCTTAATTGTGTTATTTTGATTGAGAAAGCGAAAATATATGTCTATTTTTTGTTGGCTTGTTTGAGTCATGAGAGTGAATCTTGGAAGAATATTTGTTAGATTCATCTTCATTTTGAAAAGGTTGGTTCGATTACTGGGAATACTCCAATAATTCTTTGAGAAAAGAAGAAATCCACTTTTATAGACTTCATTACGATTTTATGGGTCGATTTTAGCCTTTATAAACTACTTTTGCGTTTTATTGAGTTAATAAAATGCATGTGTTGAGATAGCCTTAGAGAAGTTATGAATGAAAGTGTCCCAGTCAAGAACGAACTGACTTGGACCTTTTTTACTTAATTAATCACTCCAAAACAGTTCGTAGTCGTCCATCAATAAAAAAGAAAGAAAAATATATAATAATAATCTTAATAAAACTGTTTACAAAGGTCAACCCACTGTAAGCGTATCATTTTTTATAAGGGTTTTATTTAAATTTGATGGACTATTAAAATCATTCATTAAACTAACGAATAAAAATTATTATTGGCAAATTCAACTATCATTTAGAAGCGCTTTTTTCCTTGATATTTCTGTAAATCCTACACGAAAATCTATTTAATAAAGAAAAAGCTCTAGAATGTTTTATACGCTGCAGTCTTTTTCTGCCTTAAACTTAACAAGAAACATAAAAACGTTAAAAATTTAAGAAATTTGAAGCTATGAAAGATAGGTCCAAGGAAAAAGCTTACAAAGATAGTGATGAAACTTCAGTGAGCGTCGGCCTATAATATATATTAATAAGATGGAAAGAAAAAAGCCAGATAAACACCAATATGCGACCCCTATAAGCAACTCTTCTTACATATATAACCTCGAAGAAGCTCAGTTTTGCTAATCAAACAATAATATGAAAGATTCCCTATTTTTCAAGTACGCCTCTTCGATCATTCATATAGTCCCAGAGGATAAGCTTGATCTCTCTTCTAAGAATGGCTCCTCACAAGAACAAAGAGAAACAATCTTTGAGATATCATAAGTAAATGATTTCCAAGTTGATTTTTTCAGCAGAGCAATCCCTGTTGACCAAGAATAGAACAATTATAATAATATTGCAGCGAAAATGAAGAAGAAAACAATGAATAAGAAGCTACTGGCATATAATTTTAGTAATTTTACCATTTTCATCGAGAAGATCGATGATTTCGGCAGGAAACAGCTCAAACACTCCCTGGAAGCCCTAAGATTGCACTCTAATAGTAGTGAAAGTACTAAAAACAAAAAAGAAATCAAACGGGCTAGTTTTTATAGCGGGTACACGACCAGCACTTCTAATGAATAGCTCAATATTAAGAAGAATTCCAAGAAGCTGATGGAATAGAAGAAAAGATAGGATAAAAAAGAAGCTGCCAATAGAGTGAAGGGTTTTATCGAATATAAAATGTTGATGAATTACAATCAAGCATTTCAAGATCTTAGAGACTATGTTCAAGCTTATACTCTAGCCATGTTGAAGGTTTCTGATGTGTCTACAGTTAAAAACGGCAACCAAATCCTTTAGAATTTTTATCTTACTCAGCCTAACAATGACCATTCTATTTCAATCGTTAGAGAACTTTAACAAAATATATAAAGTAGTTTGGTCTATACTGCTGATCATAACTTTTAATTTACCCAAAAAGAAGTTCCTGTCTCTACACCTTAGAAATATGGAAGCTCTATCGGAAAATTTGGTATTACTTAGAAATTTGTCCAGAAACCTGCTTTTACTTCTCATCAAGAATCCTTTGTTTAATCATATCGCCCAAAGGATAATTTTCCTTCAACAACTTCACCAAGAACATTTCCACCAAAAGATACTCAAACAGCATCCACATCAAAGCCTATTTCATTTCACTTGGCTCCATAAAGAAGGCATTTAATAATAAGAACAAATTGCTATGAGTTACCTTTGATATCAGATCATTATTTGACTATTAATAAAGAAAAAACATACAAGGATTTAACAGTTATACCTGATCACTGCACTAAAAATGAGCCAGAAACATCAAATGGATTTCAAGTCATTTTCGATTAGCTTTTAAATGCTACAAATCTGTTGGGAACTTCCCAAACCAAGAGTAATAAAAGTATAGATGGTAGCATAAATACGAAGAATACCAATGTTTTCTCACCTAAAATATCAAAGCTATAAAGTACAAATAGCAAATATAATACGGATAAATCAGCATAAAATTTTAATCTGAACTCTTAGTTTAAAAGCACATTTCAAACATTGACTTAGAAAAAGTAGAGCTCGGATAAAGGGTAAAATTATTATTTCTTAAATCACAAAAATCAAGAACTCTAGAAAATAAAAAGTAATATTTCTCAGCAAAAAATTGAGGCTTAAGCTATGAAAAATGTGACATCTGATAGGAAACCATCATATGCATTAAGTCCAACAACAAAAGAAGTTATAAAAAAATCATAAAAAATAGTTAGGTTTGATGAGAGTACAGTCAATTAAATAAAAATGGACTAAAATATCAAAATGGGTGGTTTTAATAAGCTATAATTAAACTCAAAAAATATCAATCCAATAATAATCAAAGAAGATAGAAAATAGGTTCAGTAAATTACCACTAACAAAAATTAAAGAATAAAAAGTAGATCAAAGATAAATTTAGTGATGCAATCTCCACAAAAAGAAATTATTCACAAACCAATCTACTATTCTCCAAGATAAATGGCTAATTAATAACCCAGAAATGTTTATAATTATTAAAAAAACCCTCGCATCAACAGTCCCTACGGTTATGCTACCCAAGTGTAAAGGCCAAAAGTCTCTGCATTTAAATAAGCTTAACCTGTAAAGCAATTTCAACCACAACATACTTATAGAGAAATGTCTAAACAAAACATGTCTCCTTCTTTTAGCAATAATATCTATCAGATGAATCAGAAGCCTAATATGATCAATATCAGTAATAAACAAAATATGGGAACTCCCCATAAAGCTTTAAGGCCAAATTAAAATATTAAAACATAGTATTAATATAGAGTAGAAAATATATATCCACAATCACCTGGAAAAGTTATTAATCCAGGCTATATGATAAACAATCTAGATAAAAGGCAAAATTTAATGGTTCAAAATCAGCAAAAAGCAAGTAGATAAGACTCTGCAAAAAAACAAAGCTTTTATTCTCCTCAAGTTATGAAAGATCCGTATCTTTTTTGTCCTCAAAAAATCTTAGTTCATCAAATTCAAGAACCACAGCCCCAAAAAAATTGTTCTCCAATGCCCAACAACTATATAAAGCAGTAATATTTTGGCAACAGTCAAGGTAGAACTCAGCAACTACATAAAGCAGTAAACTTTAACAATAATTACTATACAAATAACACTCAAACAAATCAAATTCGATAAACTCAAATTGTTAGAAATGTTTTCAAGCAGTAAGAAAGGCCAAGAACAAATCATTTCAAAGAAAGACCTCCAAGCAATAGAATTCCACAATAGAGAGTGAATATATTTTCCAATTATAGTCCTTTAGATTCATAGTTAGAATCTCAACAAAGATCGAATCATTTCAGCAAAAATAGTTCTTAAATTAGTCGGCCGAAGAGTATGAATGAGAAAATTTTCATTACTCTTCGTAAAGATAAATGATTTTTTGATAATATTTCCTTATTAGTTAACCATACATCTATTAATATAATACAAAAAGATATAAGTCTGAGTATCAATAGCGATTAGCTTTTACCAGGAAAGGGATTTTGTTTGATTCTTAATGATTTATTAAAGCCTAAATCCTTTTTTGATTTGATATTAGTTTGTATATTTAAGCAAGCAATGGCTTTCTTTGAATCAGGAAAGAGAGGAGAAATAAGCGAGCTTCACGATGCCCTCAACTCGAAGAACTTTGAAGATAAAAAGATGGCATTGAAGAAAGTCATCGCCCAGATGACTCTAGGTAAAGATCTTTCAGCACTCTTCCAATCAGTTTTAAAATGCTTGGAATACTCAGAGCTCGACATCAAGAAGCTTGTATATCTCTACATCATCAACTATTCAAGAAGCAAGCCTGATGAAGCTATCATGACCATTTCATCCTTCCGAAAAGATGCAGCCAACAAAAGCAATCCAATCATAAGAGCACTCGCTGTCCGAACAATGAGTTCTTTGAGAGTTCCTAAGCTAAATGAGTACCTTGTAGAACCCCTCAAGATTGCTTTGAATGATGAAGATCCTTATGTTAGAAAGACTGCAGTTCTTAGCATCCCGAAGGTTTACTAAATAGCCCCTAACGATGCTGAAACTAACAATCTCGTCAACCTACTTGAAGTCTTAGTAACTAAGGAATCAAATGGCCTGGTCCTTGCTAATGCAATTGCTTCTCTTTAATAAATAGCTACACTCTCAGGAAGAGTCCATATTAAGGTTGACTCTCAACTCTTAAGCAGAATTCTTGTCGCAATTAACGAGTGTATGGAGTGGGCACAAGTTTTCATCCTTGATTTTTTGTCAAAATACAATCCAAAAGATGAAAAATAAGCCGAGATGTATCATCTTTTCAATTTAGGATTATTGATCGAGTCATACCCAGACTCAGTCACATCAACCCCTCTGTTGTTTTTGGATCAATCAGACTCATCGTAAGATACTTAGATTTTTTGAACAACGAGGATCTTATCAAAAATTTAACAAAGAAACTTGCACCTTCGATTGTCTCTGTTGTATCTTTCACACCAGTTGAGATACAATATGTTGTCTTAAAGAATATTCAATATATCATTGAAAAAAGACCATCTATTCTGGAAAATGAGATTAAATGCTTCTTCTGTAAATTCTCTGATCCTTATTATGTGAAGAATGAAAAAATGTATAACATCATATATGTAGTGAAATCTTAACAAGAATTATCAACTACAAAAATTACGAGTCTGTTTTGGATGAATTGAAGGAGTATCTTAATGAGCTCGATTCAGAATTTGTTAAAAAGTGTATTCGCGCTGTTGGGAAAATTACTATTAGATATGAAAAATCAGTGGAAAAATGCATGAGTATTCTTTCAAAAGTCATCAAATAAGCCAAAGATGCTGCTGATCACGCAGAGCAACTTATTAACTAGCTTCTTATTGTAAACTATTGATAACATAGACAATGCAAAACATTCTTAGAAAATATCCCTCAAAATATAATTTTGATGGAATGTTTTTGGATTTGGTTTCCCTATTAGATCATGCCACTTAAAACGAATCAAAGGTCGCATCTGTTTGGATTCTCGCCGAATATGCTGAAGAAATCTACAATGTTTCGATGGCTACCTTCAAAAAATGGATTGCTAATTTCTAGGCAGAAGATAGAAAAGTACAACTTGAGATTTTGAGCTCTGCAGTCAAGGTCTACTTGAAATATCCCGATGAGTTTGAATCATTGATCAGTGATCTCCTTACTGTTGCTACTGAAAATGTCAATAATCCTGACGTTAGAGATAGAGCCTTTATTTATTGGAGAATGCTTTCCACTGATCCTGAAAGAACGAAAGGAGTTGTATTCGGATATAGACCTCAAGCCAAAGACAATGACAAACTTGTTGATCAAACTTTCCTTTCAGAGATGATGAAATCAATGGGTTATGCATCTTCACTATTTGAGAAAAGGCCTTAGGAACTATTTCAACGTTCTCTTGCTGAGCAAAAGGTATTTTATATATGAAGTTAGGGAATCAAAATGGAAGTAGACGACGAAGTACCAGTAAAATAATCTGCCCCAAGCCAGCCTTCAGTTCAAATTCAAGCTTCGAAGCCTAATCCAGTTGTCGCTAGTAAACCTGAACCACCTGTAGTTGTACCACCAAAACAACCATAAAAGCCTAAATAAGTTGACTTGCTTGATTTGTTATGATGTGATTCGATTTGACATTAATCTTATTCTTTTCGAAGATAATAGTCATACTGAAGTATTTTATTAATTAGATGAAGGAAAAATTCGAAATTTTCTGAATTTTTAAACAATTGCCCAATTTATTTTCTCTATACGAATCTGGTGACACATCATACATATAATATTAAGAAAATTGGAAGATATGCAATCACTAGATAAACATAAAATACTATCTTTGATTTTCGGCATCCTCGGCATATATCTAATATACTCTTTCATCGGAATCATTCAAGAAGCAGTGTAAAATTATCATTATGTAGAATCAAGCAAACCTATCGACATAATATCACAGGCTAAAATTAAACTTTCGATTTTCCTGAGTCACAGCTTTTAGTAAGCACTGCCTTCTCCTATTTGGTTGCATTTATCTTCAACAGAATTATGTATTCACAAAAACAGATTTAAGGCATCCCCAACTACAATGGATTCAAATGTGGCTCTGCTGTAGCAATATCAACGATAACATATTCGTATGCAATCAAACTTACAAATTTCCCAGTAGTTATGATGGTCAGATCTTGCAATGTTCTGTCAGTAGTCCTTGTTGGTGTATTATTTAGCGGTGTAAAGGACACAACAGTAAAGCTAGGAAAAAAAAAGATCATAATCGCTCTAGTTGCTACTTGTGGAATGATAATATTCAAAGTGTTTGATCTAAATACAAGTGGCTCGACTATAAATACTGAAACTGTGGGGATAATCCTTATTCTAGCATCGTTAATGGCAGATGGTTTTCTACCAGACTTTCAAGCAGTAATAAAAACAGTCTATAAGCCACCTGCTATCGTAATGCTAGAAATGGTCAATAAATGGGCAACCATTATCTGCTTAATATTTACTTTCTTAACCGGTCATATTCTACCAATAATTAACTTCATCATCACTCACGATAAACTTGTGATAGATTTGATATTAATAGGAGTGCTTTCAGCAGCTGGGCAGTTCTTTGTTTATTATCTTTGTAATGTTTTCAAGCAGCACATTGTTCCTTTGATAGTAGGAACAAGAAAAATATTTACAGTAGCCTTAAGCATAATTTATTATGGGCATGACATCAGTATTCCACAAATATTAGGCCTTCTAATTGTATTAGGAATATCACTCTATGAATTTTTTGCAGAGAGTCAAGTAAAGAAATAATAGGGTACTCCGGAATCTCCTTTAAAAAAGTAATGATATTATAAATAATTATAATTCTTTTCTCTGAAATAGTTCTTTAGGTGGGTTTTTATAATTGTTGATTATAATGTCTGGTCAGGACGACAAAGGGTCTTTGTATATTTTATAGTAATATAGCTATGTAAACATCAAGGAGATGTGGGAAGTTGAACTTCATAATAAATAACCTGCTTTAAAGGTCAATGAACGAGTTGGATCAGTTGATAATTGGTATAATAAAGCAAACGAATATTGGTCTGTACACTTTAGTCAATATAGAAATCATAAGCAACGTATGATGGAGTTCTTGGAGGTTATGGAAATCTTAGTAGTAAAGATATTAAGTTTTCATTGAGTTTTTTACTATCGTTAGTGAAAGATAGACCAAATTTTTCTAGGAATTCAGTTTTAGATTGTGGCGCTGGAATCGGAAGAATATCAAAATAGCTTCTTTGCCAAGTCTTTAAGACTGTAAAAGTATAACTATCCAGGTTGATGTCATAGATCAATGTGAAAAATTAATCAGTAAGGCAAAATAGCTTTTAGAAGAAAGGAAAAATGTGAGGCACTTTTTTGTAGAAGGACTTCAAAGCTTCTAATTTAAAGAAAAATATGACTGTATTTGGGTTCAATGGGTATTTTCTCATTTAAATGATGATGATGCTGTTAAATTTTTTGTTAAATGCAAATAATCACTAAATGAAGGAGGTGTAATTATATTGAAGGAGAACCATTGTGCGATAGGATTCGTAGTGGATAAATAAGATTTTAGTGTTACACGTTCAACACCATTATTTAAAGAACTTTTTGCCAAAGCTGGTTTAAATGTACTCAAGTAAGAGGTTCAACACGATTGGCCAAAAGATTTATTTGCTATTAGAATGTATGCACTTGCTTGATGATTTAATGCTCCTAAAAATATAAAATGATCACTATTCATCTTCTGAGCCATGGATTCAAATATTGAAGGCATTAATCCTCACTTTCTGATTACTCACATTATTTTTCATCTGATTCAGAAGTCTATTTTTTTGTTTTGCTGTTTGGTTTGGTTTCTTCTTTTTATTTTTTCTACTCCTCGCATTACTCAGCAATTATATCTTCAGAAACCTCTGAACTTTCGCTTTAGTTTGATTAATCAGGAATAAAATTGTTCAAGAGTTGCTTAAAATCGTTGAATCTTTTTAATCTTTAAATACGGCGATGCTCAGCTTGCTATTTTTTTTCTTATTATGTGAGAATAACCTTTGGAATTGCTTACTTTTTCTTTTTTTTCTGGTTTTGGGTTGCTATATTGTCAAAATTTCCATTTTCTGCCATTACTCTTCTTTCTTATTCTTTTCTCGCTTTAGCTTAAGCATCTTCAATCCTTCTTTGCCTGTTTTGCATTTATCTTGATTGAAGATTATTTATATTTAATGTGAAAATAGTCTTTATATCTATTGGAATGATTTCCCTCTTTTAAAAATTCCTTGAGCTTGTTCTTCCAGTTCTTACTTCTTCATCATACTCAAATATCTTGCCAACAATGTTTTGAATTTGTTCTAATGGCATCAGTTTTAAATATTCATCAAGGTATTAAGGATTCAAGCATTATAAGACCTTTGTAAAAGGATTATAAGTTGTTGCAAACAAAAAGATAAGTTTTGATTAAAGAATTGTCTTTTCATAGTTCTATGGTACTCTGTCAGAATATGGTTTTACTCCTCGAAGATATTAAACGACTTTATTCATATCCTTTTTTGTATAAATTTGTTTAACCGCTCTTTTTATGCCTATTCCATAGATGGAGCTATTATAATCAGTTCCTGTTAGAACTGCTGATTCAACTCTTGAGATGTGATTCATTTATAAAAACTGCTTCAAGAATACACTGTCGACCTCATTTGGACTACATTTCGTCAAATCTATATAATCACATTATCCATCTTGATTTAATTTTAATGCCACCTTTACTCCATAAATTACCAAATCAGAGTCTTAAGTTATTGCGAAATCTGCTAATCCAAGCTTGATAAGTTTTGCAATTTGACTGTCTGACTCATAAGGTGCTACCATGAAATCTATTCCTTTTGTATGAAAAGCGCGCATAGTAGTTGTTATGATTCTTTCATCTATCGTTATAGAGCGAGAAAGATATTTTCTTGCCTCCTATTCATTACCGATTTTCAAATAGTCAAGTCCTCTTTGCTTATTTTCCTCCTTTGATTTCTTTCTTTTTTAAATTGTGTCTTATTTTTTCATGATAGACCTGCCATCAAACACACATATAGGCTTGATTTTGTAGTACGAAAGTAGATCAATCATTTCGAAGATATAGTACAAAAAGTTGTTTGATTCGATATTCTGATTGAGTTAGTATGCACATCGATAACAACCCTTGTATAACCAAGACATGATGTCAATGGCAGCGGTTTGAAATTGAAAAGAGCTGATATGCTCTTTGATGACGATAGGCTCTAAAAATTTAAGAAGTCCCTCGATTCCCATTGGCGCTAATATTATTAATACAAAATGGACCAAATTACAATGATAAATATGGTGAGATATCGATTTTTATTAGCTAAATCAATTAGTAATTTATAACCTCATCTTCGAGCCGCTAGAGCTCTGAATGATTCTTTAAGCCTCTCCAATCTTTTCCCTTTTATCTATGATTTAAGAGTCCCCTCTACTTCAGTCTCATCGGTATTCATCGTATTATACCAAAGATACTATTTTTGATGTTAACTTCGAAGGATAATGCTGCTATTCGTCATATTCATGCAATTTAAAAGACTTTATTGAGGGATGGTCGGAATAATCGGTTCCTTATTTTCTTTCTTGAAACTTTTTTTATGAATATCGACCATACTTGTCGTACATTTTTTGCTAGAGTCCATAAAGGAGATATTTGTATTTCTACATTTCATAAGAATTACTTGAATTTATCCTTATAGCAGTCAAGCTCTTTAAAATCAATTCCTTTTGTAAAACCGAGCTTGTTCTTATACTACTGTTGATATGTGCTTGCTTTAATGGCAAGAGAAGTATCAGGATACTGTTTTCCTTATTATGTTTTACAATGATAAGGAGGAATATAACCATAATTCAGGTATTGAGCTGAATAGCTCGAACGAGGAATAGGCTGCCTATTGAGAGAGTATGTATTTTTTCTTTCTTTTGTTACTAAATAGTACTATTTAGCAGGTTTTTTATACGCAGCAGTGGCTATATAAAACTAAAACTACCTGTAGAATCGTATTTAGACACAACTTGCTTATTTTTTTCAGCTTATTTGTGTACTTTTCCTTGCATACGAGGTTCATTATATTTCTTGCTATCTTTTAGAATAGATTTTCTGGTAAAAGATGTTGTATTTCCTCTTTGGCTTGTCCAGTTGAAATAAAGATCCTTGAAAAAATCAGATGAAATGCATTATCTAGCAATCATTTTTTAAATCAAAATTATTTTTTTGTTTAGATCTTCTAGCTTATCAGGGCATACTTATTGCTTTTATTATAGTTATTTCAACCAGTTATAAACTATTGAAATTTCTTTTTGTTTTGACTAATAAAGGCTACTTTAATTTTTAGCCCAGTTTGATATAGTAACTCCTGACTTTTGTTTCTTTATTTGTTAGAAACTCTACAAAAGCATTGTCTCAACCCTTTTTTATAATTCCTAAAAAGTTCTTTTTTCTTCTTTTCTTTCTATTAAGCTTTCCTTTTTAAGAAGATTAGAGTTGGAAAGAACAGACCTCGAAGATTTTTGAGAAAGACAATCATCATCCCTCCTCTTAGACTCCCGTGAAATCAATTTTTAAAAATCTTTTTTCTCACTCTTCCTGTTCCCAATAGTTCTGGCAAAATCTTTAATATTTACCTGTGGTTGAGATTCTTATTGCTCTTGTGTATTGCTTGTAATTTGTGAATGAGATAGATGATTAGAGCGTATCTTTTGATTGGATTGAGTAGTTTGGTCATAAAGTTGTGATGTAGAGATAGTATCATTTCTCCTTTTAAGGATTGTTCTGAAAGTAAGCTTACTTGTCTTATCTGAATGGCCAGTACTGGAGGCCAATCGACCAATTTTCTGCTTTTGCTTTCCTGAGAATAACATTTCTTCGCAGTAATAGAACAACTTATAATAAAGTGTTAGAAATCAAAGACATCCTTCACATGAAACAATATTATAAATCATATAAATCGCACTTTTATCTTTCAAAATGGATCATTTTCTTCCCATTTTTCCTATTTAGTTAAAGGCCAAACTGGGGTAATAAATAATAGTACGAAATCAGAATTAAATAATCAAATTACTTAAGCTAATATCTATATTTATCTTCATAAATCATACGTTTACTAAGCAAAGGATAGTAGTATAATTTTTAAAATGACAAGCAAAAGTTTGAACTAAAAATTAGTTGAACCAGAATAACTTCCTGAGCTCACCCCAAAGCTCAGTAAATTAGCTTCAATTGTGAGAGGGATCGATTGGCACGACTTCTAATACAAATAATTCAATAACGAACCAAAGATCGAATTCTCAACTCTCACTCTTATCATTCTTGCTCCATTACTTATAGTCCTTCATCTCAAAACATCTCAATTATTCTAAATACCCATTAGTCAGTACATATTTGTCACATTTCTAGTATCATTCTTTATCAATTACTTAGCAATCATAAGAAGATGTGAAATTACACCATATTTACCGAATCTTCAAAATGACAAAAGACTAAAGATTCTATGCATTTGTTTCTATATTTCCATGCTTCTTTGCATATTTGTCGGCTGGAATGGCTCAGGAGGAATCATTTTTGCTATTGCTTGGGAATCATTAAGAGGTAGTAAAATGGGAATTTACAAATATTTCTTCCTTTCAGTCATCGTTGGCTCAATCATTCTTGAGAATAACTACAAATTTAACAAAATTTATGAATTCATTCCCGGAATTATTTTTGGATTTATAAATACTTAACTTTCTAAATTAAAGAAATCCAACCCTTATGCAATTGCTCATTAGTTCATATTCTTCTGCAGTATGCTTCTTCCAGCTTCTTTCGCTGCTTTAAAGATGATAATTCCTTCACTCTTTCAGTGGGCTATTCTGCTAATTGGAGGTTTAATTATGCTTTTTACAATGCTTGTAATCATCAAATTGATGCAAGCTGGGCAAGTTTCAGTGGTTATGGCAGTACTATCAGGTATAGTAATGCTTGGTACCTCTAATTATATTAACAATCTTGATATTATTGCTGCAATCCTAGTTATTGGAGGAGATGCTATGCTAATTAAAAAGGAATACTTCGATCAGTAATTTTGATGAATATAATCTTGTAAAAAAATCAATCTTATCTTCATTATTTAGTAATCATTTCTTGGAAAAAATAGCATTTATTTTTTCAGTTCCTTACCATGATTTCATCTTCCATCCACATCTCTAAAAATAATTCGAATAATTTTATTTCGTCATTTTCATCTATAGTTCTTGAATATCAATGTTCAAATATGATGAAAGATACTGAATAATAGTACTAAAAAAGTTTTCGTTCAAACCTTGTTTAAAAAAGATATATTTTCTAATAAAACATTTTTTAGAAGATTTTTAAATTCTTAAAGGTACTATTATTCCATAAAATTGGGGATATGTTTTAGGTGGAAGCCAAATAGTCACTATATTACCTATTTTTTTTAGACATCGTTGGATTTATTCTAAATTTATCTTTTTTTTATGTGTTTATGGCAATAAAGTCATCATCTTTTTCGATGTAAAATAAGATTAATTATGATTTTATCGTTTTCTTTTGATAGGAGTTAGGTTTTAGCTTGCACTTGTATCGATTCCTTTCGTTGTTTTGGAACTTAACTTTGATTAAATTGAAGAGTTTATACGCCATCTCTAATATTAGATATTTTTTAATTGTTTCTTCTTTACATCTTCATAATTCTCGATCACCTTGATGCTAATTTGATGTAGTTTCTGTTTGAAAGTAAGCTTTTAAGGAAAAAACTCTTTTTTGATATATATTTTTTCCTAATCAATAGTATTCTACTGCCAAAATTCGAAACCATAAGATATCAATCGATATTCTTTATGAATACATTAAAGTATGTCATCAAACAAACGATTCTTTATTTCTCCTGTGAATATCAAACCATTTATTGTAGTTAAATTTTATGTGTTTAGAACACTGTTTAAATTAGAAATTTAGTTGCTTATAGCTTGCTATCTTTTTATTAAGTCTTTGAATGCTGTATTTTTATCATTTAATTTAGGAAGTAGATTGTTTTTTTGAAGCCTGCTATACCTCATTTGACTCAATATAATTAAAACTATTATGATTGTGCTTTGATAAGCATGATTATTGATTTAATTAGGCTCGCCTTTGAAAAATAATGCTGAGTATCAGCTGTAATTATATAAAATGACTCAAATTTCAGCGCTGGAAAGTATATCATTAGCTATTCAAGGTAGTAAATAAACAGATCCGTCTTAAATACCAGCATTAGTTCTTTCTTCACTTCTCGAATCTTGTAAGTGAACTCATTTATGATAATATTCACACCGAAAATCGAGCTCAGTCCAAAGACATACTCACATTTATTAACACTTAGTAGAGTCTTCTTTATTATTTTACTAATGAAGAAGGTGAAGGATACTATCAATAAACCATTCAAGAGTCTGCTCGTATATTTTTTATTCTTTTAGGTTTCTTCGATGCTCCACATAGGATTGTATCTTAATTGCCACTAATGATTCTTACTGATACTAAAGACATATTTATGAGGAGAAGAAGGAAGTTAAGAAAAATATTGAACAAATCTCACTCCCAAACTGTTGAATAGAATAATTCTTAATCAAGGCCAGATTTTTCTTCCACAATAGCCTTTTTAGGAGAAGATATATCTGATTTAACTGCAATGCTTTAGAGTTCCATAAGAAGTTCTTTTTATTCATCTTCTTGCCTAGATTGCTATAAAAATTCTAGATTTTCTTCAGAACCTTCATAAAACTTATGTTTTTAGAAAAAATAAAGTGAAAGAATGAAATTGAAAAAAATGGTCTAATTTTAGCTTAAACACTTGATTGTCGAATTCCAATCTCGACAATCATCGTAAGCTCAATAATCAATAAAAGAGAAAAATAGATCATAAATGGAGACTGAATAAGTGAAAGGAACAGTCATAAATCCGACAAATATCGAGATACAATCAGCAATCAGAGCAGAATTAAAAAAATACAAAATAGCTTCTATTCCTTAAACAAGTTCTCTTGAAAGTTCGAGTATAGCAAGCAGAAGTAAGCTTCGAGTTCGATAAAAAGCTCTATAACTCCTTCGAAATTTAAGATATGATACTATTTTCTGAATGATTAATTTCTAAGAAATCATTTTATACCTGTTACAATCTTAATAATTTTAAATGCATTAACGAACGCAAATCTTGGCTCATAAAAAGTAGGTCTTTACCTTCCTTTCTGACCGCTGTTGTGCCTCAGCTGAAACAGCTTCCTTAAATACTAAGGAGGCAAATTTTTAAAGCCAACTATTGATCCGATCATTCCACCAACAATCGCAGCATTTGTATCAGTATCTCCTCCTTTAGATAGCACATATTCTATCATTTAGCTGTATGAGCCTTTATGAATTTTATATTTATCTAAAACATCAAAAGAAAGACCAATAGCGATTTTTGACCATCCAATATTTTATGTCGCTTTAATAGGATGTTTTTAAGTCAAGAAATGTCCCCAGCTTGGAATCTTTTGCTCAAAATGATTCTTAACATTTTTTACTATCAATTGTATCTCTTAATCATTATTCCTTTTTATGAGTGCTATCATAAATTTAGACCATATGTAGCTAGCTTGAATATTGTTTTTATTGGGATGAAGTAGGCTAGTTTATTTATTAATGAAATTTTTCATTAAAAGCTATGTCAATCCTATCTCTTAATTAAAAAATTTCACTTAAGACTCAGATTTCATAGATTTATTAATAAGAGCAAAAATGAAAGGAATGGGCGCGATTCTCATCAAAGATCCGTTACTTTAACTTTTATTACTGACTAGTTTGACTTCAGCAAGCATTTTCTATGTAAAAGCTTCTACAGAATGATTCTTCCCCTCGTAATGAACTCTTTTTATTGCATTTAAACTATCTCTACAAGTATTTCCAATATCAAATGGCTTAGATTAATACCATTTTAGATACTATGTAGATATTGTGAAGATTAAATTATCAAGCTGTACATCAAATTTTCTAGTCATCTAAAGTGTTGTCAAACTATAGAGTAAATGAAAAGCAAGCTAGGAATCATCAGTAATCTGACCTTCTTTTAACCTAAAAATCCCTCCTCCTGGCATATTCATTACTCAATAACGGATAATTTACCATTTTTAAACATTTTATCAAAATTTTATTTCGAAAATTAAAGATATGCGCCTAATGCATCTCCTATAAAGGATCCAAATAAGCATCCCATCGCATTATCAATTACAGGATTCGATAGCATTTCTTCGAAATGTTTATGAGAATATGTTTCATCTAGCTTTTTTATTTCCTCCTCCTCAAATGGTAATTAACTTTTTTTCATACTTATAATAACTCTTTGAAATAAGAGGTTATATATATATTTATGATCAAGATATGTACTGTAAAGATATCAATACAAAAATGGAAAATATGAAGAAATGAAAAAATAAATGTATATTAATATGAGAAAGAACACTTCAAGATCTTATTTTACTAAGTAGAAGTGATACACTGCGATGATGCTCCATTATTTATCTAAGCTATTTAAAATCTTTTATCGCAGCTGAACTTCTTTATTTTATTTTAAGTACTTTTTATTTTATCATCTCACTTTCAGAAATAAAACTTCTAAAAAGATCCCTTTCTGATTGAGGACGTAAAAGACCTTTTAAAGTGCTGTAACTACCGGAAGAAATGCAAGTAGATTCTTTTGTCTTTCTTCGCATTTCAGAAAACTCAGATAGCTATTTACTTAAATGAGATAGTTTGCGCATTTGTCTGCTCAGCGGTTTGTTTGAAGAAAGCTTTCTTGCTGAATTAAACATTAACACCACTGGCTGACTCTATTTTCTTAGTTTTCTTTAGTTAGTAGGAGATAGTCTCGATTTTTTACAATAAGATCTTTGTGATGAATTTTCAAGGGTTGTATTGAGAGCATTCTGAGAGAGAGTATCGAGAAAGTGCATTGATTGAAGGTTGAATAGCTGTACTGATCTTTCAAGCATGCTAATATTGTTTGTGACGATGATCTAGCTCAAGGGAAGATAATATTTAATGATTGTTTTATCCTAACTGGAGATCACTCCACATCTTTCAGGGCTAAAGGAAGTAATAATGTAGTTTTTTGCAAGAAAAATTGCTAGCTGAATGAACTGTTTGTGCAATTCTTTAACAAGGAGCCCTGAACTTTCCCATCCAAAGCAATCCTCAAGTCTCAAAGGCACATAAGGATAGTAAAGATCAATGTAACCTTCACCACTCTACTCAATAGTCCTTAAATTGATAGTATTTTTGTGAGTTATCTTTTTCAAACTCTCGATTTTTTCCCTTAGTTTAGACTCTTCGGAGGAATTCCTATAAAAAATTCTCTTTTTAATTAGAGTCTTCTTGATATCTTCATAAGTGTTTCCCAACAGTCCAAAGGGAAACTGAGTGCTATTCATTTAGTGGATCATCATGTTATTCATTATATTTGCTTTTAAGTAATTATAAACTTATAGCTCATCAGAAAATGTTAAGATGGACTTTTGATCAGAAATCCTATTCAAATCTATCCAAACTACAATCCTTATTCTGATTTCAAAATATAATTTTTAAATTTAGAGGTAAACCTTGTCATAATTAGTCAGACAAAAAATAATTATCTGTTCTTTAATTATTACTGTGGATTTTCATTTATTTTTCTAAAGCCCCAGCAATGCTTAAATTCAAGTCCTTATATTGATATAAATGTGAAAAATCGTTCATATGAATGATATACTGGATCAAGCTGATTCCATTTGGTTAACCATATAATCATCTGGGAAATCTGGCAAAGGTGGAGAATCTTGATCTTCGAAATCTTATGCAACTTAATTTTACCTAAGCTATAACCGCAACTTAACATCAGTTCTCAATTCTGATTCAAGTTCATCAATAAATTTTATGCCTTTAAAACTTCTGGAATTTTGAGTCGAGAAAGGAAATTGCTTCTTAATTTCATTTGTAAGAGCCATTTGAATGAGTCCATGATTAGAAAAATCTACCCTTTCATTATTTTTCTATTTCCAATCAAGATAGTAATTTAATATTGAATTTTTCGGCAATTATCTAGTTTTAGTTTATTAGGCTTATATCTTATCTTTTAAATAATTTTGCACAAACACTGTTGCAGCAAAGATTTATTTGCTTTTTTTCCTTTTTTGTTAGATTTTTGATGCTGTATCGCTTATCTCACCTTCAGAAATTGATTTTTTCTCGAATCTCTTTCTTCTCTTTCCTAAATGATCTTTTCGTGTTCTTATTTCATGCTTTTTCAGCATTGCTTCCCTCATCTTTTCATTTACTGACTGTAGCTAATCTTAGTAGTTTTCATCAATTTCTTATAAAAGATAATCAAGTTCATTTTCATGAATTCTGAGCTTCAAATGGTTTAGTTCTCTTTCGATAGTCTATTTTTGATGTTTCATAACGATAAATGCTTCCCTAGAATAACTAAACAAGAGCTATATATTATGGGCAAGCGCGGTAAGATTGTTAATCTTCAAATAGTTTTGATCAACTATTTGCTCTTTAAGCTTATTTAAGAAATTAATAATTGACTCATCTTCTGAACTTAGATTATCCATCAACTTTTTTATCCTCTAAGCTCGCAAAAGCAAAGTAAATTTGATCATTTTTCATATACATTTAATATTTTAATAAATTATAAAAAAGCCTACTGATAATAGAGGAAGAGATATTTAGAAATAATCATCATGCTCCATATTCATCAAACATTTAACTCACGAATGTTTCCTATATTAAGAATGATGTTACATTACGAATATTGGCTTCAATCATTTATGCCTTTGTTTTTCCTTATTATTTTGGAGGCTATACCACAAAAGGAAGTAGCTTGATAGAGATATAGTGGTAGGCTATTGTATAGAGCACAAAGAACAGATTAAATGAAATAAAAAAAGCAGTAAAATCGCTTTTGTACTAGATATACAAAGGAGAAAGAACACACTAGTTTGCTACTTGAGTTACACAGCTTGGACTTGAAATTGAAACTCCTAAAAGTACTTACATTCTATCATTATACTCAGAATTCGTCAAGCCCACGATGCCAATTATCAAAAACAGCAGATAGAATATTCCATGAAACCATACAAGTTTTGATCTCTGAGTAAATTTGTAGAAAAGCAAGGCATAATTTGCCACAATGATAACGAATCCAATAATTGAAAAATATAGTGCTGCAAGTAAATCTAAATAAATCCAACAATTACTAGAATAATTGGTCTGCAGATAATCCTTCATAACTATCTCATCGTTCAAGGCGAATAAGAAGCTGAAGAAGCTTGAAGATCGACTGAGGATAAAGATAACTAAGATTAGACATGCGAGTCCAAAACAACCGATTGCAATTTTAAACCATAGTACTCTCTTTTGTATAGTCTATTGATCTAGTTATGGAGCCTTAGGCTATTCATTTTTATGATTGTCTTAGATCACTTCACTTCGAATTTATTATTGCATAAATATTATATACAGATCATTAGAATAGACAGGTGAGATCTGAAATTTTAAGGGGGCAGAGAACTTATCGTGTTTTTGCATATTAACATTTATGTTCGAATTCATGTTTCAGGATTTTTAAATTTTGCTCAATTAATTTACTAAATTTTGCCAATTTTTGGTTACCGTTTAATTTATCCCAATTCGTGGCCTGTTTTGCCATACTTGAGATAGTTTTGTGGTAATTATGTTAATACTATTCAATAAATATCTGACAATGATTACAAGTCAAAAGCCTCCTTGAATTCATCAAAGATGTTTCACATTGATCCAAACTTGTCTTTTTAGCAAATGAATCAAACTTTTCTTATGTCTATTGTGGATTACTTCTTTCTATTTAAATTTTCTTACTCATTTCCTATCCTGTAATAAAATCTTGCGTCAGGAGCTATTAATGAAACTTCTTCATTCTTTCACGTATATCCTAAGTAAATTCTTTAACAGCCTAATTATATTAATCACTTCCTTTTACCTTTTTATCTTTTAGATTAAAATAAGCACCAGCTATCAATTCCCAGTATCTAATCATTTAACAGATACCTTAATCATTCTTATAATCTCTTAGTATTTATAATTCATGCTACTGATCATATAGTTATTTGTTTTTTTAACGATAAACTACCTTCTTTGTTTTACCTAATTTGCGCGCTCTTTAATAATAGGCCTCGCCGTAGAAACTTGAACTTTTGTTTATGTTTTACTTTTACATATTAG
>Ga0247834_1003411_pt1 | contig 21725 bp, 17 predicted proteins | sample LaCruzMarch2015__8_FD_187118 | JGI IMG/M metagenome (GOLD analysis project Ga0247834, IMG submission 187118) | Freshwater microbial communities from meromictic Lake La Cruz, Castile-La Mancha, Spain - LaCruzMarch2015_12m | ecosystem: Environmental > Aquatic > Freshwater > Lake | place: Spain...
GGCCGTTTGCTCCTGCTTGCGCAGACGGGGGAAGCGGGCGGCTTGGGCAACATCGGTTATCCCGGATTTGCCGGCAATACCGTGACGTTTTATGCGGAGGACGCTGGGGAGAGCGGGGCGGTTTACGCGGTGGACCTCGCCGCATTCCCGCGCGTGCCGCGCAAACTGGTCGACACCACGACGACGATTCCGGGAAGCGAGGGAAAGCTATTCGGAAGTTTCGGATTCCAGCAGGAGGCGGAGGATGGGGTGTCCGTTTTTCGCGGTTTTGCGGTGGGTGCGCGCGAACTGCTGCAATTCACCGGCGGAAGCGAACAGGCCTTGGGCGGAGTTTTCCGTCAGAACATCCGCGAGGAGGGGGAACCCGAGAGGAAGCCCGAGAAGATCCTCAACACCCTGGCTCCGCTGCCCGGCGGGCCGCCGGGTGCGACCTTCGGCGAACTGCAGAACGCTATTCCGCACGACGGCACCGTGCTGGTGCCTTCTTGGACGCCCGACCACAGTGGCCTCTATTATGTCGGGCGCGATGGCCAACCGCGGCTGGTGGCCGACACGAACACGCGGATTCCGGAGTTGTTCGACGGAAATTTCACCCGCTTCGACAAGTGGGCGGCGAACTGTGCGCCTTGGGTGATTTTCATCGCGGAGGCCGGTTCCTACCGGGGTCTCTTCGCCATGCACATGGAGCGCAACGAGCTTTTCCTCCTCCTCGACAATCGCACCGAGTTGGGCGGCAAGACGGTGTCCAACTTCGAACTGGGTTCCCGTCCGAAACTCGGCGACAACATGGTAATGGCCATCGAATTCACCGATGGCAGCTCCGGAGTGTATCTGTTGAAGTTCGGTGACGGATGGGGAAAAGCCATTTTCCGCCGCGGCGCCGGGATGGCCGCGGAATTGGTCGAGGAAGGGTCCTTCCGTATGATCGGGAATTCGACCACGTACACGGCTCCCGATGCCGCGACGGGTGAAGCCAACAAGGTGGACGAAGCAGAATTGATCCAAAACGCAGCGGTGTTCCCTGCGATCAAAGGACTGAATTTCGGCTACCGCTATGTCCTGCGCTCGCCGGGAGAAGACCGTTGTGATGTTGGCGGATTCGACATGTTCATTGTCCATCCTCCGATGAAAGGACCGGATGGCAAGGTGCACACCCACTCGACCATCCCGATGAAAGTCTGCTTCAAGGAGGGAAAAGCCGAGGATTTCGTCATTTATTCCCTCGAGGAGAATATCGAAGTCCTCCCGGGCCAATGGATTCTCCAGGTCCGCAAGGACCATGAGGTCTTGCTTTCGCGGTCCTTCACCCTTCTTTAAACGGCGGTTTCCCCGGTTTTGAAAAGGCAAGACGCCGGCCGACCCTGTGCTAAAGTTAAGGTATGCCTTCGATAGATTTAGTTTGTCCGGTGCCCGGGCCGCGGAGCCGGGCGGTCTTTGCCGAGCGGGTGAAGCAGGTGGCGCCGGGGCCGTTTCATACCACGCCGATTGTCGCGGAGCGGGCGGAGGGGGCGACGATCACCGATGTGGATGGCAATACGTTTTTGGATTTTGCCTGCGGGATCGGGGTGGCGAATTTGGGGCATAGCGAACCGTCCGTCGTGGCGGCGGCCAAGGCGCAGGCCGACAAATTTTTCCATACGAGCATCAATGTGGTGGCCTACGAAGGCTATGTGGACGTGGCGAGGCGGCTCAATGAGCGGGCGCCGGGGGATTTTGCCAAGAAAACGTTTCTGGCCAACTCGGGGGCGGAGGCGGTGGAGAATGCGATCAAGTTTGCCCGGGCCTTTACCAAGCGTCAGGCGGTGATTTGCTTCGAGCATGCCTTCCATGGGCGCACCTATATGGCGATGGCTTTGACCGGGAAGGCGAATCCTTACAAGAGCGGGTTCGGTCCGTTTCCGGCGGAAATTTATCGCGCGCCGTTTCCGGATTTTTACCGCTGGCCGGGGGTGGACGGCGAGGCGCCGGTTTGTCCGGGGAAGTTGCCCTGTGCGTTGGCGCGGTGTTTGTGCTCTGAGGCCTTCGCGCGGTTCACCGAAATCGCCCAGGCCGACATCGGCGAGACGAATGTGGCGGCGGTGATCATCGAACCGGTGACCGGCGAGGGCGGGTTTATCCCGGTGCCGGCGCCGTTTTTGCGCATGCTTCGCCAATGGTGCGACCAGCATGGCGTGGTGCTGATTTTCGACGAGATCCAGACCGGTTTCGGCCGGACGGGAACGCTTTTCGCTTGTGAGCAGTCCGGGGTGGCACCGGATTTGCTCGTCCTGGCCAAGGGTTTGGCCAACGGCTTGCCGCTCTCGGCGGTGGTGGGCAAGGCGGAGGTGATCGATGCCGTCGGGGTCGGCGGCGTGGGGGGCACTTATGCCGGAAATCCGGTCGCTTGCGCCGCGGCGCTGGCCGTTTTGGATAAATTCGACGATCCCAAGACTCTGGAGCACGCGCGGAGGCTCGGGAGACTCTTGGAAGACCGTTTGGAGTCTTGGTTCAAGAAATACCCACGCATCGGGCAGGTGCGGGGTCTGGGTCCCATGCGGGCGATGGAGCTAGTCAAGGATCGGGCATCGAAAGAACCGGACAAGCCGGCGGCGGCCGCCCTGGTGAAGCACAACTACGAAAATGGGGTGATCACCTTGTCCTGCGGGACGCATGGCAATGTGCTCCGGTTTTTGATTCCGCTCATCGCCACCGAAGAGCAGCTGAACGAAGGATTGGATGTGATTGAGGCGGGGTTGGCCAAACTGGGATAATACTGAACATTTGAACAGTATCCGGCGGATATGGTAAATCCGCGGGGTGAAGCGGATGGAACAGCGCGCGGCGGTGCATTTGGATGCGGATGCCTTTTTTGTCGGGTGCGAGGTGGCGTCCGAGCCGCGCTTGCGGGGGAAGGCGGTGGCGGTGGGGGGGATGAAGCGGGGGATTATTGCTTCGGCCAGTTATGAGGCGCGGAAGCTGGGGGTTTACACCCCGATGCCGACGGCGCGGGCCTTGAAGATTTGTCCGCACTTGATCGTGCTGCCGGGGGATTACGAGAAGTATGAGCATTTTTCGCGGCTGATGTTTTCCTTAGTCCACGATTACACGCCAGTCGTGGAGGTGGGGTCGATCGACGAGGGCTACGGGGATTTGTCGGGGATGACGAAATGGAGTCCGCGCACGGCGGCGGAGCGTTTGCGGCGCAATATCCGCGAGCATTTGCGTTTGTCGGTCTCGCAGGGGTTGGGGACGAACAAGCTGGTCTCGGCCGTGGCCTCGAAATTGCGCAAGCCGGATAATTTTCTCGAGGTGCCGGCGGGGACGGAACGGGATTTTCTCGCGCCGCTCGAGGTGAAATGGCTGCCGGGGGTGGGGACGAAGATGGAGCGGGTGTTCCAAGCGGCGGGCTTGCTTCGCATCGGCGAGGTGGCGGCGGCAACGGTGGAGAGTCTCGAACTGATCGCGGGATCGGGGGCGGGTCAATTGTGGGAATTTTCCCAGGGGATCGATGAGCGTCCGATTGTGACCGAGCGCGAAGATGCGCAGTCTTACGGGAAGCAGGAGACGTTCGACGAGGACACCACGGATGAAGAATTTGTGCGGCGCGTGCTGCGCGGGATGGCGGATCATTTGATGGCCAAGGTGCGGGCGGACGGAAAGATGATCCGGTGTGTCGAGGTGCGGTTGCGTTACAATGACATGGAGCAAAGCCGGCGGAGTGAGAGTCTGGAGGAACCGACGGATTTGGAGACGGATGTTTACGGGGTGATCGATCGGCTGGTGCGGCGGGCGTGGGACCGTCGGGTCAGTTTGCGCTTGGTCGGGTTGAAATTGTCGAGGGTCTATGACGGCGGCGGGTGGCGTCAGACGGGGCTGGATTTGCCGGGGACAGGCTATGACAAAGAGACGCGGCGGGTTTTGGCGCGGGTCATGGATGAGGCGCGGGTGAAATATGGGGACGGGAGTGTGGTCAGGGGGCATCAGATTAAAAGTTGGCAGTGTTGCCTAAGGGCTGTCTCGTCAAACCTCGGCTCAGTTGGCAGTGTTCAGCAGGAATGTAGCGGCGGCATCGACGCCGCCGGTCGTGATCGACAACAGCCGTCGCCGGGGATCCGCACACGGGCGGGCAGGCTGGTGACGCTACAGATGGCAGGGACGAGCGGCTCGCTCGTCCGTGCCGTGAAGAGCGGACCCGCGGGCCGCGTGTCCTTACCTGCGCTGAATGTGAAGAGTTGCTTCAGTTTTATGGATTCGTTGCTGCGGCCGGGGGACATTGTGCGGCTGGCGGCGGAGCGGGGGATGAAGGCGGTGGCGATGACCGATCCGAATTTGCACGGGGCGGTGGAGTTTTGTGCCGCGGCGCGGGAAGCGGGGATCCAGCCGATCGTGGGGGCGGAGGTGAAGGTGGAGGGGATGAGGTATTTGGCCTATGTCGAGAATGTGGTGGGGTATCGGAATTTGTGCGGGTTGTTGTCGGGAGAGGCAGAACATCGGCAGGATGCCGATACCACGTTGCAGGGACTGATCCTGCGACCGGTCACGGCGTTTCCGGAGATTCGGTATGCGGTGGCGCGGGAGGCGAAGTTTTATGAGGTCGTGCAGAGTATCCGGACTTTGTCCTTGGCGGGGCAGGCGCAGGGGGGGAAGCGGCGGGGGGATTTTTCTTGGGGGCGGGAGATCAAGGCGTCGCCGGGGATGCTGCGGGATGGGGAGGAGATTGCGGAACGGTGCGAGTTTGTTTTGCCGATCGGCGGATTGAAATTCCCGCGGTTTGCCCCGCCGGATGGATCTTCGCCGCGGGAGTTTTTGGCGCGGTTGGCCCGCGAGGGGATGAAGTGGCGTTACGGGGCCGCACCGTCCGGCGGAGTGCGGTGTCAGGTGGAAGAGGAACTGCGCATCATCGGCGAGGTGGGCTACGAGGAATATTTTCTGGTCGTCTGGGATTTGCTCCAGCGTTGCCGGGAGCGCGGGATCGAGTGGATCACGCGGGGCAGCGCGGCGGATTCGCTGGTTTGTTACTGTCTCGGGATCAGCACGGTTTGTCCGGTGCGGTTCGAATTGTATTTCCGGCGGTTTTTGAACCGTGAGCGGATGCAGCTGCAGAAGTTGCCGGATATCGACCTTGATTTTCCGCATGACCGGCGGGACGAGGTGGTGGATCTGATTTTTGCCCGTTACGGCCCGCACCATGCGGCGGTGGTGGGGGGGTTCAACACGTATCAGGGGCGTTCCGCTTTTGCCGATATAGCCAAGGTGTTGGGGGTTTCCGAATTCCAGATCCGGCGCATGACGGAAAAATTGCCGCACACTTCGGCGCGTGATGTGGCCGGGGCGGCCCGGGACGGGGTGGAGACGGGGGGGTTGGCGTGGGAGGAGAATCCTTATCAGGCGGCGCTGAAATTGGCGGCGCGGCTCGACGGTTTTCCGCGCCATGCCAAGATGCATCCGTGCGGCGTGGTCATTTCGCGTGAGCCGGTGGGAGAATTGACCCCGCTGTTCACCAGTGCGAGCGGGCGGGCGACGACACAATTCGACATGGAGGCGGTGGAGGCGATGGGGTTGGTCAAGCTGGATATTCTGGCGCAGGGCGGGCTTGCCGTGCTGCGTGATGCGCGGGCGGCGTTGCGAGCGCGCGGGATTGATCCGCCGGATCCCGGAGTCTGGGATGATCCGCATGTGTGGCAGATGATTGCCGAGGGCGAGGCGCGCGGGGCGCATCATATCGAGAGTCCCGCTATGACATCATTGGCCCGGATGTCCGGGGTGCGGGCCATCGACCAGTTGATTGCCATTGTCTCGGTGATCCGTCCGGGTGCGGCCAACAGCCTGCGCAAAGAGCAGTTCGCGCGGCGGGCGCGGGGCGAGGAGCCGGTGACTTATGTGCATCCGAGCTTGGCACCGGTCTTGCGCTCGACTTATGGGGTGGTCGCTTACGAAGAGCATGTGCTGCAAATTTGCGAGGTGTTCGCCGGATGGGATGCGGGGCGGGCGGATCAATTGAGGCGCTTGCTGGTGAAAAACCGGATGGCGCATGTGGATTCGTGGCGCGAAGAATTTGCCGCGGCCGCGCGGGTGCGGGGGCGGACGGAGGATGAAATCGGGGATGTGTGGGATTTGCTCATGAAGTTCCGCGGGTATGCCTTTTGCCGGGCGCATTCGACGGCTTACGGCTTGGAGGCTTACGAGGCGGCGCAGTTGAAACGGTATTGGCCGGCGGAATTTTTGGCGTCGGTGCTGACCCACGGGAAGGGATTTTATTCGCGGTTGTTTTACACGATCGAGGCGCGGCGGTTGGGGATCCTGTTCGGAAGGCCGGAGGTGAATGGGGATACGGGGAAGTTTTCAGTGTTCAGTGTTCAGTGTTCAGCCGGAGCAAGGAGGGCCGAAAAGGATGCGGAGGGGAAGGCAGTGGACGGCTGGCCTCCTGCTCGGAGAGCCATACAACTCGGAGAGGCCAGCCGTCCCTACTGGGGGGGTGAGGTGATCAAAGTGCCGCTTTGTATGATCAAAGGATTGTCGGAGGGGTTGCTCGAACGGATCGAAGGAGCGCGGCCGTTTGTTTCGTTGGCGGATTTTTGGCGGCGGTGTCGGCCGCAAGGGGAGGAGGCGATGGGTTTGTTGAGGGTGGGGGCGTTTGATGGGTTCGGATCATCGAGGACAGAACTTTTTTGGGAGTTGCGGGCCTTGGCCCCTTGGACGGCGGGGCAGGGTCTGCTTTTGGAGGCCCGGGGGGCGGCGTTGCCGGAGGGCAGGACGGAGCCGGGGCGGTTGGAAAAATTGCGGGATGAAATGGAATTGCTCGGCTTTCCGGTCAACGGGCATCCGGTGGAACTTTTTCCCGAGGTGGCGTGGGAGACGTATTGTCCGGCCGGCGCGGTGCGGCAGTTCCCGGGTCAAAGGGTCACGACGTGTGGCTTGGTCGTGGCCCAGCGTTTGCATCATCAGTCGGACGGACGCGCCATGAAATTCATCAGCCTGTGCGACCGCACGGACATCCTCGAATGCGAGATCTTCGCCGAGGTTTACCGGTGGTGCGGCGGGGTGTTGGCGCGGTGGCCGGTGGTCGAGGTGACGGGGAAGGTGGAGACCTTGGGCGGACGCGGGTGCGTGCTGCGGGTGGAGGAAGTGCGGCGGGCGCGGGAGCTTACGAAGCCGGACGTTCGTCGTAGGGCATCTCGGCCAGCTGGAATTTCGGCACCGATTGGCGGATGAAATCCTTGAGCATATCGAGCGTCTGTTGGTCGGTCTTGGCCCCGGGCCGGAGTCCTTCGAGCACGGGGGCACTGACGATCACGTAAGCCCAGCGGTGCTGGAGTTTTTTCACCACCATGTCCCAATTGGTCTTGGCCAAGCGAACCCAGTGGTGCGGGGTGGAGGTGTCCTTGCCGACGAACCAGTAAAGGAAGTAGCTCTTCAAGTTGACCCTCTGGCCGGGGGCGGTTTCGACTTCGCGGTTGAGGGTCAGTTTCATCACTTCGAGCGTGCGGCCGTTGGCCAGGGTGATGGGAACGACTTCGCCGGCTTGGACCGACCAGCCCTGCCCCGGGAGACAGACCTCGGGGCGGTGGATGCTGCGCTTTTCGCCGCCGCTGAGTACGACTTGGGCGGTGAGGGAATTGCCGGTGAGGTCCTGGTAAATCTTTTTCTCGAATTCGGTGTCACCAGGCAGGAGGGCCAACTCGCTCGGCGAGACCGGCTCGCTCGTACCCCAATATTCGCCGACCAAGGTGGGAAGATCCATGATCACCCCGGATTCGGGCGAGATGTTGGGCGGTGCGCTTTCGCGGCACAGCCAGATGGTGAGAGCGGCCAGCGCGATCACGGTGCCGGAGCGCCACCAGGGGATGTTGATGGCGCGGATCATGGGGTTGGTGCTGCGGCCGGCTGCGGGGTGAAGCGTTGCAGCAGCCATCCGATCCCGAGCATGCCGCCGAGGGCGACGGCAAAGACGAGGAATCCGGAGAGCATGTGGAAAGTGGTCGGCTCTTCCAGTGAGCCGATGGCGGTTTCGGGTCCGAGGGCGATGGTGCCGAGGGTGAGCATGATGATGCGGGCAAAGTTGCCGGCCACGGCCAGAGGAACGGAGGCGAGGAAGATGATCCATTTCTGCCATGATTTTTCCATGGTGATGTACCCGTAGAGGGCGCTGACCATCATAAGGGCGAAGAGCGAACGGATGCCGCTGCAGGGATCGGCCACGTCGACGGCAAAGCGCTCACCGGCGGCGAGGCCGGCGGCGAAGTCGGGCGTCGAGACGATGGAGGTGCCTTGTTGCAGGCAGGGGAGACCGATCAGGTTGAGGAAACCGACACTGACCGAGGACATGAAAATACGCAGGGGGAAGGCGAGGAAGTTGTCCATGAAGGGCAACGGGAACATGAAGGCCAAGAAGGCGATGGGAAACAAAAGCGCCTTGAGCCATTGCCATCCGAGGAACCAAAGGACAAGCGAGCCGATGAACCCGAGCATGGCGGCATAGCCGACGTAGACATTGTCTGCCAGGTAACCGATCCAATAGATAAAGAGGGCCCCGAGCAAAGTGGCCAAGCCGACCCACGAACCGCCGACCGGCAGCGCGGCGAGTGCTTTGCGGCGGTAAATGACCAGCCCGAGGGCGAAGAGGGGCACGAGCCAGCAGTGTTCCCACTCGGAGCTGTTCTTCCAAATCCAGCTCATGAACTCGAACATACTGGCCCGCGTCGCTCCGTAGCCCGAGGCGTAGGGGAACCAGAAAAAGAGGGCGTAGAAAATACCGGCCGCGCTGAGCGCCGCGAAAATGTTCGGCGGGACAAGGGAGGCACGCCAGTCCGGCGCCACAGCGGTGGAGTTCATGGAAGAGAAGAAGCTTTCACACTGTCTTCGGGGCGGCAACCGATTTCCACGCGAAAAGGAACTCACCCAGAGCCTCCCGCCAGGGTTGCGGTCCGGGCGGGAAAACCGAAGCTAGCTTCGCGGCGTCGAGGCAAGAGTAGCGCGGACGCTTGGCCCAACCGGGTCCGAGTTGTTCGTAAGGCACTTTTTCGAGGGCCGTACACTTGGGGGCCAGGCCCAGGGAGGTCATCTGGGTCAGAGTCGCGCGGGCGAATTCCTCCCAGGAGGTTTCGCCGGGATTGACCAGATTGAACAATCCGGTTTGTCCGGCCTCGACCAATTGGCGCGTCCAGAAAGCAGCGTCGCCGGCGTAAAGGCAGCAGCCTTTTTTGCCCGCGGCGGTGCGCAGAGAGGTCTGCGCGGAAAGAAGATCGGGCAGGCGGCTCATGAACGTTTTCCCGCCCAGCCCGTAAAGCCAGGAGACGCGCAGGATCAAGCTGCGCGGGCAGGCGGACGGAAGGAGTTGTTCGAGGTCGGCCTTTTGGCCTCCGTAAACCGAGAGCGGATGAGGAGCGTCGGACTCGGAGAGCAAGCGGTCGTCCGCCCCGCCGAAAACGTAGTCCGAGCTGTATTGGACAAAGAGTGCATCCTGCGCGGCGCAGCGGCGGGCCAGGTCGAGCGGGGCCTCGCGATTGATGCGTCCGGTTCCTGCGGGGTCCTTTTCGCAGGCGTCGAAATCGCAGACCGCCGCCGCATTGATCACCGCATCCCACGGTTGGGCGAAGAGCTCGTCGAGCCGCGAGGCATCGGTGATATCCGCGTCCCGGTGCGATTGCGCGGTCAGGGCGTGCCCGGCCAGTTCCCGGGCGAGATAACGACCGAGCAAGCCACCGGATCCGAGGAGAAGAATATTCATGGGTCGAACTTCAGGTCATCCAAGCGGGCGAGCACGTCGCTGGTGGTCACCGCATCGAGACAAAGGTAGCGGTCCATCCCGCAGCGGTCGATGCACGGGTGCAAGGGACAGACCTGGCGCTGCACCACGTGGTCGCGATTATTCCAGGGCGCGAACCAATCGGGTTGGCCCGAGCCGAAGATGGTCACCACCGGTTTGCCCAGGGCCGCGGCCAGATGGGCCGGAAACGAATCATGGCAGAGCACCGCATCGGCGCCCTGCAGCGCCGCGACGAGGGAAACCAGATCGGGTGTGCTTATTTTGCGCGCATGGTTCGGGGTCACCGGCTCGGCACCTTCCGGCAGAATTTCGACCAAGTCGAATTTCGCCGTGACGGACGGCGCCGCGGCGAGCTCGCGCCAGCGAGCGGGCGGCCATTGTTTGCTCGGCAGGCGGGCCTGCGCGTGCACGGCGAGCACCGGGCGCGGGCCGGGTGGCCTGGCGGCCTCGGCGCTCCCCGCGATCCAGGGCAGGGAGACCTCGTAAGGCACGTCCAGCGCCCCGGCGATCTGTTGCCAGCAGCGGAAGTGTGCTTGCCCGGGCGATGCGCGCTGCAGTTCACGGGTCAAGAGCGGGGTGCGCGGATGACGCACCCGCCAGAGAATCTGCAAAGCCCGCCCGAGAAGAAGTCTGCGCCGCCGCCAGGGCAAGTCTGCGGCATAGTAGTTGCCGCGTGTCATGGGAAAGCCGATCCGTCGTGCCGCGCGCGTTTCCGCGAGGAGAAGACCGACCCTCGCGTCGGCCCACGCGCTGACCGCGACCTCGAACGACCAGGCCCGCAGCTCGCGGCCATGGTCGCGTACCGCGTGCAGGGTCGGACCCAAGCCGGACGGCTGCTCGTCGCCCCATGGGGGTTCCCACGGGTGGATGATCGGGGGATGGGCGAGCAACCGGTAAACCCCGCTGCTCGCCGGCCGGCAGAGCACATGCACTTCATACTTGGTCCCCGCACCACGTACGAAGGGGAGACTGATCACCGCATCGCCGAGATGGTGAAGTTCGACAACAAAGAGGCGCGGCTTCATCGGGCGAACCAGCGGCGTTTGAGCAGGTAGTAGTGGCGTCCCCAGACGGCCATGGCAAAAGCGTTCCACCAGGGCCTGAAGCGCCAGCCGTCACGCGTGAGCATCCGGGCGGTTTCACGCCACATCGCGGGGAGTTGCCGGCTGGTCTTGGCATCCGCGTGCAAGCGCGAGACGGCGAGGGCTTCCGGGAGGTATTGCCATTTCACCTTCGCGCCCAACCGGAGCCAGTATTCGTGATCCATGCAGTAGTGCAGCCCCTCGTCGAAGCCGCCGAATTTTTCGTAAACCCCGCGCCGCCACCAGACCGCGGGTTGCCCGAGCGGGTTGTCGTGGCCCAAGTTGGCAGCGGAAAATTGGGCGGCCGACTTGCGGCGTTTCCGTCCGGAATCGCCCTCGAGGAAATAATAATCGGCATAAACGAGATCGACCGTGCGGTCCCGGGTGAAGGCCTCGAGGACGCGCTGCACGGCCAGCGGTTCGTAGAGGTCGTCGGCGCAGAGGTAGGCGAGGATGTCCCCGCTGGCGAGCCGGAGTCCCTTGTTGATCGCTTGGGATTGTCCGCTGTCCTTCTCCGAGACCCAACGCACGGCGGTCTGTCCGCGCAGGAGATCGATGGTCCCATCGGTCGATCCCCCGTCGATCACGAGGTGTTCCACCTGGCAGGAAGGCGCGTTTTCCGCGGCCAGACGGACCGAGGCAAGACAGGCCCCGAGGTAGCGTGCTTGGTTGAGCGAAGGAGTGACAACGGAAAGTTTCATCATTCACCGGGTGCACCGATGCGCCGGAAGATGTCGTTATAGCGGTCGAGCACGGACTCCCAGCGGAATTGCTCCGCCCGTTGGCGGGCGCGGCGGCCGGCTGCGGCGCAGCCCTCCGGGTTGGCCGCGGCCCAAGCCAATTTTGCGGCGAGCGTTTCCACCGGGTGGTCCGGACCGAAGGGCAGGCCCGCGTCGCCGAGCACTTCGCGTGTCGCGGGGCAGTCGTGGTAAATGATCGCTTTGCCCATCCCGAGTTGGTCGAGCAAGACCAGGCGCGTGGCCTCGATGGTCGCGGGCATGATGAAAGCCCGTGAATGCTGGCTCAATTCGATGTAGGCCTCGGAAAAGCGCAGGCCGGTGAAGATGACCCGGTCGGTGGCCAGAGCTTCCAGCTTCCGGCGGTAGGCATGTTCGTAAGGGTCACCACCGACCAGAACGAGCGGCAGCGGATCGGCCAGCTCGCGGTAAGCGCGGAGGAGCAGTTCGGCTTCGTTCTCCGGGGTAAGGCGCGACACATAAAGAAAGTAACCATCCGGCCGGAGCCCCCAGCGTTCCAGTTCCCCGCCGCGCACGGGCTGATCGCGCACGGTCAGGCCGTAGGAGAGGTGCTCGGGCCGCGTGCCGTAGAGGGTCTCGTAGCGGTCCACGATGGTGGCGTTGTCCGCGATGATGCAATCGGCGGACTGCGTAGCCCACCGTTCGCTCCGCTTTAACCAGGACCGGGCAAAGCCCCGCCACTTTTTCCGGCTGAAGTCAGCCCCGTCCACATTGATGATCACCTTCATGCCGCGCCAGCGGGCGAGGCGTCCGAGAATGGCATTGCCCACCCCGCAGAGATAAATGATGTCATAGTTCCGGCGCATCGCATCGAGCATCGACAAGGTGGTGTGCACGATGGTGTCGAGGCTTTTGGTCGGGATGGTCGGCAGTCCGATGATGCGCATGCCCTCCCAGACCAGCTGCGGGGCCCCGTGGTGGGGCAGGCGGTTGTAGACGGTCACCTCATGTCCCCGCGTGGCGAGGCGTTTGCCCAGCTCCTCCACCACGACCTCGAATCCCGAGTAGCGGGCCGGCACACCGCGGGAACCCAGAAAAGCGATCCGCGGTTTGCCGGGGGCACGTAGTTTGTTTTCCGGCCGGCCGCCCAAAGCGTCACGGAGCGTGTAGTAGACGAAGAGCGAATTGAATTGGGTGTAACGCCGCCAAAGCCGGCGGGGTTCCTGCCAAAGGCGGTAGGCCCAGGTGATGCCGAGGCGTTGCATCCACGGCGGGGCGAAAGCACGCTCGCCAGCGAGGAGGACAAAGGCATCACCCACCGCGAAGAAGACCCCGCGGACGTGGCGCGCCAGATTGTCGATGATCCAGCGCTCCTGCCGCTCGCCGCCGAGGGCGACCCAGATGAAGTCCGGCTTGGCCTCCGCGATGGTCCGGGCGAAGGCTTTTTCGTCGGCTTCGGTCCAAGCCCGGAAAGGTGGCGAGAAGGTGCCGGCAATCTCGATCCCGGGTTGGATTTCGCGGAGGTGCGCGGTGAGGGCTTCGAGCGTCTCCGCGGTTCCGCCGAAGAAAAAATGACGCCAGGGGCTCGGGGTGGCGCGGATCATTTTCTCCATGAAATACGGACCGTAGACCCGGTCCTGGAGGCCGGCCCCCTGCGCGTTGAGGCTCCAGCGCAGAGGCATGCCGTCGGGCAGGACGAGGTCGAATTTCTGCATGACCTCGCCGAAATCGCGCCGGTGGCGGGCCAGGGAAATGATGTGGGTATTGCTCGCCGCCACGGCGGCGGGGCGCGGTTCGCCGGCCAAGCGGAGACTTTCCGCGATGGCTGCGTCGTAATCGACCACCGCCACCGGGGTTCCGAGGATTGTAATCTTGCGTGGTGCCGCGCTCATGCCCCCGGCCAAACTAATGGAGCGGAACCCCGGCGGCAATGGCGGGGCGGGAAACCGCTGGCCCCGTGCCGCGCCCCTGCTTAGGCTGCGGCCCATGAGTCTGAGCGTGCGGATCGAGCAGGACATCAAAGCGGCGATGAAAGCCAAGGAGACCGAAAAACTCGGCGCCTTGCGCATGCTCAAATCGTCGCTCAAATATGCCGCGATCGAAAAAGGGGCGACGACCGAGTCCGCCTTGGCCGATGCGGAGGTCATCACGGTCCTGCGCAAGCGGATCAAGCAGTGCCAGGACGCCATGGCGGGATTCGCCCAAGGCGGGCGCGACGAGCAGGCGGCCAAGGAAAAAGCCGAACTCGTCTTGCTCGAGGCCTATTTGCCCGCCTCGCTTTCGGGCGAAGAGTTGTCCGCGTTGGTCCGCGAGGCCATCGCGGAGACCGGGGCGACCGGCAAAGCGCAAATGGGTGCGGTGATGAAAGTGGTCATGGCCAAAGCCGCCGGCCGGACCGAGGGCAAGGCGGTCAATACGGAGGTTCTCCAGCAACTTGGCTAAGAAATCAGGGTCGCGAAAAAGCGGGGTCTGGGCGGTCATCGTCGCCGCCGGTGCGAGCCGGCGCATGGGTTTCAACAAACTGACCGCCGAGCTGGAGGGTCAGCCCGTGCTCGGCCGCAGCGTGGCCGCCTTCAACCAGTCTCCCCACATCGATGCCATTGTTTTGGTTTGTGCGGCCAGCGCGCGGGCGGAGCTGGAGAAAATTGCCCGGGCCGCGGCCCCGAGCAAGCTCAAGGCGGTGGTCGAGGGTGGGGCGCACCGCCATTTGTCCGTGGCCGAAGGGCTTGAGGGTGTGCCCGAGGACGCGGCGATCATTGCGGTGCACGATGCGGCCCGTCCGCTTGTCACCAGCGCGATGATCGAACGCTGCCTGGAGAGCGCGCGCAACAATGGCGCGGCGGCTTGTGCCCGTCCGGTCACGGACACCCTCAAGCGGATCAACGACGAGGGCTTCATTGTCGAATCGGTCGAGCGCGACGGACTTTGGGCCGTCGAGACCCCGCAAATTTTCCGCGCCGAATTGCTCCGCCACGCCTATGCCGAAGTCATTGCCACCGGCGGCCAGGTGCCGGACGAGACCTCGGCGGTGCAGGCGGCCGGGGCCCCGGTGGCCTTGGTCCAGACTCCGGAGTGGAACGGCAAGATCACTTACCCGGCGGACCTGGAACTAGCCCGGCTCGTGCTGCGCGGGCGCAAGGCCGGCTGAGGGGCCCCATGGGCGGAAAGATTATCACCATCGGTCTGGTCTGCTTCCTTTTGGGTGCCGGGGCGGCGATGCTTTTCGGACCGTGGTTGGTTCCCCCGTCGGACGACGAGCTGCCGCCTTCCCCCTATCTCGAAAAACGCGGCTTGGCCGAAGTTCCCCCGCAGGTTGTCACCTCCATCGGGGCGTATGAAGCGATCCGGGAAACCCTCCTGCGCGAATCCTTGGAAGGCGTCGAAGAGCAGTCCGGGGTGATCGCCCGGGCCTTTGCCGGGGAGGATCAGGGCATCGCCTCGCTGGCCAAGCGTCTCGCCGCCGAGCAGGACGTGGAGTCGGCCCGGCGGGCTTTCCGGCGCTTGCACCGCTTGATGCAGAGGCATGCGGACAAGTTGCCGGGAGAAAAGAGTTGAGAGTTTGGGGATGAGGGTTGAGAGGCGGAAAGCCAACGACTGGTCGATCCGCGCGCGCGGCTTCAGTAGCTGTGCGCGGTGAGTTTGACCTTCCCGCGGAAGATGAAATAGACGCTGACCGTGTAGGCCAGGATGATGGGGATGCCGATGATGGCCATGATGAGCATGATCATGTGGGTCTTCGGCGTGGAGGCGGCGTTGTAAATGGTCAGGCTGAGTTCGGGGTTCGGCATGGAGAGCACCATGTTGGGAAAAACGGTGAGGCCGAAGAGCGCCATGAGCAGGGCCATGGAGGCGCAGGAGGAAAGGAAGGCGGCGAAGTCGTTGCCCTTGTGGTTCTGGCGCGGGATGTTGAGCACGACAAGAACGTTGAGGACGAAGACGGCGATCAACCAGGGCCGCGCGCGCAGGATTTCGAGCAAGTGCGGCGCATAGATCAGGGTGGCCACGTTGAGGATGAGGTAGAAAAAGAGGAAGAGGCCGATCGTGTGATTGACCCAGCGGCGGACGATGGCCTGCAATTCCCCTTCGGTTTTCATCACGAGATAGATCGACCCGTGCATGGCGAAAAGCGCGACCGTGGTGAAGCCGAGGAGGATGGCGTAGGGATTGAAGAGGGCCCGGACGCCGCCGATGTAGTTGCCGGTCGCGTCGAGTTGCACCCCGACGAGGATGTTCCCCATGGTCAGACCGATCAAAAAGCTCGAGCCGATGCTCCCGAGGGAAAAGCCGAGGTCCCACATTTGCCGCCACCAGCCCCAAGGTTCTTTGCTCCGGAATTCGATGGCCACCGCGCGGAAGATGAGCCCGCAGAGTAGGGCCATGAAGGGCAGGTAAAACCCGGAAAAAACCCCGGCATAGACCATGGGGAAGGCGGCAAAGAGGGCGCCGGCCCCGGTGACCAGCCAGACCTCGTTGCCGTCCCAGACCGGCCCGATGGCATTGAGGAAGATGCGGCGGTCTTCGTCCTTCTTGACCAAAAGGTGCAGCGCGCCGACCCCGAGGTCAAAGCCGTCGAGCATGGCGTAGCCGGTGAAAAGGACGCCAACGAGAATGAACCAGATGGTGTTGAGGTCGAGCATGGGGTGATCAACCGGCGCCGCGGGCCTGGCCCTTGCGCCGCTCCATGAGGGCCACCCAGCTGGTCGGCATTTCCTCGCTTTCCTCCTCGTCGTCGGGCCCGCGCTGGATTTTGCGGTTCAGAAGATAAAGGAAGACGGCGAAGAGCAGGGCGTAGATGAAGGTGAACATGATGAGCGAGGCGATCACGTGGTTGGCCTTGACCACTTCGCTCAGCCCCTGGGAGGTGCGCATCAGTCCGTAGACAATCCACGGTTGGCGTCCCAATTCCGTGGTGAACCAGCCGCTCTGGTTGGCGATCTGCGGCCCGAGCACGGACAAGACCAGGACCCCGTAGTAAAGACGGACGATGGGATTGGACGTGTTGAAAAGCCATCCGCGCCACCAAAGAAACATCCCGAACCAGGCAATCCCGATGAGCGCCATGCCGATGGCGATCATGAGGTGGTAAAATTGGAAGACGGCCTGCACGGGCGGCCAGTCTTCCTTGGGAAAAGCGTCCAGCCCGGTGACCACCGTGTTGGTCGAACCGCCGACCAGGATGCTGAGCATCCCGGGGATTTGCAGGCCGATGACCTCCTGTTTTTCCATGTCGAGCCAGCCGACGATGGCCATGGGGGCATTGGACTGCGTTTTGAAAACGCCTTCCATCGCGGCGAGCTTGGCCGGCTGGTTTTTGGTCACGCCGTCGGCCGATTTGGCTCCGGTGGCCAGTTGCAACAAAGAGGCCACCGCGGCGAAAATGAGGGCGACCTTCATCGAGGTGCGGGCGAATTCGAGGTGGCGTCCGCGCAGCAGATAGTAGGCGCTGATGCTGATGACGAGAAAGGCGCCGGCCTGCCAGCAACCGACGACGACGTGGGCGAGGCGGTCCATCGACGAGGGATTGAAGATCATGGCCCAGAAATCCTCGACCACGGCGCGCGAGTTGAGGATCTGGTCGGCCGTGGGCACGAAGCCGGGCGGCATGATTTCGCCCCGGTATTCGATGCGGAAGCCGGCCGGGGTGTGCATCCAGGAGTTGGCGATGACGATCCAGACCGCGCTGAAGTGGGCGCCGAGGCAGACCATGCAGGTGGCGAAGAAGTGCAGCTTCGGTCCGACCTTGTTCCAACCGAAAAGAAGGATGGCGAGGAAGCCGGATTCAAGGAAGAAGGCAAAGATGCCCTCGGCGGCCAGCGCGCTGCCGAAGATGTCGCCGACAAAACGCGAGTAAGCCGCCCAGTTGGTCCCGAATTCGAATTCGAGCACGATCCCGGTGGCCACCCCGATGGCGAAGGTCAGGCCGAAGACCCGCGTCCAGTAGCGCGCCATGTTGTGGTATTTGGGCAATCCCGTCTTGAGCCACAACGCTTCCATGATGACCAGGACGACCCCCAGCCCCATGGTCAGGGGCACATAGAGGTAATGGAACATGATGGTGAACGCGAACTGGATCCGGGAGAGAATTTCGACGTCCATGGGCGGGGAAAGACTAGGTCAGGAGCGGGGGAGGGGGAAGTTTTGATCGGAGGTCTGCCTTTACTTGGAGGGCGAGCGTCCCCGCGAGCCGTCTTTGACCCCGGCGGCGGCCGGGGACGGCCGCCCTCCAGCTACTCCACCGGCACCAGCCGCACCACTTTCCCCGGTTCGTCGTAGACGACATAAAGAAACCCGTCGTCGAACGAACGCACGTCGCGGATGCGGCCGGTGCCCTGGAGCAAGACCTCCTGTTCCGTCACCGCCGCGCCATTTAGTTCGATCCGCACCACGCGCTGTCCGAGCAACCCCCCGGCGAAAAGATTGCCGCGCCAGCGGGGGAATTTGTCGCCTTGGTAGAGGGCGAGACCGGAGGCGGCGATGACCGGGGTCCATTGCACCACGGGATCCTCCATCCCCGGCCGCGACTGGTTTTCCGTGATCGTCGTCCCGCTGTAATTGATCCCGTGGGTGGCCAGCGGCCAGCCGTAGTTGGCGCCTTTGCGGATGATGTTCAGTTCGTCCCCGCCGCGCGGCCCGTGCTCGGTTTCCCACAGGCGGCCGGCGGCACTCTCGTAGACCAACCCCTGCGCGTTGCGCGATCCGTAGGCCCAGATGGACGGCAGGGCGCCGGGCCGGTCGACGAACGGGTTGTCCGCCGGGATACGTCCGTCGTCATGGACGCGGTGGATTTTCCCCGCGGCCTGACCCAGATCCTGCGCCGGGTTGTCCGGCGTGGTCGGGCCCCCGCGGTCCCCGATGGAGAAGAAAAGGTGTCCGCGCCCATCGAAGGCGAGGCGGCACCCGAAATGGTTGGCTCCTGAGGCGGCTTGGTCCGCGGGCGGATCATAGACCGTTTCGAGATCGGTGAGCCGGTCGCCGTCGAGCCGTCCGCGCACGATGGAAGTGTGCACCCCGCGGTCGAAGGGCTTGGCCAAGGCGAGGTAGATCCAGCCATTGGTGTCATAGTCAGGATGCAGCGCGACATCGAGCAAGCCGCCTTGTCCGCGCGCCACCACGGCGGGCACGCCGTCGATCGGGCGCGGCGCGGCCCCGGGCCCGTCGATGAGCAGGAGGCGTCCGGACCGCTCGGTGACCAGAAATTTCCCGTCGGGCAACCGGGCCAAGCCCCACGGACGCTCGAGGCCGTCGGCGATGGTCTCGACTTTGAAGCGGTGGACGCCGGAAGAGACAACTTCGGCCGGGGCGGCGCTGACCAAGATGAGGAAGACAAGAGTCGCCAGCTTCATGGTGGTCGGATTGTGGCGCGCGGGGCCGATCGGTCGAAGCGAAAAGAAGTCCCCGCGAGCGGACCCCCCGCCGGGCGGGATCGCCCGGACCGCAGCCTGACGCGGAATCAAGGCCAAGAGTTGGACCAGGACGCGGCGACCGGAGTTGGCCGCCGCCGCTCTCGGCAGGCTCCTCGAATTTTCCCATCCGTCTTACCCCTTCCCCCGCAAAACCATCATCCTGAGCAATGTGCACAGAATGATATCTCATTTCAGCGCCCAGCCGTGATCTTTTCCTGCCAAGACTTTGCCTCCCCCTGGGTTTGTTGCTGGCCCCGGTTTTTGGCGCGGGCCGGGGCTAACGGATTTTCCAGCCCCGCGGGCACCGTTTCGACCCGGACGCGGTGCGCGCCGGAGGTCGCTGCCTCGGACGCGGGTTGGCGGGTCCGCAGGATGAGAAGGAAAATGGCCGGCCGGGGCCTTATTTTTCTTTTGACAAAACTCGGCGGGTTGTTATGGTTTGCGGTCGATCGCCTAACCCCGATTACCCACCACCCACCTTTTTACCTAGCTACGCCCACCTCAACCCACCTCCGCCACCACCTTAAATTTTTCTCTCTTTTCATCGACCCCACGCCTTGCTGTCGGGTGTCTTCGTCTCCGGTGCTGCCAGAGCCGACGTCGCCAGACAGTCCCCCTCTTGTAGGGGCCGATGATTCGAACCTCCGCCCGTTAATTGTTAATGTTCCTGTCATCTGTTTTATGAAAAAAATTATTACCACCTTAGTTATTGTTGCGGCTGCTGCGGTGGGCGCGCAGGGGCAGACGACCTTCCCCGTCTCAGGAACTAATGCATTCAGTAACCTAACTTTTTCGGCGAACTCTACCAACGCCGTTACGGGTGGGTACATTAGAGCTAGGCTTCTTTTTGGTATCTCAGGCTTTAACCTTGACGCTGAAGAGGCCCTGGTACGTTTCCGCGTTGTCACGCTTTCAGGTCAAGGTCTGACTGGGGACCAAGTTCTTGCTAGCGGTACCCCGGCGACTTTCGATAGCGCTGGTGCAGCCGCCTGGGATTATAATAATGAGGCTACATGGGCTCGCACTACAACAACCACATTTACGAACGTGTCCAATCCCCCTGTGACGGACTGGAGTTCCACCAATAACCGTGCTAACTTTCAAGTTCAGATGGTTAACGGCGCTTTTGCAAACCCCGGAGCTCAGATCTTCTATGCTGTCTCATATATTGACAGTGGGGGTTTCCAATTTAACACCGGCTTCGGCAATGTTACTCTTACTGCGGTGCCTGAGCCTTCGGCTTACGCTGCCGCCGCTGGCTTGTTGGCCTTGTGCCTCTGGTCCTCAAGACGGCAACTGGTCAAGTTGATCGGCGCACGTTCATCCGCCTCGGGCCCCGGCGAAAATGGCGCGGCCTGAGCCGCGCGCGCATCAAAGCCCACTCACGGGCACCAACCCCGCCGATCCGTCGAAACGGAAAACCGCGCGCACATCGCCCAGCGGCGGGTTGACCGGAGTATTATTTTTCCACGGCGCAGCGGCCACAGCTGGTTGGGTCTGATCCGCGGTGCTCATCATCCACGCGGCTTCCGCCCCCGCCAGCGCGGCCAGCGTGGTGTTGGCGGTCGGGGGCTGTCCGGGCGTGGTGACGCGTCCGAACGGATTGACCACCGCGCCGCGGTTGGTCACGGCGGTGTTCATCACGTAGACGCGCAGGGCATTTTTGTCCGCCGGCGCATCCAAACGCGCGTAGGCGCGGGGCATGAGTTGGACCGCGAGGTAGCGGGCCGGTTCCGCGGGCAAGCCGAGGTAGGCCGCGCATTCGGTCACGATGCGTCCGCCGCGGCCCCGTTCGTATTCCAGCACTTGGCCCGGGAAGAGGGGCGGGAGGAGTCCGCCGTGATCGGGCGTGTATTGCAGCACGGCCGTCCCCATGGTGCGGATTTTGGCCAGCGCGTCGGCCCGCTCCGCGCGGGCGGTCACGGACGGAACCACCGCAATGGCCAAGACCGCGAGCACGCCGAGGATGGTCATGGTGACGAGCAATTCGACAAGGGTGAAGGCGGCGTGGTGCGGTCGGATATTCACGGGGCTGTAGGAGATGATACCACGGCCCGAAGGGATCCGGACGCTCGAATGGCATTTCTCGAGCGGTTTAAGATTTATTGTCGCCGCGGCACTTTGTGCCGCGAACCCATGGATTCGTCGGCGGGGACGCCGACGCTACCTTGAAATGTAGCGGCGCCGAAACGACCTTCGCGGGAGGCTCGCGGGGACGCTCGCCCTCCAAGCAAATCCGGATTTTGGAGGGCGGTCGTCCCCGGCCGCCGCTGGTTTGTTCTACGGCATGGTTCCGGCCAAGAAGCCACGCGAGGCGGTGAATGGGCGCAAAAAAAGACGGTCCGTCCCGGAGGACGGACCGTCTATAACAAGGCTTGGAAACGCGGATCAGGCCGCCACGACGTTCGTGGTCGCTTTTTTCGCCGCACATTCGGCGCAGGTGCCGTAGAGGGTGAGCGAGTGGCGTTTGACCGTGTAGCCGGCGGGAGCCAGCTGGTCGATGCCCGAGGTGCAAGCCTCGACTTCGAACACGCGCTGGCATTCGTCGCAGAGGAAGTGGTGATGGTGATGCGGGTGCTTGCGCTCGTAATGAGGCGGGGCCCCTGGGATTTCCACCACTTCCACGGCCCCCAAATCCATGAGGATGCGGAGCGCACGGTAAACCGTGGCGATGCCCAACCCCGGTGAGAGGGTGCGGGCGGTGGTCCATATATCGGCCGGGGTCATGGGTCGACCCGCGTCCTCGAGCGTTTTTTGTACTGCTGATCTTTGTCTGGTAGCGTAGTTCACTTCTTTG
>Ga0247834_1003419_pt1 | contig 21687 bp, 21 predicted proteins | sample LaCruzMarch2015__8_FD_187118 | JGI IMG/M metagenome (GOLD analysis project Ga0247834, IMG submission 187118) | Freshwater microbial communities from meromictic Lake La Cruz, Castile-La Mancha, Spain - LaCruzMarch2015_12m | ecosystem: Environmental > Aquatic > Freshwater > Lake | place: Spain...
CATGTCGAGTGTAAATTGAAAATCATCTTCTAAGATAAGACAGACCTTATGGGGGGATGCTAAAAATGTTTCTATTGTTTTCTTATGAGCTAACCCACAACCTAAGATTCCAAATCCAGGTCTAGACACACCTGGAATGCGTACTCGTTTTGCTGTAGGTACACCCATCTTATCTAGCTCTCCCTCAATTTCGTTTCGTCTATCTGCTCTGTGGTCAAGATTGATATAATAGACACACTCTATGTGTTCCATTCTACACTCCATAATTCGTTATTTCGTATTCATTATCCGAATAACTCTCTCGTTGGATTCCAAGTTTCGGGTGAAAGATAAACCAATTGGAGATAGGTTGGAGTTTTTTCCAATAAATATCATTACAGTATTCGTGCTTTCGTTCACCCGTTTTCTCATGCCAGTCTTTTAAGAGAGTCGTAGATTGCTCCAAGCATTCAACGAGCTTGGGAGCAAAGTCCTTCGTAATGAGAAACCCTGAGGCTGTCTGGCCATCCAACACTTTTCGGAGGAAAGGCCATTGTGTGACTTCTGTTTGAAACAGATTTCCTGCGAGCATAACTAGATCATACGAAACTTTCTTCTCAAAGATAGATTTCAATAAATAGTTCACGTAATTCATATCCAATGTGAAGAGAAAGTCATCCTCAAAAATCAGACAGTTTTTATGAGGGGAGCTAACAAAGGTTTCTAGAGCCTTCTTGTGACTTAATCCACAGCCTAACATTCCAAACTCTTTATTGTAAATACCTGAGATGCGGACAAGCTTGGATTCTGGCACACCAAGCTTTGTCATTTCAGCTTCAAACTGTTCTTTTCGGTCAACACGATGCTCAAGGTTAATGTAGTAGACGCAATCAATGAATTCCATACCTAAACTCTTTTCAAAAAAAGTCTTTAGTATGGAAACTGAGTATGTGTTGCCCGTTCGCAAAGGGGGCTTAGGGAACCAGATGTTTCAAGTCGCAGCAGCCATTGTATATCAAGAAGAAAAAGGAAAGACAGTTCTGATACCAAGAGAATTTTACAATCATCATAATTCCTCTCACAAAGAATATGCCGATACTGTCTTTCGTCATTTTCCGAATCGCACGAACGTGTCCTTAGACCAGGATATGATAGATAAATTTCTCTCATGGTCCTTTACCAAACATTCAATGAGCCCTGGATTTGATATTTGGTCCCCTGAAGATATTTCTGGGAATGTCTTACTTCATGGATACTTTCAGTATTATCCTGTCTTGGAGCGCCATGAAAATGTCATCCGAAAGATTTATTTAGAAGGACTCAGGCCTCTTCTTTCTCTGAAACCTTCTCAGGAGTTAGTAGGGATTCATGTGCGACGCGGAGACTATATGAAGCCTCCTCATTCTGAATGGCTGTTTACGCAAGATATTTCTTACTATGAAAAAGCAATTGAGTATTTTGATACAAAGTCAAAAACATTCTGTATTTTTTCAGATGAGTTAGAATGGTGTATGAAACAAGATATATTCAAACAGCTTCCTCATAAAATCTATATGGATGAACCTGATGAATTGAAAAGTCTAGCACTTATGACATTATGTCATGGAGGATTTATTTCTGCCAATTCAACCTTTTCTTGGTGGGGAGCCTTTCTAGGCGCGCACGCGCAGCGGCAACCTGTCATTGTCCCCATAAAATGGTTCAAAGATGAACTTGTTCAGCTCTTTCCTAAAGGATGGATTCTCTTGTAGAGCTTAAAATTTTTGGAGAATCCAGATTGTATTGGCTTGCTCTAGATACTTAAGATTTACAAACGTTGGATCCACTGTATTCGGATGAGAAATATTCACAAATCCAATACTCGTCATATAGTTTTTAATATTTTCTGTATTACATTCAGATGCGCCTTCATATTGATGACCATCCGCCTCCAATGTTACAAAAACGACTCTCTCTTGAAGATAGGAACCTGCGCCTTTTACAATGAGAAAATCTGAGCCTTGTGCGTCTATTTTAAGATACTCGATGTAGGGAATCGTATCAAAAGGAAACAAGTCAAAGAAGTCTTTGAGAGTAAAGACAGGCACTTTTGTAATACCTTGAACCGTGAACTTTGGATCTTTCTTTTCAAAATGTTCTTCTTTGGGTTTGTAGAGGCTACTTGTTCCCACGTCACCATTCATTTGGTAGAAATCCAGGAATTCTCCACTTTTATCTAAGAGGGCTACAGGGAAAATGAACAGACGATTATCTATATAGGGAATGGGCGCGTAAATATGATTGTAGACAGGATGATATTTGGGATTGTCTTGACTTCTTAAAAATTGGTATGTATGAGGATGGGGTTCAAATCCAAAAACAAGCAAATCTTGTTCTTTGTCTAGCCATTTACATGAAAAAGGTGCGCCATACGATAGGCCTACATCTAGTTTCACTCGTTTGATAGTGCTAGGAATACTGTACTTACCATTTTCCATAGGAATTTTTGAGGCACGACAAATATCAAGAAATACGTTAGACTTTGGTGTATCGAGTGTATTGAGTTTTGTAAGATGAAATGCCTTTTGTATACCTTCTTCATCTACGATGAGCCAATGCTTTCGTGGAGGATGCCAAAAGGGTTTGTAAACAACAGTTCCAGTAGACAGTAAGCCTGCTACATAACTCATTGAGCTCGCAGATGTTACTAAAACATCAGCAAACACCATTCCATTAAAACTTTGAAATGTATCATCTTCTAAATGAAGTTCAATGGGAAACATTGTATATTCTTTAAACATATCTGATGAACACGTGGAATAGATATGAAATTTAATAGGTTTTCCTTTTTGACTATACATTTGCTGAATGGCAGCCATAACAGATAAATAATACAAATCAGATGTATCAGTTCCTTCTTTACGAGTATCCTGAGACAAAGAACGTCTTACATGTACAGCAACATTTAGAAATGTCGCATCAAAAGGACTCACTTTCCCTTGGAAATAAAGAGACTTGATTTTTTCAAAGCTTTCACTGGTGTGATACTTATCCATGTCATTCTCAATTTCCCCATAAAAGTAAGGCCATTTCGGAGCAAAAATAGGAGTTTTTCCAACAGATGTTACTTCAGGATAGTGCCCCTTGATATTCATAGTGCTCACCGCATCTTCAATGAATTTCTTTGTGTTGCTAGTGGGATTATCCATTTCACGAATATCACTGTATAAAAAGGTATCCCCTTTCAGTTCTGCCAATAAAATGCTCCAAATAATACTTTGATATTGGGCTCCAAACCCATCGTAACGTAAATCATTTGTTAATAACATTGTCTATTTGAATGTAGGAAAATCAGCTTTAAACACCTAAAAAAAACGTTTCATTTCCATAAAGATGATTTATATTCTAGGAAATTTTGCGGGGGTCTTCTCCAATGTCTGTAAATTTCTTCTTTGGTCTATACTGTTAAAAGAGGAAGATACTTTGCTTTTTTATTATACGAACAAAGGCCTTCAAAATGATAATCATAGAGTGTTACCTTATCATGAGTATGAGAAGGAGTTAGGTCGGATTTTTTTTTACAAATACTTTGAATTTCCGAAAGGACACGCAATTGACTCTTTTTTGTCTTTATCATCCTTTGAAATGAATTATCCGTCTATTCAATCATCAAACTTACCTACTTGTCTTCAACCCTATCCAAATGGGTTTGTTTTCTGTTCTCCAAACGTTTATAAAGACCCCCACTTTTCTGAGATTCGAAAGCTTTTTCATGAGCACATCCAACGCAGGCTTCAATTTACTGAGTCTTTCCGAAATGTAATTGAAGAAGAAGCTGAGCCCATTCGTCGTCTTCAAGCACAAGGAAAAAAAATTCTTGCTGTTTTTTTACGATCAACATCCCACTTTCAACATTACAATACAACAGCTGTCTTTGAGGAAATTCAAGAAGTAATGAAAGACTATGACTATATTTTACCGATTACACAAATCGGCCCTTTCCTAAAGCAAACATATGATATGTTTGGTGAGAGGTGTATTGTCTTTAAAGATAGAATCTATTTTTCAGAAGATAAAGATTGGATTCAACAACTCTATACTGATGAAGAATTTGAAGTCGAATTCAAAAATGCGATTCTAGATGTATACTTAGCAAGTCAATGTTCCTTTGTTATGGGTGGCTCCAGTAACATGTTTATGGGTGCTCTTTTGTTTAATCCAGATGTCCCCTTCAAACTCTTTCGCGAACTCGAGAAAAAAAATGGAGACTGAGGAAAATTTCTACCTAAAATATATTTTTAAGAGTATTGAAGATGACCCTTGAAAAGACACTTACGTTTCCGAAGGATGATTACCAGTTCCAGCAGGTTATCAAAAAGATTTTGGGCTTGGAAGGGGACCTCTCACAGGCACACGAACTCGTTCGCGGTGCGATTGACTGGGACCAAATCACCTTCCAAAATGATACGTCTACGGAATTCCACACAAAATACTACAAATCGCCTTACTATTCTGAAATGGTGGAACTTTACTACAGATTCCTTCAGGAATGGCTCCTCCCTCAGCTTGAGGAAGATGAATATATTGTTCAAAAGGAGCCTTCATTCCGCATCCATATTCCCAATAACACTGCTTTAGGAAAGCGTGGAGATGAGGAAGACAATGAACAAATTGGACTTCATTGCGACAGTGATTACAATCACCCTAGCACTGAAACAAACTATATGTTAGCGATTACTGGTCAATCCGATACAAATTCTTGCTATGTAGAGACCGAGCCTGGAAAGGGTGATTTTCATCCTATTACTCTTGCCTATGGAGAAGTCTTCCGTTTCTACGGGAACAAGTGCCGCCATTTCAACAAGAAGAATATATCCAATCAAACGCGCATCTCTTTTGATTTTCGTATAATCCCCGCGTCTCAGTATGTGGAAAATGATGCGAGTGCTGTTCATAGCGGTCGTAAATTTGTTGTAGGAGAATATTACATGCGGTTACGCAAACAAGATAAATCTTTGTCAACAACAATGTAATTTGATACATCTACAGTTGAATCTATGAAAGAAAATTGAGAAGGATAGAGTGTCTCTAGTGTCTTCTGAATTTCAGGTGACTCCTGGACATACACGTGAAATCCAGCAAGGTCAAGTTGTCTTGCGAGAGCAAAGCTCTGTGATTCTTCTAGAATATTTGTTCCAGGCTTATAGGCAAGGTCTTTTAATAAAAATGCCTTTCCCGTGGTCTTGGCTATCGCTACAAGTCTATCAGTGAGAAACTGTAAGTGACTTTTATTGGTTTCATCGGTTGCTTCTCCAATTCGATTGCGCACACCTTGACCATCACTGTAAAAACAGAGAGCACGATTATCGCGAGGAAAACAAGGGCCTCCATATCCGTGGCCCCAACCCAGATACTTAGTGCCAATCCGAGAATCAGATCCAATAGCTCTGAGAACACTATCAGGATTCAAACCTTCATGAACACATAAATCTCCAATCGTATTCGCAAATGAAATCTTCGTTGTAATGTAACAATTGATTGCGATTTTTGTAATTTCTGCTTCCTTTGGTTTCATACGACAAATCAGAGGCTTTGTCTTTACGAATGCTTCATAAATTGGTAGTAATGTATCTCCAGCCTCTTTGGAAGACTCACCAATCAGTAAAATGTCAGGGTGGGAAAAGCCATAAATGACATTTCCTTGCGCAATGAATTCAGGATTGTAGGAGACGCTGATACGTAAGTTCGCATCATTAAATTTCGTTTGCACAGTATCACAATATCCAGGCATTGTCGTACAACAAATAGTAAAGAATTTGGGTGCGTTTTCAAGCTGAGGTAACGTTTGAATCATTTCATCCACTACAAGGTTTAGATACTTATGGTCATAGGAACCATCGGGAAGAGAAGGAGTTGCTACAATACAAAAATAAGTATCTGTTGCTTGTAATACTTCTTCTAGTGAATCTTTTGCGCAAATATGTTTGGCCTTCGCAAGCATCTCTGACACACCTTTTTCAGGAGATTCAATCACCCTTGAATTAATCGCATCACGAATTTGTTTGCTGACATCATAACAAACGACATTAAAACCAGCCTCTTCAAGAATCAAAGCAGTACAGATACCTAACCTGCCAACACCAATCACGCCAATTGTCCGCATTCTAGATATTATTTTTTGTGAACTTTAGACTCAACTTCTTCTAGCCATTTCAAGTCGACAAACTTGTCTAGATTAATACTCTTATCTTCTAAAAAGGTATCAAAGAAAGGCTTTTTCATAACTAGAAGTTGGTGTTTCGCATTCCATGACAACAGTTGTTTCTTTGTGTGAGTGTACCAATCACGGTTCGCAACTGTGCCTCTTGCTGTCCAGTAGACTATATTATGCCCTTCATCATACAATCTATTGAGTGCTTCAATGACAGATACTTTTGGCTGACATGTTTCATATCCTTTTCCCTCTGTAATAGTATCATCTATATCAACCATAATGACCTTCTTATCTAGATATAAAACTTCCCTTGAATCAACAGTGGGACACATATATTTTTCCAACCATTCACTCATTAGATTATTTGATTCTGCTTGTGATACAAAGGGTGGCATCTTCGGATTATACATCGTATCACAAAGGTCACGAACAAGGATCACAGGAAACCCATACCGTATATACCATTTAATACCATAAGGCTTGTCTAATACACACATATTTGTATGTGTCCCAAATGCTAGCAAGACTTTTATCTTTTTCGCATGAAGATAATTTAGAATTTCTTTTGCATTATCTGAAATACAATCTTTTTCATAATCAACGGAAATAGAAGGGTGAATAGTCACCATCGCACGATTGTATTCCATATTTTTGTCTGTCTTTTCATACCCGCCATCACTATCATCTAGGGGCAACGGAGGGAATGACACACCTTTATCATCTAGTTTGGCCATGGGTAACCCTTTCATATTTTTCCGCAGCTGAGTGTCTTCCCATCGACCCATTTTACAACTGTAGTTGTTATAGGAGCCACCATGAATAATATGGCAGCCCTTAGAACGCATTCTCTCAATAAATACATTTGCTCTCTGAGCTAAATCATGAATCCGCTCAGTGGCTGAATAACAAGAATGACTGCTCCAAATTCCTATAGAAAGCAATGCCACCTCATTGTAATCATAATACCGAAATACTTGCTGGAGATCATACTCTGAGTTTGTAAAGAGTTGAATGCGTTTATTTAGGAACAATCCACACTTCTGCATCTCTACGAATATACTCGTCTATATTTAAACCACTTCTAACGCATTATTCTAGGATATGTATCTCTTTTGTCCGGGTCCAGTAAACTTACATCGTTCTCTAAATCAAATTGTTCCTGAAGAGATAAGTCATAGAGGTCTAGACTTTCAAAGACTTTTTAAAATATGTAGTGCTAGGACAAGGGAACTTTTTCATGATACACAAAAACTTTATACGCCCTTATTCCTTACAGGCTCTGGAACCTTAGCAGTTGAGTCCATGATAGTGAGTTATAAAGGAAAAGGAAAGCTCCTTCTGTTACAAAATGGATTTTTTTCTGAAAAATGGGAACATCTTCTCAAGACACACAACATTGACTACATGGCGCTTTCGTTTGGATGGGGCAATCCATTTTTAGAAACAAACATAGAGGATCTTCTTTTAAAAGATTCATTTACTGGAATTTTCTTTGTTCATCATGAAACCTCTACAACTATGATAAATGATATTCATAAGATAAATACTCTATGTATTCGACATTCGCTTTTTTTGCTTGTGGATGCGGTTTCGAGTGTTGGAATGTATGATATAGATATAAACCGTTTACCTTCGTTGTGTATGGTAGCATATTCAACAAATAAATGTATAGGCTCTTATCCTGGGCTCTCAGTTGTGTATGGAAAAACCTCTTTTTTTGAGTCAATTCCTTTGGAAATTTCTTATACAAACTTGAGACATGCGTATGAATTTAGTCTTACTTCAGAAACACCCTTCACACCCTGTGTTCAAAATTTTTATTTTTATACCAAAGCAATAGAACTTGTTCTACAGGAAAAGATTCGTGAAGACGTCTATAAAGAAAAAAAAGAGTATTTGCTTAATGCACTAGCGAAACTAGGAATGAAAGCATATATTGATGAAAAGAAATATCAATGTTGCTGGGTTGTTAATGTTTCTTGTCCCAATCCAGAAGGTATGTATGAATTTCTCTATAGCAAACAATTTATAATCTATAAGTGTAAAGGTATTCTAGAAAAATCATATGTTCAAATTGCTTTCTTAAATAAGACAATTGATGAAATAGACGCTCTTGTAAATGCTATGAGCTCTTATTTCTCCATCAGGAGGGTTGATGATCTAGATGAAGTGGAGTAACTTGTTTGACATACAGATCTTCAAACAAGGAAGCAGCATCTTCACAAATTTCATTCCATCGCTGTCCACCTGATTCTTTTTTAAGAGAGTATATACTCTTAAAAAAAAAATTGTAGTGATCGTTGAGTATAGAATTCTTAGCAAGTGTTAAGGTTGTCAAATGTAAAGTGGACATTTTCATTGTCCAGGATGCGAACCTTACGATATCCCAAGGAATGAATATAATCTAGGAATTCTTCTTCTTTTATTTGACATTGATCTAAATTCGTAGAATGTAGTTCAAGAAACAGTTCAGGCTTCCATTTGTGAATAGATTCTTCTGCCCCCTTTATTACATGAAATTCCCATCCTTCTGTATCACATTTCATGTAATCAAATGATGTTTCATTTGATAAAATATCATCGAGGCATCTAACATCCACTGTAACATCCTTCCAAGAGTCAAACCTTTTAGGCATATTTCAAAGGGTATTCAGGCCTAGATGTTCAGGAACATGAAGCACTTTCGTTTCCTTCTTAGAACCAAGTGCAAATGGATACGTTTTTACATTTCCAATATTGTTTAGATGAAGGTTATCAAGAAGAAGAGAATAGGTATCTTGAAAAGGTTCGAAGGCATGAAATTGGCAAGAAGGTAAGAATTTAGCATACAGCGAATACAGTCCTGACTGTGCCCCAACATCTACGATAACAGCATCGGTATTTTGGTGTTTCTGGTCAACGAGTGAAAAAAAAAATTCAATCGATCGAGGCTCCCAAATACCACTTTTAATATCAAATGTATAGGGTGTTTTTGTAATTGTTTCTTGTGTTACAGAAACAAAAGCTCCGTTTGGATATAAAAATTGATACATTCTATTTATATTTAAATATATCTCTTTAAGACCGACTTCTCTACTGCTTTAAAAGTCTTTGCCTTTTGAATCATCTCAGAAACACCTTTTTCAGACGAAACGATTTCTCTTTTTATAATAGCATCACGGATGCTTTTGCTAACATCATAACACAAGATTGAACCCTGTTTCTTCTAAAACCAAAGCTGTACAAACGACCTACACCAATGACTCCAACTGTTTCCATCTAATGCCTAAGGCATTCTTGTCTTTATATTCAGAATGACAACTGTAAAACGAGGAACGATTGAGGAAGTTCGGGAATTTTGGAATACACGTCCGTGTAATATCCATCATAGTCAAGAGCCCCTTGGTAGTCTTGCTTTCTTTAAACAGGTCTCTGCCAAAAAGTTTAAAGTGGAATCCCACAAGCTTGCGTTTTTAAATCTAGACCACGTGCGAGGAAAGCGTATTTTAGAATTAGGATGTGGTATGGGAACAGATGCTGTTAAATTTGCGGAAGCGGGGGCACATGTTGTCTGTGTAGATTTAACACCTGCTGCCATTGACTTATGCCGCAAAAACTTTGACGTAAGAGGATTGTCAGGGGAATTTTATTGTGGAAATATTGAAGAGTTAGATACATTTCTTCCAAAGGACTATCTCCAAACGTTTGATATAGTCTATTCCTTTGGTGTTATTCACCACACACCCACTCCATCCCGTGTGATTCAACAGGCCTCTAGGTTTTTAAAGAAGGGTGGTGAGCTGCGATTCATGGTCTATTCGCGCTATTCCTACAAACTGTTTTGGCTAATGAATCTTCACAAGGAATGGTCTATGGGAACTATGGATTCTCTTATTCAGCAATATTCAGAAGCACAATCTGGATGTCCTGTCACCTATACCTTTACAGCGGATGAAGTCAAGTCTCTTCTTGGGGACACATTTCAGATTCATTCGATTTGGAAAGACCATATTTTCCTCTATGATATTCCTTCTTATATTCAGGGAGGGTATGCTATTGATAAAGCCTTTGAGGGATGCTCAGAAGAAAGCATTCGTCAAATGGAAAAAGAATTAGGATGGCATACGTTGTGTGTCGCTCATTTAAATTGAGTTTGCCACCAGGAGGGTGGAGGATCTAACAACGCTTGAAGAATTATCATAAAGAAATCAATGAATTTATCATTGGAGCATAAGAGTTCAAATCTCATATACAAAAGATCATTTGTTTCTTGGGGAGGGTCAAACAGGATATCCCAGAGTTGTTGATGATCTAGATGAAATGGGCCAAATTGTTTGACATACAGATGTTCAAACAAGGAAGCAGCATCTTCACAAATTTCATTCCACCGTTGCCCCCCTGATTCTTTTTTAAGCGTTCGTATGCTCTTAAAAAAGAACCTTACACTGCGTGTAGAATAGGATTCCATTCCTCTGACTCTTTTAACTTTCTTAAGACCGGCTTCTCCACTGCTCACCACAGACGTTACAAATGTAGAGGAACTTCATATTCTGTGCGTCATACTTAATGATAATGACATCACGAGGAGTTCCCTTGTAACTTTTACACGTTGCTGTATTGGGACAGGGAAGTGTGTTGACGTGCGGCAAGGTCGGATCTTGCCGGGTAAATTCATTCAACAGAATCTTGTAACCCTCACTCGCTCTTTCTTGAACAATTGTCTCATTCACGAGACCTCCCTGAACATCCACCTCATTGTATCCACAGGTGCGACATCTACGATTGAGAAAATAGCGTTTCTCTGTAACACCTGAGGCATTTGTAACCTCTTCGGAGGCTTGCTCCAAATAGAGGTAATTTTCACACTTTGGACAGAAGTTCATGGTTTGCTTTCCCTACATGGGGAATTGGATTCAAATTTAGGTTGTTAGCCAAGGTGTTTCACGGACAAATTGTTTCCAATAGGAACGCCCCCCCATGCCATAGCTAACGCTCCCCCACAAACGCTCAGGCTGCTCAGCCCTACCAAGAATTTTCTTCCGAAGCCGTTCTTTCAAAAAAGGAAGTTGCTCTTCAACAATCTCTTGAAAGGCGACCCAAGGGTGATTCACTTCCTTCGCTTCAACTCGCTGAATGGTTTGAAGCATGAGTTTTATCATCTGATGCTCTACAAAATCAGCATAATCACGATGTCTAGCGTCCAATAAAGTCCCTTTTTCATACGCAGGCTCATGGGCCAGCGGGTTCGTATCGAGCAAGGCCAAAATACTCAATAAGACAGAGGTTAGACTCTGAGTGCCAGACCAAGAAGGACCAGAAAAGGTTCCTAAGATTGACAAACACACCTTGCCTTCCACATAGAGATTGGGGTGGAACCGAGTTTTACCATCGCATGTCAGAAATAAGACTCTAGGAGGTGAGAACGGATAATCAGAAGGAAATTGGACAGAAAAAAGGAGCAGACATCCATCATAAGGAGTGTCTTCGGGCCCTTTTAAAAGAGCAAACCCTTTTGTCATGTCGGATTCGTTCATACAATACCAAATTCCCTGCTGTTTTATGATATCTTGTTGCGCATTATGAATATCTTTTAAAAGCCGTCGGGTAGCTTGCGGCGCAGATATAAAATCCATCACGAAGTTGTTCCTCTGTGCTTCTTGCTGCTCGTCTTTAAATATTATACCGCGGGGTCCCCCCCAAAAATTGACCCCCACCTTGAGTATAGGGGATGGCAACTAACACTATGTCTACTCTTCAAATCTTTCATAGCCACCCTCTCTGGCATTTTCTTGAGCAGCATCCATGTGCGAATGGCAAGGATGCTACAATTACAGGCATGGGAGAGCTCAAAGGTCGTTGGCACATCCTAGACAAAGATTATCCTCAATTTCTTGACTTGATGAATGATTATCTCTTTGTGAAACAACACCGTCCTCTGGGGTTTGTGGAGCAGCCACGTCTGAATGAAGCGAAACCTCTTCTGATAGACTTGGATTTTCACTATCCAAAGACTCATGCGCTGGAGCGGCGGTTTACGGAAGAGAATATCCGGGACTTCTGTGTTCGTATCTCACAGGCCTATCAGCACTTCTTTGATATCAGTGTTTATGACACGATGCGATTCTTTGTCACTCTAAGACCCCAGCCTTATGCTGACAAAGACAAGATTAAAGATGGCATCCACATTCTCTGTCCTGATGCGCCTCTCTCCAATGAGAAGTGGAATGTCCTCCGCAAATACTTGCTTTCTCAGAATATCATCCGTGAGATTTTCGGACACACTGGCTATCAGAACAAGGATGAGGATGTGTTTGACCCTTCCATGGGACGGAAACAGGGCTGGATGTTCTACGGCGCCTCCAAACCCGCCATTCCTGCGTATAAACTCACAAACGTGATGGTCTATGCTCCTGAGTCAGATTACTGGGAAGACGAGTCTATCACCAATTATACCAATAGACAACTCCTTGGGCTTATGAGCGTTCGGTATGGAGTTGAAGATGATATCAATGTAGTCAAAGAAGAAATTAAAGAGGAGTATCATACTATTTTGAATCCTCCAGCTCCTCGCTTTGAGACTCCTAGAGAAGCGATTCTAGAGAAAGCCGCAGGCATTGAAGCTGTAAATGATCCTCTCTTAAATGCACTGGCATCTATGCTTCCTCACTCTGAAGGCGATTCAAATCTTCTTCGGGATATGGTAATGATATGTCTATCAGAAGAGCGAGCATCTGATCATGATTCTTGGATGAAAGTTGGATGGTGTCTCCATAATATTGAAAAGACGGAGGAAATGTTTGACCTTTGGATTGATTTCACGCGAGAGAAATGTCCATCCAAATGGGCATCACACCGAGCTCGCGAAGTTCCACAGTTCCGTCGCGATTGGCATATGAATATGCGGATGGATGGAGATGGTCCTCGCCTCAGCCGTCGTAGCTTATACAAATGGGCTCGTGATGACAATCTTCAGGTGTATAATGATCTTATCAATAAGAATGTTTGTGAATATATTCTTACACAGACAGACACTACCCATTACCACATTGCTTCTTTAATGAAAAAAATGTGGGAAAGTCTCTATGTAGCCTCTGTCAATAGTAGAACAACAGATTGGTTTTACTACGATGAGGTCATGAATATGTGGCGAAAGCTCAATCAGGGAATGGAGCTCAGACAGAAAATCTGTATTGATGTCGCAAATAAGATTCAAGATGCGTGTAATATCGCAGGACATCGCTTCACAAAAGCACAAGGAACTGAAAAGGAGCAATATGCAAATCAGATGAAACAGCTTCACGAGATGCAAGTAAAATTATACAACAGTGGGTTCAATGATTCTGTAATGAAAATGTGTGGAATCTTGTTCTTTGAAGAAGACTTTGTGAATAAACTGAATGTGAACGCAACTCTCTTTGGATGTGCGAATGGAGTGCTTGAACTCCGTCACAAGAATCCTCATAAAGATAGAGAACATGTTATTTTCCGCCAGGGACGCCCTGAGGATTATGTGAGTTTCCTCGCAGGAAAGAACCTTCCTGATTTCCCTGCGATTAATTATGTGCCCTATGAAGATTATCTTAAACAAAAGGATCCTCGCATCGCAGAAATTCATGACTTCTTTACAAAACTCTTTCCACGTGAGGACTTGAAGAAACATGTTCTCAAACTTCTAGCAGCTTGTCTGGAAGGTTCAAACAGGGAACAACTCTTCTACTTCTTCATTGGTGTAGGCAGCAACGGGAAGTCCAAGTTGGTGAAACTCATGGAGCTTACCTTTGGAGACTACCAGACTCCACTTCAATCTACTGTCTTTACTCGGAAGCGACCCGAATCAGGTGCCGCCAATCCGGATCTAATTGTGATTAAGGGTCGCAGATTTATCTATTCGCAAGAGCCTGATGAGAAGGAGCCTCTCAACACCAGCCGCATGAAGCAGATGTCTGGCGAGGATATGATTGAAGCAAGAGCAATGTATGGTGACCAGGAGCGATTCAAAGTAATGGGCCGTATCTTTATGATGTGTAACAGACTTCCTCCGATTAATAGTATGGACAATGGCACATGGCGCCGCATTCGCGTCGTGCCGTTTGAAAGCCGTTTTGAAGAGGCAGACCATCCAGATTTAATTGCGGGAAAGAAGAACTTCTACCCGCGTGACAATAATCTTGATGAAAAGCTGATGAGCTGGCGCGAACCCTTCCTCAGCTACCTTGTTCATCTGTATGAAAACGACTATATTACGAATGGCCTTCAGCCTGAGCCTGTGATTATCAAACAGGAGTCTGAACGCTATAAGGCAGATCACGATGCGTTTGCGAAGTTCTGTAGCGAGCGCATCCGCAAGTATGACAAGGACAAGTATCCTGAGTTGCTCAATGATAAATTCACTGTGAAGGAGATTCTCAAGGCGTATAACAAGTGGATTATCACGTCCGCTGGCAAGAAGATGGAGCTCCGAGAACTTGAGCATCGTTGTGATGAGGCCTTTGGTGATTCGAGAGGCACGGGTGTCTACAGAGGCATCCGTGTCTTCCTAGATGAAGATGACCTAGAAGAGTTTGATAGGCAGCATGAGGAAAATGAAGAGGAGTCTTAAATATACCGATACATAAAGGCCACGATAACTAAAAGCAAAATAAGACCACCAAAAAACACCTTTATTTTTTCTTCCATCACCATGCTCACAGCCACCAGAAAAATGAAATAACTCACAAAAAATAAATAGAATGTAAAGTCTTGAACAGTATAGATTTTGGAAGGCTTGAAGGGGTCAGGAAGCGTCTTGCGAGTTTCAATGAATTCACGATCCAGTGTAGAGGCCTCTTGCTCTGCGAGTTTGGATTCATGTTGAATCTTTCCTTTTTCATCTTCCAACTTTCGTGTTTGTTGCACCAAATCTTCAACTGCGCGTGTTTTCATCTCATAGTTCGTAATTAAGCCAGGAAGAGAAATTTCAAATTGCTCTTTTACTCTCGCTTTGCGAGTATTCCAGTCATCTACTGTCGCCATATCTACCTACAGTTTAGGATGAAGAAGGAGGCGCTTCCGCTGGTTGTGATTCTGTAGACTCTTCACTAGGAGGGCATATAGAACCGGAGTCTTGTGGTAAATCTTTCTTGTCAAACTGACGCTTGTTCCAATATCTTTGGTCTCTTGTCACCTTAGTATATTGGTAGCGGTAGAGTAAGATAGCAATGTCCACAAACAAAACAATGCCTGTAAAGACTCCAAGCAATGTGGAGGACAAAAATCCGATGCGATTTAGATAAGCTAACGATGCTGTCAAAACGAGCGTCACAAACAAGATTTGAAACACAAATAATGTGTCTAGTTTATTATTGTAAGTCCACTCATTAATCTCATACTGACGCGTGGCGAGTTGGTTGTTAAACTTTGTTGTTCCAATCGCAGCTTCATTCTGGTTTTTCAATATGCTTCCCATGTTTTGAAGGTCACGATTGCGCTGTTGGTAGAAAAAAAGCGAATGCTGTATAGAGTTATTCCGATTCGCATCCACAAAGGTTTTTTGAAAGGTTCCTTCTCTGTCTTTCAAAATGTCTCCTAACAATTCTTGTTTCTGTGTATCAAAATAATTCTGCTTCTCCTGCTCAGTCATCCCCCTCAAGGCGGTCGTGTATTGAACGTCTTGAACGAGCCGGGTGAGGTCTGTTACGCTTTGAAGGTTACCCATTCTACCTTATCTCAACTATTTGCTTAGGAACGAGCAATGTAGAAAAGAAGACCGATGGCAACTAAATTGAGGAACCCATAGAGCGACAACAAGTTTGTTGCCGAACGGTTCTTTTCTTCGGTAAATTCTACCATGCGCTTTCGCAAATCGGTAACCGAAGTTTCACTGTTTAAGATTTTCGCGTGGGACTGAAGAGTGTCAAACGTTCCCTTGATGCTTGAGTTCAACGAGTTGATTTCTGAATTCTGGTCTCTTGTTTCTCTCGCACGTGTCTGCGCAATGTAATTTGTTATTTGAATGATATCATTGAGCTTCTCGTTAAACTCCTTCGCACGATTTAGCTTGCTTTGGATATCATTTCTGGCATCCTGTGACAAGCTGGACTCTTTAGACGTAGAGACCATTTTATCAAACAGTGTTTCTAAGGAATACTTATACCGGAAGTAGTTGTAGCAATACTCTTGCTGAATTTTGTTCATTGTCGCAGTCTCCTTTTGACCCAACGTGTCAAGGATTGCTTGGGCCTGAACATTGTTTGTGTTCTTCATATCACTTATTCTGGCTAACTCTTGCTTGTAAGCAGTATTGCTTAAGAGAGCACCTTGTTGAACAAGAGTCATATAGATTTCTTCAAGCTTTTGCTCTGTTAACCGACCTTTCAGCTCACCTCCTGTGATACGACCGCTTCCAATGGCAGGCAGAATGCTTCCTGGAAATGGAGTGGCAAGTTGCGCATCTGATGTTATGATTCCACTTGTACCGCAAATGCTCATTCTATCCTTTCTATGGATATTTGCTTGGATTGAGATTTGTTCGTAAAGTGTTTGTCATAGCCGAAAAGGGGACAAATTTAATTTCTTGACCGGCAAAGCGTAAAAAAATACCCAAGGAAAACACTAACATGAGGATGGACACAGACAATAGAACCGGGACATTTTCCTTTTGTATTGGTCTTCCAAGAGGAAACCATGTTTCCCACCAGGTTGTTTTAGAATACGGATCTTGAACATCAGAAACTCGTTCTTTTGCTTCGGAAGCTGTTTGTTTTCGTTCTTCTAATGTTTTTCGGGCCTCTTCTACCTCTTGTTGAAGCGAATAGAGTCTGGAAGTATAGTCATTTCGCTGAAGAATATCACTTTGAATACATTTCAAATACCGATTGACTTGTGTTTCTGCGATGCCTAATTGACCTATCAATGTATTATACAACACAGTGTCATTTCCATCTCGCGAATTTTTATAATTTATAACTTGATCACCCGAGTATGAGCTGATTGATGATATTAAAGGTTGAATCAGTGACTTCCCATTGCTCTCAAAGGCTGCTATAGAGCTATAATTCATACGAATATCATTACAATTTCTGTCCTGCTCTGGAACGCTGGTTACACGCCTCATTTTCTACCTTAGGGAGAACAAATACGATACATCGTATAAACACCCGAAGATTGACTCGGTCTCGTAATCTTCACAATGTCACGAGGAACAAGACCCAAGATACGTGCCTGCATATCTTCATGGAAGCGAATAAAGGGAAGTTTATGACGCTCAGCCTTCGGGAGAGGAATGTCTTCCTCCTTGAGTTTCTCATGTTTGGGCACAAGGACATGCTCAGATGGATGAATCACAAGATTCGCAATACGGAAGAAGGAGATACGGAGTCCTTTTGAGCTGTATTGCTCATAGGATGCTGAATGATACATATCAACTACAGGCTCTCCTTCAGGAGCTGCTAGCATAACAATCACTTCCGTGTTTGCTTGTTCCACAATATCTTCACCCTTCTCCTTGTCCGTCAGCGCATACAAGAATCCACTCAACTTCGATTTGAGCTTTGTCAGTGTATAGATTACACGACATTTGGTAATATTGGAATCGTCAGGCTTCGGTCTCTCCAAGTCCATCCGTAGAGCTTGAGGTCCCGCAATTACCATCGCCTCAATCTCTTCTGGACCAAAGTTCTCAAACGGCTTCGTATTATACCCGCGGTCAGCTAAAATACGAAGAAGAGTTCTGCGACTCCGATACAGATGGTCAAAGAATTCAAAATCAATCTGACTTGTCATTTCTATTGTTGGGCCTACTGAAAATTATGGGCTCAAATTTTAAACCCTTAAACCTGTAAGTTTTAAGGGGATACCCAAACTCGAAAGATTTGTTTCGAGTTTTAAACCCTTATTCTTAGCCCAGTTTTTGGACAGTGACTCTCGCAGACGAAGAAGGAGGAGCGGCTTGATTGAATATTCCTGGTCCTGAAGGGAGATTATTGTTGCGTGGCATTCTCCGTGTGCCACTACGATTGGCAACAGAGCCTCTGCTGCTTCCATTCGGGGGGCGGGCAGGCGCACCCAGGGCAAGACTAGGCAGCCCTTGACGGCCCATCGCAGCAGAACCTGTATCCACAATAAGTGTTGGACGTCCTCCAGGTCCTGCCGCACCCAAGACACTTGTTCCAATGGGTAGCAAAGGAACGTTCTGAACAATTTGGATTTGCGCAGGTCCCTCGGAATATGCACCTTCTGCCAAGGGTTCAGGGCCCTGGGGAGCAAACGATGCTTGTCTTTGTGCTTGCGTTTGTGTAAACATAGGGGCTTGTGTTTGCATTTGTATAGCCGACGCACCATTCGATTCGTTTGCCTCAGGGACAGTTGCCAATCGGGGCCCTCCCATCACAACGGAAGGAGCAGCAAGAGGCTGGTTCATAGCTGCTGCAATCCCTCGTTCTGTTGCTCGCGCAAGGCGAGCTGAGGCTGCTCCTCTGCTCTCCGCAACTGCTGCTGCAGCATTTTGAGCCGCTGTCGCCATCTCCCGCTCCAACGCTTCATCTTCTGTTTCCATAAGTGGAACAGCTTCTCCCTCGTCTTCCCCTTGTGCTCTGGAGACTCCTGGCATATTGGCCAAATCATCTTCGTCCTTTTCTTCCTCCTCAACTCCTTTTCTACGCTCAGCAGGAACATTGAGGTCTTCTTGTTCTAAATCGGGTAAGGGCATGTCCTTGAATTCGGCTAGGAGCGCATCGCTTCCTGCTTCAATGAAAGGCTTGGGCAGCCTTTCTAAGTTTTTATTGGTCAAGAAGCGCATACCAATATTCATGTAGGTGGATAACTCCTGGTCCAAGAGTTTTACAACATAAGGCATTTCAATCTTGCTAAACGTGGCCAAGCTACGTTTGATGGGTGGAATGAGCTCCAATGTATTGACTGTCTTTCCTGAATATTCCAAAGGACCATCACACTGAGGACATACATAGAAATTCTCAGATTCATTGTAAATAGGAACTGTTCCACACCCATTGCAGATAAGAAAGGTCTCTCCATCTCCACGCTTCATATAACTTTCTTTTACGAAGGACATAATGCCATGACCCACAATCGCGTCACGTTCCATTTCTCCGATACGCAAACCTCCTTCATTTCCGCGACCGCCTGTGGGCTGGTGAGTGCGTTGTTCTCTGCGACCTTGACCTCTGGCATTCCACTTATCTTCCGTCATGTGCTTGAGACGCATCGTGTAGCACTGGCCAATAAAAATCGCACTTGGAATCTGAACCCCAGTGGTTCCATCATACAAGAGTTCATTTCCAAACTTTTCCATTCCAAAGTTTTTCTCCAAGACTTCTCCGATGGTTTGCGCAGGGTCACCATCGTTCATAAAGGCTGTTCCATTCGCAATGGCTCCATAATGAGAGGCTGTCTTTCCAAAGAGGGTCTCAATCAGTTGCGCAATGGTCATACGAGACGGAATTGCGTGGGGGTTCATAATCATATCAGGAACGAGCCCATCAATTGTTCTCGGCATATCATGACCGCGCACAAGCATACCAATGGTTCCCTTTTGTCCGTGGCGGTTGGAGAACTTGTCTCCCAACTCAGGAATTCTGTCTTGTACCACGCGGATTTTCACAAGACGTCTTCCATAGTTGTTCACGGTTACAGCGACTTCTTCGACTCGACCTCTGGTCCATACCTGGGGTGTGACACTAGCATCTCGGTAAATACCCCCTCTTGTTCTGATGTAGCGACCAACGATGACAGTATGCTCATCTACATAGGTTCCTTTTTCCACAATGCCTCTTTCATCTAGCTTTGTGTAATCCAGACCAGCACCTACATCCGTCCATGCTGGAACACGAGCAGGATTCGCGATGCGTGATTCTGTGCCATCCTTCTGATCTTCTTCTTCGAAGGCCTCATAGGAACGGAAGGACATATTGCGGAACATACCTCTTTCAACGGCATCCGCATTCATCACAATACCGTCGTCTTGATTGTAGCCTGTAAAACTTCCAATGGCCAAAATTAAATTATGTCCATATCCAATCTGTCCATCTGCGACATAATCATAATAGAGTGTGCGAACAAGCGGTGCTTCTCCATAGCATAGGACGTGAACTTGGTTATCAAAGCGACTCATGTAATTAGTTGAATAGACTGAGAGACCTTGTTTCGATTGTGAGCAACTCAATTGATTACGAGGGGACTGATTGTGATGCGGGAACGGAATCATATTTGTCATAAGGCCTAAAATTGTAGAAGGGTGAATTTCTAAATGGGATGTTGTTCTGGTAATATATTCAGGAAAATTCGCAATGGATGTTTCATTCTGCTCATATGGATCCACATACTCAATCGCACCAATATGAGGCGTGAGTGTTGCGATATATTCATCAAGAGAAGGGGATTCTTTCTCTTTCAAGGGGTCCAAAAATCCAGGAGTGCTGACCTCTCTTGCTTTTGTCGCAGGTAAGGTTCCCATAATCATATCTCTCCATTTGGATAGACCTCGCAGACGTTCATAGGGAATTGTTCCATCGGCTCCCAAATGAATGAGAGGACGAACAGGTCTTCCTTCGTCCAGATAGACAAAGACTTTTCTGTCCCGAATCGCAAATCCAACTGACGCAAACGCAGGCAAGCATCCTGTCCATTTTAAGAGTTTAAGAGCTTGTGTGAGTTTGACAGCATTGATTGTATATCCCAGAATACCTCCATTGATATAAACAGGGACTGCTGCGATACGTATATCATCGTTGATTTGTAAGCAAGGAATGACTCCAGCTCTTTCCAAAAGCCACTTGCGAACAGGTTCAGGATTGTTCGCTGTCGTTACCAACGTCAGCATACTCAGATTCTTGGTGATACCAATGCTGGCACCTGTTGGTGTTTCACTGGTACAGAAGTAACCATACTGAGACGGATTTAGACGACGAGGGCCTGGCATTTTGAGACCTGTATCAAAATCTAACACACAGCGGCGGCAATGCGATAAGAAATCGTGATACGACAACCGAGAGAGTTGTTGGATGACTCCAGCCTTTTCCTCTCCAAATCCAGACCCCCACTTTCCTTTGAAGGCCCGCAACAATGAATCTGTAATCATTGTAATTTGGAAAATCTCCGCACGGTTACCCGATAAGAATAAATCAGCAAACCGCTCATTGGTATAAATACCACGATTCCAGTTGTATTTCTTATCAAGGGCATATTTCATGGCCTTTTCCCACCCAGTGTAGATATCTTGGAATAACATCTGTGTTAAGAAACCACTGCTCAGACATCTTTGATTGCGTGTATCATCACGATTGGTCGGCGGATCAATGCTGGCTTTGACACGGAGAATCTGGCGCACACAATCGGCTAAGAAAACAACGCGAGCCCCAGGCAAATCTTCCACATGGATAAACAATTGATTGTGGAGAATATCCAAGACGTGAGCCTCACTGAAGCCTTTCGTCATGAATCGGATGAACTGAACTGCCATGTGAGTATCTTTGAATTCCTCGGCTTCTAAGATGCTCTCGTGGAGAAGAGGAGCTAAGAGTTTGGCTTCCGCAGAGATTGGA
>Ga0247834_1003437_pt1 | contig 21590 bp, 25 predicted proteins | sample LaCruzMarch2015__8_FD_187118 | JGI IMG/M metagenome (GOLD analysis project Ga0247834, IMG submission 187118) | Freshwater microbial communities from meromictic Lake La Cruz, Castile-La Mancha, Spain - LaCruzMarch2015_12m | ecosystem: Environmental > Aquatic > Freshwater > Lake | place: Spain...
TCAGCGAAATCCAAGAACGCCTTGTTCAAGATTCGTTAAAACGCGGAGAGCTTGCCCAAGCCGGACGCAAGTGGGGGCAGTTCGCAGATCCCAAGACACAGCCCAAGTGGAAAGATCTTTCACCTGAACAGCAAGAGCAGTGGCGTCAGGCTGTGGCTGATGGTAAGCCCACGATTGCGGCGACTGAGGAAATTGCACCCTCTAAGAAAGAGGGTACCCCGCCAAAAAAAGTCGTAGCGGCACCAGCCGCAGCAGTGGAGGTTGAGGCATTAACTCCTGCTGAAGCTTGGGAGGATATGAAACCTGACGGCGCACCTGTGTTCGCTGACTTACCACGTGCTATGCAAGACTCATGGACACGTACCGTTGAGCGCAACCGGGCTACCATAGAAGAAGCAAATCTACTTGCTGAGCAGTTCGCAGAGATAGACGCGGACACAGTTACTCCATTGCAGTTTATATCAAGTGAGATTACTGACGCAGAAACAGCGGTCGATCAAAAAGATTTTGCAGGTGCGATCCGAAACATAGTGACCTATGCTTTTGTCATGGTTAAGGAGTCCAGTACCAGTGCAGCGGTTCTTCGTGCACGGGAGTGGTTGCGCAATACTTCGTTTACTGCATCGCAACAAAATGCAATTGACGCTATGGCAATAGAACTCTTGAACGCCGAGCAAAATATCGAAGCAGTGTACCGTGCTGATACTAAGGATGGTGATAGCAAGGGCGATCCGAAGCCGTGGTTTAACTACGCTTCACGCAGAGGACTGTTACCTAAAATCAATACAGTAATTACAGGATTGTCGTTGGAACAAGCAACCGATCTAATTAACAATGGGTCGCTGCGTACCGCTAACTTACCTGACAGTACGCTCAAAGCATACAAAGCTGCCAACCCTGACGCCGTAGCCGGTGGCGCTGCCAACGCACGTAACGATACCAAAGCGAACCCCGCAATCTCGCTTGCGAATTACATTCGTGAAGTTAACAGCCATACCGGGCAACCGTTTAATCCTCAGAAGCGAACCGCTGTTATCAAAAAACTTAGGGCGATGTGGCAAGCTGTCGAAGATATCGGTATGACAGACTTCACTGACCAGAACGGAGTGCCACTAGCTGATTACTTCACTGAGAATGGTGAGCCCATGACTGGGCGTATTGATGGGCAGTTCCGTATTGCCACGGAAGTAATTACACCGGAAGTCCAAGCTCGTCGTGAGAAAGCAATTGCTGAAGACGCGGAAGTTGCCGAGGACTACGACGCTCCGTTTAGTTTAGATGACTGGAACGTGGGTAAGAAGGATGATTACAGTGACGGCAGGAACAGTCTCTTCCGTGATGATGGGACACCTATCACTGGCCCTATCCCCATTGGTCGTGTAAAAATGTTGGTGAGTTTGTTCCTGTCTAAGCTTGGTGTTCGCCCCAAGGTACAGATCTACGCAAACCAAGCTGACTTCAAAGCTAAAAACCCCCAACTCTATAAGCGAGCCGCCGCCGCGCGTCCGCAAGGAGACTTCGATACTGCCCCTGCTGTTGGTTACTCCTTCGGTGATGGCAATGTAATAATCTTCTCTGATCGCGTGGTCACTGAGAAGCAGCTTAAGTTCGTACTAGCGCACGAGACTCTCGGTCACTTCGGTTTCCGTGGGTTGCTGACAGAGAAAGAACTGAACGCAGCACTCGACGCTGTGTACAACGCAAGCGATAAGGTCAAAGCTGCTGTTGATACGATTGTGGCTACGCAGGGCATTCCCCGTCGAGAGGCAGTGGAAGAATATCTTGCTGACTTTGCCGGTGTATTAGATACCAACGTCCTCGCAAGGTTCTGGAACAGTATTAAGAACGGATTAAATAAACTTGGTGTACGGTTTGACGATGACACAGCTCGCTACCTCGTGAGTCAAGCTCGTCGCTACGTGCGCAACGGAGATACCGCGGGGTCGTTTGTGGACTTCAAGGCTATAGTCAACCGCATGGCTGCGGTAGAAGGAATGCAAGACCCTGATGGTGCAGGACGCTTTGCGCTTAACGGTGAGTACTACGATCAGGTAAACCGTATGGCTGCACTAGATGCCTTTGGTCAGCGCAGTGCAAAACTTTTCGATCTGACTAACCTGTTCCAACAAGCGCAAGATCGTGGTATCAACATCAAAGATACTGTCAGTAGATTTATCAGCGAGCTGCGTACGATGAACTTCTTGGCTCGTGAGAACCAAGGGTATAGAGAGTTGTACAACATCTTTAAAGATACAAGCAAGACCGCAGCGCAGCTACGCGCAAAGTACAACATCATTATGAACACCGTGCTGTCTCCATCGGTGGAGTTGTTTGGTACGAAGTTTACCAAGGGCGCGACCAAAGCTCAGCTCGACACCGCTGCTACTATGCTTCGTGCAGCGAACACAGCCAAACGTGCAGAGGCTAGTGCTGCGAGCATCCGTGCTGTCGAGCCGATGGTTAAGATCGTCAACGGCCAACCCACTATTAATCAAGCTGTCTTCGATAAGCTCGCAGCCCGTGGCAAGATAACACTAGACCAGTTTAAAAAAGGGTTTAAGTACACCGTTAAGCGTACGATCCCTGCCACTGAAGCGTACCGCACTGGGTTACGTACCGAGCGTGATGCGGAATTAAAGAAAGCCACAACGGACGCAGAGCGCAAAGCCATTGATCGCGACTACGAAGCACAACTTGCTGAACCATCTATGGTGGTAAACGAGGATGTAGATTTCCCTGCGATGCCCGACATCACAGACAAGAGCCCTGAGTGGATCATGTACAGCGAAGTGCGTGACGCTATGAATCAATCGGCGGCGGACTTATTGCTCGCTAACTTCAGTGCTGCTCGGGCTGCGCGGGTAAACGTCGAGCGCAAGGCAACACAGTTTCTTGCTCGTGCTTTGACTGAGAACGACAAAGCGTTTTTACAAAAGATATCCGATAGGTACCTTGAGCTGTATAAGGAAGGTGCTGTGGTGTCTGACCTTGGTAGTATCACGCCAAATAAAGAAGCCATCAAGAAAGCTAACGATTTTGTTAAAGCGTTTAACACTGCGTTGCTTGGTAAAGAGTCTGACCTCAATGCGGATGTACAGAAGTTCTTCGAGCAAGCTGAAGCTGACGATGTGTTTAAAGGAATCGAAGCACTGAAGAAAGACTCTACGATCCAACGCAACGATGCGCAGTTAAAGTTTGCTGTGCAACAAGCCATCTCCAACTTAACCCTTAACGAGTATAGTAAAGATGGCGCAGAGAAATTCGCTGCTGAAACAATCGCCACTGGGTACGTACCGTTTGGTCGTGAAGGTTCGTGGCAAGTGCGTGTGCAAGCAGTAGACCCTAAGACAGGGCGCATCTACAAACTATCTGAGTCCTATCGCTCCCAATTATTCTTCGCACAAGTGGATGGTAAAGCTGATGCGCTTCGTATGTCCGAGCGAGCTCAAGCACTGTTCGATTCCATAAAGTCCAAGGATGCTGACGGCAATGAAGCCTCTGGTATCTACGATATGGAAGTGTTAGACGGCGATAAATATGTGATCCGCAAGGTCAAGCTCGTTGCCAAACCAGAAACCGCGCGACAAACCCCCGCCGTTGTATCCGAGGCAAACTTAAACGAGATTGTCTCTGCGCTTACACGCTTCTCTATAACTATTACTCCTGAAGAACGTGACCGTTTGATTCAAGGTCTAAAAAGCCAGAACGATAGTGCACGTAGACGGTTAAAGCGGGAGAACACCCCCGGTGAAGACCCCAACACAACCAAATATGTTTCACAACATCTTGAGTCAACCGCTTCAGTGGTGGCACGGAAAGAGAATCGTCATAGACTTGATCGGCTGTTCGATGAAAGCGACCCTGACTCTAAGAACCTTTGGTACGGTAGTGAGGTAGAGTACAACCGCCGCAAGAACAACTGGGAACTTGCACAGAAAGACCCGAACATGTCGGAGCAGCAGAAACTTGCAGCAAAGATGGAGTACATAGACTACCACTACACTTACAAGATTAAGGAAGCCGAACAGCAAGGCAATCGGTTTATGGATCGCGGTCGCCGCGCCGTAGCGTTCATGGAGTCACAGACCAACGTGGACTACACAGACTTCGGTTCCGGTGAAGCCGCCTCCACGGCGCGGACATGGACAACCTTTGCCTTTATGGGAGCATCGGTTGCTACCGCCGTACTTAACTACGTAGCACTAGCTACTAATGTGCTGCCGTCGTTTAGCGGATACAACGAGAAGAATAACTTTGGCGGTGGATTCGGTTGGGGTAGGTCTTCTATCGAGTTAACCAAGGCCATCACCGATACCAAAGGAATTAAGCAAAGCGATACGAAGTTCTGGGACGATTTACTTAGCGACCCTGCCAAGCTTAAAGCATCGGGGTTTACTGAGGTTGAAGCTCGCTTTATGCAGAAGGAAGTCTCCGGCGGTACGATGCAAGCCGCATTGACCAACGCTATGCTCGGCTCCGCACGAGGTATGTTTAAGTCCGGACTACGTAAAGCTGCGGCTGAAACATGGATGTCGCTATTCAATTACACAGAACAACATAGCCGTAGAGCCACTGGACTGTCTGCGTTCCGTATGGCCTACGCTCGCGCGATTCAGGAAGGAAAGACACCTGATGCGGCGTTTGAGGTGGCAGACAGAGTTGCTGTGGAGATGATTGATAACACTCTTGGCGAGTACGCCATGTTCAACCGCCCTGCCATGTTCCGTGGAGATGTCCGTCAGTTCCTGTTTATGTTCAAGATGTTCCCAGTTAACAGTGTGCAGATGTTGGCTGCGCTACCGCGCAAGGAGCAGCTACTCGCCCTTGGTATTCTTACTTTGTTCTCGGGCTTAAAGGGTCTGCCGTTTGCTGAAGATCTGATGGACTTGATTGACACCATTGCCCAACGACTTGGGCTTGGTCCAAACGCATTGTGGAAAGGGAGTGCGGAACGCACACTAGCAGAAGCTCTAGACGCTATCGCTCCGGGTATGTCACCGGTACTACTACGTGGAGTGTTAAACACTATTACTCCTGCCAACGTGGCAGACAGAACATCCCTCTCGAACATAATACCCGGCACTGGCATTGCACTGGCAGGTGCAGATGTGGGTAGAGAACTGATTGAGATCGGTGGTCCTTTGGCTTCGTTCTTACAAGGTGCGATTGCCACGAGTACTGACGTAGCTAAGTATGGTCTTGAGACAGTGGGTCTAAAAGACGACACAACATCTATCAGTAAGATCGCAAGAGAGTCACCCGTGGCTATGGCTCGTGCACTTGGAGATATGTACGCCTATAACAACGCCGGAGCAATCGTCAACCGCAAAGGGTACGTGGTTAGTAACGACCTACATATTGGCACCATGCTTACACGCGCGTTAGGGTTCTACCCTGCGTCCGCTGTGGTACAGAACGATGTAGTGCGGATGTCCACGCGTATCGGTGACTACCAGAAAGAAATCTCTGGGATGTACCGTGGGTTGTACGTGGCTGCGAAATTATCCAAGGACGAAAATCGCGCTAGTGAGATTCTAGAAATGGTGCGCAACTGGAACGAAGCTGCCCAAGGTACGGGACTAGACATACCAAGGTTCAACCAGTCAGCTAACCGTGCGTTGCGCGAAGCAAGACGGACAGCCTCTGAGCGGTATCTCAAAGCTGCACCAAGAAACATGCGGCCTGAGACTCAGAGGATATCGAACTTGCTCGGACTAGACGAAGACTAACGTACTGCCCTTAGCTGCCCGGGGATGAGGTCTTCAATGGCCTCATCTGCATCTGTAAGAATCCCTTGCAGTCGGGGGTGGTTAAGATTCAGCCCAAGCACATACGTCTGCCCCATCTTGATCTGTGAATCCTTAGTTAAGTACGCCTTGTTCGACTTGGGCGTGGCGATAATGTTCTCTTCCATAAACTCGTTGACAAATGTTTTATAGTCAGCACCTTTCTTGGATAGCCATCGACGTAGGTGCGCACGGTCTATCATTACTACGCCGTTGTCTATGGGCTCTATCGCAGACTTACGAAACAGATCGAAGCGTACCCTGACTTCACCACGTGGTACACGGAAGTAATCCATCATGGGTTTACTAAGACCAATGTGTGTAAACGAGAGCTGCATATCGGATGTTTCGTTTAGGTACTCTGCCAATAGATCAAACGAGTCTGTCTTAAACTCAGAGACTGTGCGCCTAATTGCGCCTACCTGTGACAGCACCCACTCGATCCCCTCCTTGTAGTCAAACGCAATCAGTCCCCAGTCCTTAGCCAGTTTGGCTGCTAGGTCTGCAAGGATAATGGATTGCTCCCAGTAGCGTTCTTCCCCAGAGAAGTTCGCCTTGTACTTCTTATGGAAGTCTTCGGTCGCTTGGGCAATAGCCGCACGTACACCTGCTTCACCCATCTCTAGGAGCTTACTAATAAATACCCGCCCGATGTGCCCGTAGTTGGTAGTAACGAACTCATATATCTTTCGTCCGGCGGTACTGTCTTTGGTAAACAACTTGCTAGGTGGTATGCTGACTTCAAGGATGCGCGCCATCTGTGCGTCCGTGTCCAGCCCGCTGGCGATTAGCTTGGAATTCATAGACTTGTTGGTGGATACAATGACAGGCATTGCCCAAGTCTTAGCGTCACGCTCCTCGGCGTTGCGGTTCATCCGTGCCTTGTCTCGACCTTGGCTTACCCAATAGGCGAAGTCACCTACATCCTTGTCGTCCATCATGGTTACTTCGTCAATAGTCATTGGCATGTGTGCATACAAACCCATGCGTCCAAACAAAGTGTTCTGTGTGAACTTAGCAGCGAAGTGCAGCTTGTCGGGGTTGCCATATAAAGACTGTATCCACATCTGTGCCAGTGTCTTGCCGCCTCCAGTCGGTCCATAGAGTGAGACAGTCAGTCCCTTCAGACCAGTGAACGCGTAGAGCGGACCAGACAACCCGACCGACAACGCAAACATATGTCCACGTAAGTCTGCCTTGGTCAAGAGCGATGTGAAATTCACACTGGCTTCGAGTGTACCCGCCGTACCCCACAACTCATGCCCTAGTCGGGTGGATGAAGCAGACAGACTGGTGGATTCTTCGCTCACCGTGCCGTCAGGGTTGCGCCGCAGCACTGTGTCCCCGATCACAAACTGTGAGAAGTTATCCTTCCATCCCATTGAGGAATAGATGTTGGTCATTGCGCGTTTCTGCCGCAACTCTTCCATGTATGAGCGCAACATAATTTGAAAGTATCCTGTTTGGTTTTTGTTCTGAAGCACTATGCCTTGGTCAGCCAGTGCCGTGGGGAAATCCCGATGTCCTTCGGTGAGTAGCGCTTGACGCATAACAAGCTCAGTCCATCCAACGTGCGGACGTTCCCAACAAAAGCAAACCGTCTCATAGCCAAGTCCCTCGTCCTTACCGTAGGATATAGGGTAGATATCGAACTTACATATATCCAAATCAGTATCGTCGATTGTCATCTTGATACCGGCTTGTGTGCGCTTAAACGGTTTGGGTAGTGGTACGTCTACCGCCACAGTAACTGGTGCTGTATCAGACGGTGCGACCTCTGCGTACTGCACACCCAGTCTTGCGGGAGTGCCGACCTTATCCTTGTACTTACATCCCTTACATCCACCGGGGCGCAGGTCTTCCAACTTGCTGCACGTTGTCGGCCCTGTTGTGGACTGCTTCCAATGCGCCATCTTGCGCAGTGTCTCAGTGGGGTTATGCCCTGCATGGTTCTCAGACCAAGAGATTGCCACCGCATCAGCAGTATCGCAGTACGCAGCCACACCCATCAGCCCATACCAAAGTGGTTCTTGTACTTCACCTTGGTTCTTGACAGCCCACCCAATCTGCTGACACTTGGCAGCGATCACAGTTCCGTTAGCCGGAGGGAACTCCTGCTGAATCTGTAACGCTTGTGCCAACCCACTGTTGGATGCTGAGCGTGTCGGCTGTGTCACTGGGTGAGCCACCATGTACGGACTCAACACAGCAACAAGTTGCTCGACAGTTACGGGGGGTGCATCCAGTAATAGCTTAACGATGTTGCCGCCCTTGGGATTCTTTGTTCCAACGGGGCGTAGCACCCGTGCCGAATCGGCCGGCACAGTAGGATCAACATCGAACAACTTATCCTTGGTTGCTGCCTTCATCGCTTCAGCCAACGGCTTCCACTGTGCAGGGGCAAGCGCCTCGGTCAGTACCCAGTAAACGTGCAGTCCGTTACCCGAGTGGATAATCATAGGCTTGGGTAGGCGCATCGTGGCAACAAAACCGCCAAGCGCCTTGAGTCCTTCTCGCCATGTCGGGAACGGCTTACCCTCACCACAATCCACATCAAGCGCCACCACCTTGGTAGCACGGACGTTCTCCTGCTTGCGACTACCCTTCTCTATAAAACTAGAAAGTGCGAAGTATGTGTTGTTGCCACGTTGGTCTAGTCCGACCACTGCTTTTGCGAGTTCATCTACCGAGGAAAAGAATCCCTGTCTGCGTCCATCTTCATTGATGACCGTAGTGACATAGAAACCTTCCGTTGGTAGGACTCGTTGAAGAAAGCTCAACGTATCCATATTGCCCCTGCTGAACGGGAGGATGGCTCCTCCCGTTACCGTATTACTTCTGGTTTAGAATCTCAATGAGCCGCTCCTTGCGTTGCTTCTGGTCAGACGCAATCACTTCAGGCATAGGCCATCCGTGGTCTGTCATCACAGCAAGCAATCGTCTAAGCATTGTCCTCACCGCCTCATCATTAGATTTGCGAAGGGGCTTGCCCTTCACCCACCCATAATACGTCATACGGGAGACTTTTAACAACTCCGACATATCCGAAGTTGTTAAAAGCATATGCTTGCGAAGCGCCTCAACCTTTCTAAAGTCGAGTGGCTTAGGCGTCATCAGCACTCACCTCCCCAACGAGAGCAGCAATCTCGTCAGCTAAAGACATCGCATCAGCAGCAGCCGCAGGGGCAGGGGCAGCAGGTTTAGCGGTAGGTTTAGCAGCAGGTTTAGTAGCAGCAGGAGCAGCCTCAGCCTTGGACGCACCAAAACCACGCTTAGGAGCAGCAGCCGGTGCGGGTGCAGGGGCAGGTGCAGGTTTCTCAACGGGGACTACCGCTTTCACAGCGGGTTTCGGTGCAACTTGTGGAGCAGCAATCCTAGGGACTGCCACTGCTTGACGAGCGCTCTCGCCAGTAACTTCCTTGACCTCATCCGAACCGAACAGCTTGTCCACAATCTCTTGTGTGTCAGCCTCAAGGAATCCGCCGAAGGTAAACTTCAGCTTGGGAAACGATGCGTCAGTGTCAAATGATACACGTGTCTTGACAATCTCTGGCGGGATGCCACGTACTGACAACTCTTTCTGGTACTGATTCAAACCTTTCAGTGCGGCAGGTGTTACTGACAACAGGTAGACAGGGCCAGATGGATCGTCAGCCGACACAACAGCCAGACGCTTGAGGTCAGCACACGCCTTGATCTCTTGCCCTTGTGGCGTTACCTTGGAACCCCATGCGTTCTGTGGGCAGGAAGCACACACATCATTTTGTGGGTCTTTAGATTCAGCATCAGGGCCGATACCATCCAACGAGAAACAGTCAGGTGATTGTGGCTCAGCGTCAGGTGTCCACTGCTTGGCGTACCAAGTCTTAGACAGGCGGGGGTTAGCGCCGACAACAACAACATCCAGTGTGGTGGATTCCAATACAGTCTCAGTGTCGCCTTCGACGATACGGAAGCGAGCGCCCTTGATGCTAATACGTGGGAACGAGTTGCCAGATGACAAGCCACCCGTCATGGACTGGGCCAGTGCTGACGGAACTCCGACACGTGCCGCAAGGTGGGCGGGGATCTGAATGTTTGTAGGGATAAGTGCATTGCTCATAGGGTTCTCCTTAAGGTGAGCGGGGGGTCTAGTCTTCTGCTTTGGCACCGGGTTTACGGACGTTTATTTCCAACTTAGTGCCATAGTTGATTCCGGGTGGTACTGCTTTAGTCTGCTCGATGTATCCTCGTACTGCCATCTTACTGACTCGCTTCTCTAACATATCGTATGCTTCGTTGGTACGGATAAAGTCCAACACACTATCCCAATCCGCCACGCTTGCATAGTCTGTGGTGGTTAGGAACGCAGTGCCGTGGTCTGACTTGAAACTTGTCAGCCCCTGCGCATCCATCTGTGCCTTGAGGAAGGCTTCCAACTTCTCCATCTTGGCTTTAATGTCGGAGACACGCTCCTTAACTTCGCCTTCAATGGCTGCCTTCTGGTCACGTAACTTCATGTAGGTACGGATAACATCCCCTACGTTTAATCCTGCGGCTTCGCTCATGTCATCTTCCTGTTTGTTGTTGGATCATATCAAGCAGTAGTCCCTGCAACTTCTGCTTGTTCTTCAGTCGTTCATATGCCATATGCTCAAGCTCTGTGCTCTCGATGTGGATGACGTTCGACACGTGCTTCTTACCGATACGTTCGATGCGACCGTTGGCTTGGACATACGTTTCGTTACTGTTGCTTGGCCCATACCATATGATCGTGGACGCAGAGGTAAGTGTCAGTCCGTGTGCCATCGTTCCGGGGTGAGCGATCAATACTCTAGGGTCTGCGCTGTGTTGGAAGTCATGGAATATCTGGTTGCGTTTGCCACTAGATACTTCTCCGTTGACCACAGCCACAGTAAAGTGCTTGCCTAGTTCACGCTCCAACATATGCAGCGTTCCCGTCAATGGTACGAACACGATTACTTTCTCTCCGGCTTCTTCAATAAGCTCCTTCACAAGGTTGACTCGTGGTGAACAGTCGATCTGAATATGCTGACCGTCATCGCCATACGCCACGCCGCAAGCGATCTGTACTAACTTCTGAATCTTCACTGCCTCGTTGACCGCGGTAATCGTACCCTCGGTCTGCATCTCAGTCACAAAGTGTTTCAACATCTGTGAGTAATGCTTCTTCTGCTCCGGTGTTAAGTCCACCTGTCTAGTCTGGATGATGGTGTCTGGTAAATCGAAACACTCATCACGGGTATAACGTACAGCAGGTTGCAGGATGTGCTTCACAATCTCGGCTGACTCAGGGCGGGGTACGAACTTCCACTGTCCAATCTTCATCATCACCTGCTCACGGAACGCCGTGAATGTCTTGGTCAGGAACGGTGAGTTAGCCAGTCGTGCCAGTGCCCATGAGTCTGTCGGATCATTCGGTGTCGGTGTGCCAGTCATCAACCATAAACGTGTATCAGGATTCTTGTCCATCCAGTTACGAAAGATCTTGAACCTACGTGTCGATGGGTTACGCAGCACTGCTGCCTCGTCCACAATCACAAGGTCGAACTTACCAATGGCTTCATCTGCAATGATCGGAAACCCGTCATGGTTCACAATGTAGAAGTCAGCCTCAGTACGTAGTAACTTCGTGCGCTTCTCTGCCGTACCATGCAGCACTACAAACCTACGGTGGATGAGCCCAGTAAATATCCCATCGCCCCACACTCGTTCCAACGTGGACAGTGGTGACAAGATCAGAACCTTCTTGACCTTACCCATCTTAATCAGATAGTCTGCTGCCCACAGTGCGCTTTGTGTCTTGCCTGTACCAATCTCATTCAATACCAAACCTCGATGCTGTAGTGTCAGGAACGCTGCGGTCTGCCGCTGATGCTCATACGGTGTGAACTGTCCCGGCCAGTCATAGTAGTGCAGGATTGGAGAGGGTGCCTTGATGCCGAGGTTATTCAACACCTTAACCTCATCCAACCGATGCGGTGTAATGACCAGTGGCACACCACGCACTTCATAGGTACGAGCTGACGGGATACTATCGAGTACTCTGTTCGGATTGTTTAACTTCAACGCCAGTGCATGGGCTTTCTCAACGACCAACATATTGTTTCATGTCCTGTGCTATCGTCACATAATCTAATAGCTCTGCCAACGTCTCATCATCGTAGACCAGTAGCCATACCCCACCCGCTTGCCTGATCTGCTCTCCGCACTTTAGCTGCAATGCGGTAGGCTTCTTGGTCTTGTCTGCTTTACATTCGACACCGATAAAGTACCCATCCACACAAGCCACGAAGTCTGGTACACCTGACCTACCGAACCCATTGTTACCCGGTAGAAAATACCAAACCTTGTGCTCCTTGAACAGAGCCTTAACCTTATCTTTAATCTTACCTTCTGGTGTTGAGCTACCCATTATACTCTCCTTTACATCTGTGTCAAGTAATTTGTATTAGGTTAAACCCTAGCATAGTCACAATCATGTCGGCAAGGGCAGTACCCGCACAGCCCACTCGGTCTAGCCGGCCAGTTGCCATGCTCGTAAGCATCTTGAATACGTTGGATACGCTTCATAACCTCAGCCCAGATAGCGTTCATATCCAAGCGGGTGAACTGTTCAGTGTCCATCTCCATCGTCTTGAGCCACACCAGACTGGTCTTGACACGCTGCACTTCTGGGTAATGCTTGAACACCTGCGCTGCGAACAACTCCATCTGAAAGTTATCTGCCTTGCGCTTGCCTGTTTTCCAGTCCATCACCACTGCGTCTGCACCTATGATTACAAAGACGTCAAGTTTACTACGCAGCCATGCGTCTGTGTCCCACCAACCTGTTGGTGTAAGGTTGTCGTTTAGCACTAGCTCATGCTCGATGAATAACTCACCCTGACTGGCAAGCTGTTCGACTGACTTGCATAGGGGCTCGTACTGCGCCACTTCCACAGGCAAACCTGCACCCTTGAGTCGGTTCTCTAGGAACGCATGGATACGTTCGCCGTGCTTGGATGCCTCACCACCCTCATCCTTCACATCCTTGGTGATACGTTGGCGGTAGTAGCGTAGAGGACAGTTCTCAAACAACTTAATGGATGAATACGAATGGCTTAGGCGCATGGCGGTGTGCCCCACGGGTGTCCGTGAGGTCTCGGTAGTCTTGGAATCTTGAGTATACATCAGGTATCGCCATAGTTCTTAGCTTTTCCTGACTCACACGCCACAGGTAAATCTGCTGCCCACTTGGGTGGGGCTGACATAATCTCCATGAGCTTGGTCTCGGCTTGCTCTGCCTCACCATCAGGTGCAGTGATGATGATTTCATCGTGGACTTGGAACGCTACGTGGTAGTGCTGCCCTGCTGTAGCCATCTGCTCACGGATAACGATTGCCGCCAGTGCTTGGACGATGTTCTCTGTTACCTTGCCACCATAGATGCGTGTCCATGTTGCCTCAGCCCCAGATAAAAAATTCCTATGCTGTCGTGCATCGTTGATGTATTCAAATCCGTTAGTCGCCTGGCGCAGTGCAGGGTACTGAATCCTAAACTTGTTGGGGAGTGTTATGCCGGTGTTGTCATAGGTCAGTACGTCATGTAGGTTGCCACTTCCACCTTGCATCATCGCAGTCAATGCGTGTCCACACTTCTGCCAGAACTGCACGATCTTAAAGTTCTTGGTGCGATAGATCCGAACGATGCGCTCTGCCTCACCGATGTCGATGTTCACACTGATACCACCTGCACCAAGCTCTAGTGTGCGGCGTAACTTCTCAGCACCCATGCCGTAGCCAAGCCCAAGGATGCAGGTCTTACCTACAAAGCGTTCCACCTTGTCAGCCTTGGTGATCTTGCGACCATAGACTTCGGTGGCAAACTCTGAGTACACATCACGTGCCTCACGAAAGGCTTGCACTAAGTCCTCTTGCCCTGCGATCCACGCCACAGTACGAGCCTCAATCTGTGAGGAGTCTGACGAGATAACCGTGTGTCCTTCGGGAGCCTTGAGTGCCCGTCTAATCGTAGTGTTGCCCCTGCTTGGTAAGTTCTGAAGGTTCAGTTTGTCACCACCACTGAAGCGTCCAGTGTGCGCGCCGTAGTAGTTCAGCATGATAGGCAACGCACCGCGTGCTGCCACCCCGATCAACGCCTCTGTACGTGTTTCCTCAAGTGTGGACTTCACACCTAAACGTGCTGCGACAAGAGCTTGCACACGCACATCAGTATGTTCTGCTAAGTCAGTGAACGCCTTGTCTGTCTTGGCAAACGCAAGTGTCTGCTTACCCGTAGTGGGGCTCGTCTTTGTAGGGGGCTCAACTCCAAGCTGTTGCAGTGCATCGGCAAACTTCTGGTTGGACATGATGTCCTCACGTGTAACTGCTACCTCCTCCATGAGCGCCACCTTCTTAGCACGTACCTGCACCAAGTGTTCCTCAAGTAGCGGCACATCCAACTCGATGACAGGCTCGGTGTACATCCGCAGTGTCTGGTCAATAGCCAACAACTCACTGACAGGAAAGCCCACCTTCAGCTTGTTAAACAACTGCCGAGTAAGTTCCACATCGTTAATGCAGTACTTGCCGTACTGTGCAAGGTCTTGTGGTGTGAAGTCTGCTCGGCGCTTACCTAACGCAGCTACTACCTCGTCGCCCTTCTTACCTAGCCCGTAGTACGTAGCCAACTTCGCAAGTGATCCACCTACAGTGAGTTGGTGTAAGGGTCGTGCCATACTGAGCGTATCCAACCAGAGCTTGGGGCGGATACCAAAGTGCCATGAGAGGATGGCACCATCGAACGCAGTGTGGTGGCATAGGATAGCCTTGTTCCTGTAATCAAGACTGTTGAGAAACTTGCCGGGGTTATCGCCACTGTACCAGTCGGTTGGGTAATCGTTGACCTTGATGCCGACCCCGATGATTTCAAAACTAGGGCTACGTACATACGCCTCCGTTGTCAGCTTCGATAGTGAGTAGTCCCGATCATAGTAAGTCTCGAAGTCGATCGTTACTACGTCCATTATCTCGCTGCCTCCTTGATGACTTCTAGTAACTTCTCAAGGTAATGGACACCCTTACCGATCTCCTCAATGCTCTCGTCCTTACTACCCATGCGCATGATGTACTTCAGCGCATTACCTCGGTAGAACCCAATGCGTTGGTGCAGTGGCCACGTATCAACCACATCCCAAGGCTGCACAGACATACTCTTGTAATGTTTACCGCCCACTTGCTTATCACGTGCAATAAGTACAGCGTTGGCAGTACGCACTTGGTGCTCATCGGCAAGGCGCGCCTCTTGTCTTGCTTCCATAATGTTAAATGCTTCATCTTCGGTCATCATAATTAGCTCCTAGTAGTTGGACTCTTGGTTCGTGGAAAAGCCATGCTGATGCAGGGTCTGGGTGGGGCTTGAAGGTGGACAACCATTTTTTATGCTCTGCCATTTTAAGCTTTATATCAATTAGCACGTTTAACCTCCCACTTCAGAATTTCGATTTCTTCATGTAAAAATTTGTCGCTTTCGTGTACACATTCTTCGAACGTGTCTACATTCTCCTGTTTTGTATACATATCTTCTTCGTCCTCAAAATGAAACCCCGATCCACGTAGGAATTGGTCAAACATTTCTCGGATTTCGTCAATATGCGTAGCTTCAAAATTGATCTCGACCGTTGTGCCATACTGCTCTGATATGAATGTAAGTTTCATTTCTCTCCCCTTGCTCTGATTGCTATGCTCATTGCTCGTACCGTTGGGTACGTTTCAACAATAGCAAAACACGCCTTTCGTTCATCTTGGCGCACCAACTCGGTAAAGCGTTCAAGTTCTACCCCATGCGCTACCTGTACTCCAACGTATAGCCCCGCCTGTTCAGCTAGTTCTTTGATTCGTTCGTTCATTCCTATCTCCTTATGATGACTTCAGCTTCTGTTTCAATCCATACTCTCGCACCACACGACAGCGGCTTGTCAGGGGAGTACACAATCTTGCTGTCCCCCTTGATGTCTACTTCGTGTGCGTAGCGGTTCTCTTTGTAAGTCTTAACAGTCAACACAGGATTGTCAGTCCCATGTTTGACGTTAGCCTTGACAGCGTGTTGATTCACATGAATGATTGTTTTCATACCACTCTACCTATAGAAACACTCCGAACTTCTGGCGCAGCTTCTTACTCTGAGTACGACACACCTCATCGACTGCATCCAATACCTTGTGTACTGTCGGCTGCTTACGTGGTGTATAGAATGTTACCTCCGCAGTCTTGACGAACCCAAGCAGCAGGGCAGGTGGGTACTCATCATTTTTAATGCAAGTATACAGAAGTGTTACCCACTCGTCATGTGCCCAGTGTGGTGCGTCCCATCTAGCTACACCCTTACGTTCAGCAGCAACTTGTTCACAGTACGTATCGAATACGCCGAGCTTGGCACGTACCTTGATGCCGTACTTAAACCGGCGTAGGGCACGTAACCATTCTCGTCTACGATCACGTTGGTCAACCGTACCCATACTAAGCTCCAAACTTTGCAGCCGTACTCATAGCAGTCAGTCTAGCCAAGTCAACATTGACTTCGATTTCCTTCTTAGTGCGGTTACTCAAGGCTCGGTGTTGATCCTTCACCTCATCACTGATTAACTCCCACAGTGGAGGCCATGCCTTGAGAGCCGGAGCCAAGGTACTGTACGCCTCAAGTAGTTTAGTCACTGAATCTACGAACTCAGTTTGTCTTGACTTGGCATATGCCACTCGCTCGTTGTGTGCCTTAACTTCGAGGTACAAGTCATCCCAGACAGGGTTATCCAGAAGTTTAACGTCGCCACGGTACGCACTCATAAGACACGCCAACGGGTTGGCAGGAAACGAATAAGGCCAGTGTAGTGCCCGTCCGAAATTAAACTCTAATACGCAGGGCTGATCCCCAACTGTGCCGATGTTGATACTCTCGCGGAACGTAGTCCATCCGGCGGGGAGCTGAGTCAGGTATGGAATCTGATTTCCAAAGATCCTGTTGTATATGATCTCACCCCATGAGTGGGCAGGGCGCTGCTCCATTGCTCGGTCTACCGCAGGTTGCATCTTATTTTTGGCAGATTTAAGGATGTTTTCTGTCAAGCCCTTCGAGAATTTTACTGTTGCCATGTTACTTCTCCTTTTAGTTTACGAACTTAGGTCTGTCACCCATACGTGACATCAAATCATCTAGCTGTCCTGCAATAATTACAACGAACTCCTCTTGTAAAAGGTCAGAACTTGTCCCTGCTAAGGCAAGCACAGTCATCACAGCATTGACTTGTACATCAAACGGCTCACCTTGCTCAGTGAGGAAAGCGTTGAGCTTGACTGCAAGCCGCAGTACTTGTTGGTGATACTCTCTAGCTTCACTCATGGATTCATTTCCTTTAATTTTTTGGCTAGGTAATCCAACGCTTCACCGATACAACTATCCGCTGCCGACATCAGACTCTCCAGATTACTATCGGCGTCAATCAAAGCCTCGTGGTACACATCACTCAGCAAGGCTTGTGCTGCATTAAGTTTCTCTACTGTTGTCATAGCATCTCCACTACTTCACCGAAGGGTGCACTACCAGTCTCAGTCGTAACCCACAGCACTGGTGCATCAGGCTGAGTACCGAAGCTGTTACAGCACAGGTCAGTGAGGAACACCACAGCAACAGGATCGAGCCCAAGCTCCACGATCTTATCGAACACTGGTGCAAAGTCCGTACCTCCACCGCCATGTGGCTTGATGTTGAGCATATCGTCAGGTTCGTATGTCTCTACGTGACTGACCTCACTATCAAAGTACAACACGTGGATACGCTCAGGCATCAGGTCTTCCTTGACCCGCTTGATCTCAGCAGCAAACTGATTGACTGTATGTTGGTCAATAGAACCGGAGCAGTCCACTGCGAAGCACACCTCACCCATCGCCTCACCACTGACACTGGGCAGGTACATCCCTTGTGTAATGAAGCGGCGATTAAACCGAGAGAAGCTGCGGCTATCGTTGCGACACTTAACTAAGAAGCGTTGCAGTACATCACGCCAGTCAACCTTGGGGGTCAGTGCCTCATCGACAAGACGCTGCATACCACCACTCAACTTACCCATCATCTTGGCAGCTTGTGCAGCCTGAGCCATCTTAACTTTCCACTCAGCTTGCTGCTGTGCTTGGTCAGCAGGGCTACCCTCACCGTCCTCGCAGTCATCAAGCATATCACCCATGTCACCGTCTTCGTTCTGCTCTGGCAAGATGTTGTAGATACCCTCGCTTGTGCTACCCCCTGCACGGTAGATGTTGGGATCGTACAGTCCGACCTTGGGCATACGTCCGATGTTGTCATCGGTCAACAATTGGTTGATTACATAGTCTGCTGCCATGTTCCAACGCTTGCGCTGTCGTCCACTTCTACGGTAGTTGTGCTCAAGCATAGGGTGCAGACACTCATGTGCTACGAGAAACTTCAACTCATCATCAGTCAACCCAGTGATGAAGTCAGGGTTAAAGGCAACACGTTTACCGTTGGTGGCAGCAGTGGGGATGTTCTCATCCAACACGAACGGCATACTCAGTGCAATGGTACCGATGAATGGGTGCTCCAAGATGAGCGAAGTCTTGGCTTTCGCCAAGCGTGTTACTAATCGAGCCTCATCAGCAGGGCTCAAGGTCTTAACTTCTTTAGGCATTACAACCATCACACACCTCCCATGAATACGGACATCTTGTCCATGATTGCCTTGGCTTCAGCCGCAGTATCTCGGCGTAGGTCAGGGTCGTTACGTAGTGCTTCAGGATGCTTGATTAACTTCATCTCAACCTCCTGTCGCATGGCTTCTAACTGCGGGTCATCGTTAAAGTTCAGTCGTGGTAACAGGGCACAGATCTCACGAGCATTGTCCACCATGCTATCTCGGAAGATTGCCTTGGGATCAGCGAGTTTCTCTGCCATGTGCTTGACTCGTTCAAACAACCTAGTCCATACCTCCTTGAGTGCTGCCTGCTCTGCGTCCTTCACACGCCGCTCAACATCTTGTTGGATACGTGTCAACTCCTCCGAGGCAATGCTCACCCGAAAGTCTGAGGACGGTACGGGGTACACCACCATGTCCATACGAAACTTATCCATGATCTCCCACTTGGCAGGGTAGTCAGCAGCATCGTACAGATTACCAAGGAGCCGTTCAGCGTTGGTCTTGAGTTGATCGTAGTTATCCACAAAGTCATGCACAAGGGACTCCCACTCACCCTTTTCACGCCGGAACTCAGACATAAAGTTCAGGTAGTTGGCAGTGGGTAGCATCATCGTGCCATCAATACCCCAAGGCAGGGTATTCTCGTAGTACTTCTGACGGATCAGAGTTGCTTTCTTGTGGACATTATCCAAGTAATCGTTCATCGGAAGTAACGACTTGTTAAAGCGTCCTGCACTGGTGGCTGAGTTGTTGGCATCAGTCACTTGCTTGGTGGCTTTCTTGTCGTACTTACGTGCAGTCCACTGAGAGATGGACAACTGTACCAATAGGGCTCGGTCATTCAAGTTCATAGTTTCACTCCGTTAAAGATGTTGGTAGGAGGCAAGCGCCTCCCCTTGTGGATAACTATCAGAACAGCACATCCTGATGCTTGAGTGACCACTGTGTAAAGGCTTGGGTGTTAGCCAAGTCAGGGTCACGCCGTGCTGCATAGCTCACTGTCAACACACTGAACTCAGCCGGCATACGTTCAACGTACTGACAGACTCGTTCAAAGTTCGCCTCAGTAGCCCGTTGTGCCAAGGCACCGGACAAGGCGTAGAGTGTGGCAGGATCACTCGGTACATCAGAGGTGGTAGGGTTAAGCAGGATCGCATCAGGGTTAGGCAGCTTACGGAAGATACGGACATACCCCACAAACTCTGCTGCTGCACCCTCACCCACTGCACCTTTGAAGCACTCGAACTCTGCTTCAGGAGGCACCGTACCCAGTACATCACTGATACCCTCCACCCATGATCTAGGGGTAGCGTTCTGATCCCGTTGTGCATCGAAGTCATGCAACAAGTTGGGACGAAAGCGAAGGAAGCTCACAACCTCTGGCTTAACACCGTTTCGCAGTGCCCATGCAGTCCAGTCATCGAGGTGAGTCTCAAGCTCTAGCACTGTCTCTCTGTTACGCAAGTGGGACAACACTCGGTTAGCACCTGCTCGGTCAGACTGTCTGTTGCCAGTGGAAATAACCTGCCATCCATCGGGCATCTCTACACCATGCAGAGTACGTGCTTGGCAGATGTTAGCCAGTACTTTTTGTAAGTCAGCACCTGCTTGGTTACGGTCATCGAACAGCAAGATGCCACGCTCTGGTGCTTTACCCTTGACAGGAAACCACTCAGGCAGCTTGTAATGTAGGCGGTCTGAACCATCAGGGAACAGGATACCGAAGTCCTCGACCAACATGGTTGGCATATGCCGTTCAATGCAGGTAATACCAAGTTCTTCTGCAACTTGGTGGACGATGGTAGTCTTGCCACCACCCGGTGGCCCTTCGATACACACTGTACGGTTAATGGGGAACAGTGCCTTGAGTGTGTCCTTCAGTGTCGATGCTCTCATCTTAGACTCCCTTGTAAAGTTTATGGTCTACGCCTACTGATACTACGGTACTGCCACCTCGCTTATCCCTTGCAGCTTTCGCCTTTTGCTTGGTTTGGAAATAGATAGGATGCTTATCAGTTCCAAGCACTGCCGATCCACCTTTGCTGTGCCGCAACATAAACAAACGCTTCATAGTCACTCTCCTAGTACTCTGTGATTAACAACAAGTAAATAAATGCAAAGAACATCGTCCAACCTAGTACCCATGTAAGTGCCTCAATGATCTTTGACCACATCATCACTCTCCTTGAGTTCTTGGATTGGTTTCCATCCGAACTTACGCCATGTCCTCTGTATATCTGTACTGGCTGAGTTGTAATAGACGAAGGTTGGATCATCCTTCAGAGGGTAGGACAGGCGGGGCTTGGTAGGGGGTTCTAGTTCATACATCTTCTTTTTCCTTATCGGTTGTGTCTTGGGACTCGGTAATGTCTGTGATCTCGTTGATCTCGTTGATCTCGTTGATGTCGTAGATGTAGTTGGATACACAGTTGTCAGCATCAGCAGAGTCGTACTGTGCCCATGCCAAAGCCTCTGCCTCCTCCGCATCACGGGCTTCGATCTCATAGTAGGCATAGCCAGTACGTTCAATCACAACTAGATAGGTTCGGGTTAGTGAGGTCATTTTTCCTCCGCATTGTTGTAAGTGTTCATTAAGTCCTCGGCATAGCTATAACTATTGAACAGGTTGTTACCACCACCATCACAGACATACTCACTAGTCTCGGTGTCGTATACCATGTAGCCATCAGGGGTTGTTTGTAGTTCGTATCTCATGTTGTCCTCTTAGGGTTAAGGTGCTTCAGGTCTTCCACATCAGTGAAAAGCATATAGTTACTCTTGTTGATAGGTGCAACTGTAAACTTACGTTCCTTTGCTTTGGCTTGTCCACAGGGCATACAGGTGCTGTACCCTAGCTTCCAACGCTCAAGGGGAACTATCCCCCCATAGCAAGCAGTGCATAGATAGCGGCTGTCCTCTGTCATTCAGTCTCCTCAAGATGTAGCTCGTTGGCTACGATGGTGTCCCATACTGCTTCGTCAGTGGTAAGAGTGTCATGGTCTTGCTGTAAATCTTTGTATAGCTGTCGCATCTCTGCTTTAAGGCAACTCTCAACCTCAGCCATAAACCTATCCTTCTCAGCATCGAGCAGGGTGTCGAAGCGCTCTACCACAAGCTC
>Ga0247834_1003453_pt1 | contig 21541 bp, 18 predicted proteins | sample LaCruzMarch2015__8_FD_187118 | JGI IMG/M metagenome (GOLD analysis project Ga0247834, IMG submission 187118) | Freshwater microbial communities from meromictic Lake La Cruz, Castile-La Mancha, Spain - LaCruzMarch2015_12m | ecosystem: Environmental > Aquatic > Freshwater > Lake | place: Spain...
CTTTGAATTCATCGTCGTAACTACGACGTCCTTGTTTCCCAATCGAGGCTGTGTCTTTTTTCATCTTGGCACAAATTTAAGAGAATTTTGTGTCCGTAAAAACTGAACCATGTCAGATTGTCTTAACCCTTCTTATACTGGAATTTGGTCTCGGGGTCCTGATTGGAGAAGCAGTGCCTAAAATTGGTTCTACAGTCTTAACCCTTCTTATACTGGAATTTGGTCTCGGTGTGGAAAGTGTTGGTTACAAGTACGTTGTATGTTCAAGTGTCTTAACCCTTCTTATACTGGAATTCGGTCTCGGGGACAGATCCTATCCTCATTTTAAAACGCCAGCGCGACCAGTCTTAATCCTTCTTGTACTGGAATTTGGTCTCGGGGTCTCTATGGCTCTTGAAATTAATCTTATCAACGCTGCGTCTTAACCCTTCTTATGCTGGAATTTGGTCGCGGGGCCAGCAGAAGTTGTACGTGACACACAAGGAAATATGTCTTAACCCTTCTTATACTGGAATTCGGTCTCGGGGCCCATTGTTTATCCGCCGCAGCATTTGCGTAGGCGGATCTTAACCCTTCTTATATTGGAATTTGGTCTCGGGGGTCCATGACCGAAGGGGGTGCTACACTAGTTGTAGTAGTCTTAACCCTTCTTATATTGGAATTTGGTCTCGGGGAATTACAAGATTTAGGGTACGTATCTACCTACGCCAAGTCTTAACCCTTCTTATATTGGAATTTGGTCTCGGGGGCCCCCGCTTAATCATGCGCGACCCTTTACAGCAGGACACAGTCTTAACCCTTCTTATACTGGAATTTGGTCGCGGGGGTAAGGTTGTCTATGCCAAATTCTTCAAAGCGGGTGAGTCTTAACCCTTCTTATGCTGGAATTTGATCTCGGGGCCAAAGCAGCGCGATACACGCACAAACAAAAATTATGTCTTAACCCTTCTTATACTGGAATTTGGGCTCGGAGCCCATTGTTTATCCGCCGAAGCATTTGCGTAGGCGGATCTTAACCCTTCTTATTCTGGAATTTGGTCTCGGGGACACCATTTTTTTAAACCGGTCGGGGGCGGCATCACACGTCTTAACCCTTCTTATTCTGGAATTTGGTCTCGGGGAAAATCCATTTATTATGGCAAATCAGCATTTTGCAACAAGTCTTAACCCTTCTTATACTGGAATTTGGTCTCGGGGGCGGTTATGAATGGCAGGAGACTGCAAGTTTTATCGCTGTCTTAACCCTTCTTATTCTGGAATTTGGTCTCGGGGTTGACAATGAAGAACATGATGAATTTACATTTAATAAGAGTCTTAACCCTTCTTATACTGGAATTTGGTCTCGGGGGATACCAAAGCCCTTTTATGTAACATTGTGGTGAATGTCTTAACCCTTCTTATACTGGAATTTGGTCTCGGGGTTCCAAATCATGTTAATTCTCAAATTCTTCAAAATGTGTCTTAACCCTTCTTATACTGGAATTTGGTCTCGGGGAACCTAAAGCCAGCGATGTATGTATTTAGTCACGCAACCGTCTTAACCCTTCTTATACTGGAATTTGGTCTCGGGGAAGTAATCAACGTTAAAACTGGTGAAATCATCATTAAAGGTCTTAACCCTTCTTATACTGGAATTTGGTCTCGGGGAAGCCTTTAAACTGGGAATAATGACATTTGAAGACATATTGTCTTAACCCTTCTTATACTGGAATTTGGTCTCGGGGATTTTTAACCTTACGCCTCACCCAATTCACATTGTGGAGTCTTAACCCTTCTTATACTGGAATTTGGTCTCGGGGTTGTAAAGCATTTTGGGAGGAAGACATTCAACAGTCAGTCTTAACCCTTCTTATACTGGAATTTGGTCTCGGGGTGAAGATACACGCCCCGAACAATGGGAAATAAAATATGTGGTCTTAACCCTTCTTATACTGGAATTTGGTCTCGGGGAACGCGCCAAAATGGGCTTATGCAAGGGCATGTGATATGGTCTTAACCCTTCTTATACTGGAATTTGGTCTCGGGGAGCATCCTGGTTCTACCAAAATCGTAAACATGGAAGCGTCTTAACCCTTCTTATACTGGAATTTGGTCTCGGGGGTAGATCATTTTTGTTTTTCCCATATTTTACTTAGAACGTCTTAACCCTTCTTATACTGGAATTTGGTCTCGGGGGTACATAAAAGCAGGCACTGAAATATAAACAAAAAGCCGTCTTAACCCTTCTTATACTGGAATTTGGTCTCGGGGTTTGCACACCCTTGTGCATCCGCTCGCGCAACTTGTGCGGTCTTAACCCTTCTTATACTGGAATTTGGTCTCGGGGCGAAAACCACGTTTACCGTGACGCTTATTGTATGCTCCAGTCTTAACCCTTCTTATACTGGAATTTGGTCTCGGGGTCGGCCTCGCTAAAGGGGCATTGCTATTAATTATTGCCTGGTCTTAACCCTTCTTATACTGGAATTTGGTCTCGGGGACAAACAAAGAAAGTCTATTGATACTTGATTGAATAGGTCTTAACCCTTCTTATACTGGAATTTGGTCTCGGGGTTTTTCCGGTAGAAAAAGCTACAATCGCCGCAAATCTCGAGTCTTAACCCTTCTTATACTGGAATTTGGTCTCGGGGATATGCTTTGCGGCAGTTATCAGGATTAATTTAACCCAGTCTTAACCCTTCTTATACTGGAATTTGGTCTCGGGGTAGAACTCAAAGAGTTTTTTTATGTCATCTTTCTAAATAAGTCTTAACCCTTCTTATACTGGAATTTGGTCTCGGGGCAACGCAACAATTATCGAAATTACCGGCCAACAAATGGTCTTAACCCTTCTTATACTGGAATTTGGTCTCGGGGTCGTATCAAGATTCAATGAAAAGGTTAAAGCATGGGTCTTAACCCTTCTTATACTGGAATTTGGTCTCGGGGTTGCTGACACGTCTAATTTGTTCACTGGCGACCGCGTCTTAACCCTTCTTATACTGGAATTTGGTCTCGGGGGGTCAATTGAAGTGTATTCACGTAACGGTGAAGAATAGTCTTAACCCTTCTTATACTGGAATTTGGTCTCGGGGATTTTCGCGTAATGGCGAGCAGGAGCACGAAGCAGGTGAGTCTTAACCCTTCTTATACTGGAATTTGGTCTCGGGGCTGCAACGCTTGAATTGCTCAATGAAGAAGGCGCAAGTCTTAACCCTTCTTATACTGGAATTTGGTCTCGGGGACAATGAAAAACGCAACGATTATCAAAATTACAGGAGGTCTTAACCCTTCTTATACTGGAATTTGGTCTCGGGGAAGGTTCTTGACAATCATTCAGACTCACTTTTTAACAGTCTTAACCCTTCTTATACTGGAATTTGGTCTCGGGGCAAAGAAACGCATCATCTTTGTTAATCTTAAAATCAGTCTTAACCCTTCTTATACTGGAATTTGGTCTCGGGGACATATCAAATCATTATGTTCAGTGTTCAGGATAGTGACGGTCTTAACCCTTCTTATACTGGAATTTGGTCTCGGGGGCTTCGGTCCTACCTACTTTGAAACATTCCTTTTAAACGTCTTAACCCTTCTTATACTGGAATTTGGTCTCGGGGCCGAGTTGAAATCATCTTCCCGGATGTGTTTGACCAGTCTTAACCCTTCTTATACTGGAATTTGGTCTCGGGGGCATAGTAAACTCTTGCTTTAATTAGCAGTGAGAATATACCAGTCTTAACCCTTCTTATACTGGAATTTGGTCTCGGGGAAGTTGTATTGTCAAGATTATTGCAAAGAGAGGGCTAGTGTGTCTTAACCCTTCTTATACTGGAATTTGGTCTCGGGGTTCCAAGTCTGGTAAGGCTTGGCCAGTAGGTACTGTGTCTTAACCCTTCTTATACTGGAATTTGGTCTCGGGGAGAAGGTCACAAGCCCTTGTAAATGCAGAGTGGACAAAATGTCTTAACCCTTCTTATACTGGAATTTGGTCTCGGGGGTAAAACAGTATAAAGCAGCAGGAATGTCTGTTGCTAGTCTTAACCCTTCTTATACTGGAATTTGGTCTCGGGGCTATTATTATGGAACATTTTGGAACGGTAAAACAGTGTCTTAACCCTTCTTATACTGGAATTTGGTCTCGGGGTTCATGTGTGTTTACTTAGAAGTCATTGGTGAAGGAGTCTTAACCCTTCTTATACTGGAATTTGGTCTCGGGGAAGTCTATTGTTACACATTGAATAGCGCAATATTGCGCGTCTTAACCCTTCTTATACTGGAATTTGGTCTCGGGGCCGCAGGTTTTGCTGCTCCAACGGCAGGTAAATTGAAAGTCTTAACCCTTCTTATACTGGAATTTGGTCTCGGGGGCCGCAGGTTTTGCTGCTCCAACGGCAGGTAAATTGAGTCTTAACCCTTCTTATACTGGAATTTGGTCTCGGGGCAGTGAAAGAAGTTGAAGTTTATTTCTTCGGATTTAGTTTGTCTTAACCCTTCTTATACTGGAATTTGGTCTCGGGGGGCACTACTAATGTGCTTATCCCTGACAGTGCAACCGCCGTCTTAACCCTTCTTATACTGGAATTTGGTCTCGGGGACTGATCAAAGACAAACTACTATCTGCTCTATAGTGAGTCTTAACCCTTCTTATACTGGAATTTGGTCTCGGGGCCAGGGGCTGAAACATGCCATTATGTATTTAAAAGAAATAGTCTTAACCCTTCTTATACTGGAATTTGGTCTCGGGGTATAAATAGCATTTAAGATTAGAGCGTCACTATTATAGTGGTCTTAACCCTTCTTATACTGGAATTTGGTCTCGGGGACCTGGGATTGACATCCCAATAGAATGTGATAAATTATGTCTTAACCCTTCTTATACTGGAATTTGGTCTCGGGGAGGATGAAATTGTGACCATCTCAACCAGTCCAGGTTACGTCTTAACCCTTCTTATACTGGAATTTGGTCTCGGGGGCTTACTTACAGCGCATTTTGTATTCAATTCTGAATTGTCTTAACCCTTCTTATACTGGAATTTGGTCTCGGGGGCTCAGGGAACACCTCAGTATCTCAAAGGTGATATTGGTCTTAACCCTTCTTATACTGGAATTTGGTCTCGGGGACTCGCGACAGTTCTACTATGAATGCTCAGGGAACACCTGTCTTAACCCTTCTTATACTGGAATTTGGTCTCGGGGGACTCTGAGGATGAAATCTTTACTGTTTCAACTTCTCCGTCTTAACCCTTCTTATACTGGAATTTGGTCTCGGGGCAATCCAAGGGAAGTCCTATGCAGGACAAGAAAATCCTGTCTTAACCCTTCTTATACTGGAATTTGGTCTCGGGGCTGATTGGGGATGTCCTGAAGGTGGTGAAAATAGTGTCTTAACCCTTCTTATACTGGAATTTGGTCTCGGGGCCCGTCAAGAAAATGACAACAAGCGAAAACCATTACCCGTCTTAACCCTTCTTATACTGGAATTTGGTCTCGGGGTGCCCACAAAAAACTATTCAAAAGTTCACACATAAAATTTGTCTTAACCCTTCTTATACTGGAATTTGGTCTCGGGGGCATAATTTCACCAACATAAAAACGCAAAAAATGGAAGTCTTAACCCTTCTTATACTGGAATTTGGTCTCGGGGGGGTGCTGAAAAATTCGAATACATCAAAGGCCATGGTAGTCTTAACCCTTCTTATACTGGAATTTGGTCTCGGGGGCCGCACAAAGGTTTGACGATGCGGTCGAAAAAAACGGTCTTAACCCTTCTTATACTGGAATTTGGTCTCGGGGATAACGCAAGGCTGCATAAAAAACGCAAAAAATGACAAGTCTTAACCCTTCTTATACTGGAATTTGGTCTCGGGGTCTTCTGTAGAGGATGGTAAGGTGAATGCCGTGGCGTCTTAACCCTTCTTATACTGGAATTTGGTCTCGGGGCAATGGATCTAATACCTAAGTATTTTCCTTCTTGTGTCTTAACCCTTCTTATACTGGAATTTGGTCTCGGGGGTTCTACATGACGTAAACTGGATATTGTTTCTACAAAAATGTCTTAACCCTTCTTATACTGGAATTTGGTCTCGGGGGCAAAGACAATTTAGATTATTGGATAACAATTTTATTTCGTCTTAACCCTTCTTATACTGGAATTTGGTCTCGGGGTTGATGGAATTAATAGGGTTGAGGAAAGTTCCTTGGCCCGTCTTAACCCTTCTTATACTGGAATTTGGTCTCGGGGCCTGAACAAAGAACAAATTGGCACTCTTCTCCTGATGTCTTAACCCTTCTTATACTGGAATTTGGTCTCGGGGTTTCTACAAAAATCTTGAAATACAAATGGACCCAAAAGGTCTTAACCCTTCTTATACTGGAATTTGGTCTCGGGGACCCAATTCAATCTCAACAATGGAAGCGTATATCCAAGTCTTAACCCTTCTTATACTGGAATTTGGTCTCGGGGATTGGTACTTTATTGTCATTTGATGAAATTGACAGCAAGTCTTAACCCTTCTTATACTGGAATTTGGTCTCGGGGTATCGCGTGCTTTTGAATGAAATTGGTAGGAATTAATAGGTCTTAACCCTTCTTATACTGGAATTTGGTCTCGGGGAGGTTGAAAAACTTCACACCAGTGATGGCCAGAATCTTGTCTTAACCCTTCTTATACTGGAATTTGGTCTCGGGGCACTTCTCCAGGTTACTGGAAGAAAGTTGGAAAGTTGTCTTAACCCTTCTTATACTGGAATTTGGTCTCGGGGACCCTGATTCCTGTGTCAAGGTTACTTTTGAACAACGGTCTTAACCCTTCTTATACTGGAATTTGGTCTCGGGGTCAAGGTACCAATGACTAAAGAAGTCATTGGTACTTTGCGTCTTAACCCTTCTTATACTGGAATTTGGTCTCGGGGAGCACCCTTTGCGCACCCCTTGGTAATCAACGGATTATTAAAGCAAAACAACACCTTTTTACCCCTGTTGGCAGCAAGTGTCCCCCCGCTCAAAAAAGTATGCAAAAGTACGGTATTCCTGTTCATATAATCAAGACGTTGGGTGGCTGAACCACCATTTTATATTGTAAATCTTTTCCCACCACTTCCAACTGCGTGATGGACTCTCTTGTTACCGGCAAGATAACAATACTATCTGAATTTTGATACATCTGATTGATCTCTTCCAGGGTATCTGCCATCTCCCGATACTTGGCATGGCTGCTATTCCCCATAAACACCGATTTCTGTATCCGTGTACAACCCTCCCGAATCAGATATTTCGCAATGTTGCGCCTGATGCGGTGATCTTCTATGTCGTACATCACAAAATATAACATGCCTTTATTTTTTGGATCCTGCCAGTTTTTTACAAATTCCTGTATGCGATTTACCCGCGCCTCCAGGGTGCCTAATGTACGGTCCTCACTGCGCATGCGCCCGCGCAACTGCGTGGTTTGCAAACCTGCTTTAGCCAACCGTTTGAGCCGTTCCGGGAAAGAAATTTCTTGTTTATTCGGTTGTTTTGCCATCGCCTAATGCTGATGCAGGCGCATCCGCATCGCCCGCTGGTAACGTGCCTTCTGTAGTTTCATACCACGAATGCCTGCTGTACAAGGCCTGCTCTATCATAAATACTACTAGCTGCCCCAAATGCAAATTGGTATTTTTCCGTTCTACCAATACAATGCTAAACCCCTTTTTACCATAAAACAAGTTCACATCCGCCCGATCGTTTTTACACTGGATCTCTAATTGAATACCATAGTTTATATCCCGCTGTGCTTTTAATTCCATCCCCTCTTCAGCCAACGATGCAATGATCACCGGCAGCGCAATGGTTAATACCTCGGGGACAAATACCGGCTTATACAACGGGTTGGGCTTGGCTTTTGCTTTTAATTTGCGCATAATGTCGCTGTAAACCTCCGGATGGATGGCATGACTGCGCCCGGGCTTTTCGCCCTCCGCTTGAGCCGGCTCCAATACCTGCTTAAGCGCCAATTGTGTTTGCTCGGGCAACAAGGCTTCCCAATCAATGTTATCTCCCATAATATTAATATAGGCATGCGGATCATGTGCCAAAAAACATACCCGAGTCACATCGGCCGTGCGAAAGTCTATAAATCGAGTAAGGTTGTATTGTTCTCCAAAGGCAAAAGCAAAGGTTTTATACGCTTCGCTAAATCGCTTGGTATCGGTACAAGTATGGGTAAGTTTGAAAAATAGCTTCAACCCATCCCCTCCCGGCGATACAAACAACAAGGCAATCCGTTCGTCTGCTTTTAATTGTTCGCGCAGCGCCACCAAATCGGTCATATTACCGCTGTAATGGTCAACATCCAGTATCCAGGTTTGAATGGTTTCAAAGTGCTCACTTCTCCGAATTCCGTTCCGAAACTGGCCACAACACACAAAAGGCAAGCGCGTTTTAAGGCGCGTGTAAGCCCCCACATCCAACTGTTTTACCTTGCGCAATCGTTCGGTTTCTTCTCGCAAAGTTCCATCGTCCCGCAATCGGTGATAAATGGCCTCTATGCTGACCAATTCCATGGCAGCTTGTACATCCAGTAAATTGTTCCCTTGATAAAACATAATCTTGTTCGTTTTGGCTTTTGAAAAGAAGTTACCGTTTTTTTTAATTATTCCGTGGTATCCGGCGCTTGCCATTCTTTAAAAAAACGGGCCAGTGCTTGTGCCGCCAAATCTATATGAGTAAGGCGGCTGCGTTCTAACTGCCTGAGCGGCACGACTTCGTCCATATAATCGGTAAAAGATTGAATCAGGATGCGTTTACCATAAGGATTCAGCCAAAATGCACCCTGTTCTACTTCAAAAAACTCCAGGAAAATAAGTTCCTGCCGGCATAAACTACACACGACAAAATCGGCCCAATGCCGAAAACGTTCAATCAAATCGTACACCAGTACCGGTCGATTATACTCATCTCGATGGAAAATACCGATAAAAGGATCAATTCCTGCGCGAACTAATGCCGCTTCTACTTTGCCATATAAAATACCATACGTGTAATTCAGCAAGCAATTGAACATATCGCGGGCAGGATGCTGACTTCTTTGTTCAAACCGGTATTTATCGGGTAAAAGACTGCTGATCGTGGCAAAATAGCGCTTGGCTGCCGCAGCCTCCATGCCCCGCAACTGCGGAGCGGCTTCCGACAGTTTTTCCGCACGCACGGCCAGCAATCGGGTGCGATATTCCAGTATTTGCAGCGCAGCCGCCTGCGCCATCGCTTCCTCGGCAGGCGCGGGCAAACTCAACAACAAGGCACATTGGTTTTCACATTTTTCGGCCAACACCTCCTGCACCCAGGCCACACAAGCGCTACTTTGGCTAAACAACATCTGTTTTTTACGAATCACCGAAATACTGCCAAATCGACTGCTCCACAAGCGTGCCACTGGATGCCCGCGCCGATCCGTAAATTGTACATCTATATCGTGTTCAACCGCAGCAAAGGCAAGTTCGGCTGTTAATAATGTGGATCGATGCAAGCAAATTGTATCAATATTCCGCAAAGGGACACGTTGTACTTCTCCTTCCGGTGGACGAACAACCAGGTGCTTGTCCTTGATATGTACCTTACATCCGGGTGTATTCACATAAATTTGCATGAGATGTTGTGCTTATAAAGGTTGACGATTGCCAATAACGAAGTACAGGCTAACGAGCCGGGTGTTTGGATGGAACCCGACGTGTATGGTTGGGGAGGCGTTCTGCCTTATGCCCATCGGTAAAAGCCAGCCACACACACCGTTTAGCCCGTGTAATGGACGTATACACCCACCGATAAAAAGCAGGACTGTCGCGCTGCATTTTAGCCCGCAGGTCAACAAATACATATTTCCATTCGCCGCCTTGTGCTTTATGACAAGTTATAGCGTATCCATATCGGCAACGCAAGGCATTGAGGTAAGGATCGGTGGCGCAGAACACTGCCCGCTCTCGCTCAAAAAGCGGTTTATTGGTCGCATACAAACGTCGATTGACTTGATAAAAGCGATCCTGCGCATCGCGACGCAACAGGTATTGGGCCGCAAAGGGCAACGCGCTGCTTTCATCTTCCAGCCAGTCTTGCAATATTTTTACTTCCAGCCGCACCGTAGTTCCCGTTCCAGTGCGTACTGAAACAACCACATTCAGAAACCGAAACACCCCATTAATAGCAGTTTCGGTAAAAGTCATATAAGGCGTGGGCGTTTTACGGATTTTGCCAATGGGTGCAGTCAGGGTACGCACTTCGGTAGTTCCAACGGATTCAACACGCACAATTTCGCCGTTGTGAAGTGCCGGGGTTAGGTGGTAAGCATTATGTCCTAGCACCAATACATCTCCCGGACAAAGTTGTTGGGGCGATTCCGGGAAATAGTGTTTGCGTACCAGGCGATTATAGGCAATCACTTCCGCGTTGCTGTGTACAATGATGACTTGTTGTGGCGAAGGTTTGGCGCCACTGAGTTCGAGGTATTTTTCAATAAGTGCCGGGGCGGGTACAATTCGAATGCCATCCCCACTTTTGAGGGGTAAGCGTGTCGGCAACGGATCACCCGATTCGAGCAATGCCCGCAATTGGGTGGCGCTGCGCAGCAAATCGCTGTCGTTTTTTTGGCGCACCACTGTACGTAAAGTGGCCGATACTACGCGCAACCTATACGTTTTGAACAAATATTCGACGGAGAGCGCTGGAGAAAAATCCATATTAACCGGCGGAAGTTGCGCACGATCGCCTACAAAAATGACTTTGGTACGCGGAAACTGTGCAAAATTGGCATATTGTATATAATCGCGCAGCAGCCTGCCACTCCCAAATTGAAGCGACTCTTCTTCGCCCGGCACATCGCCCAACATAGAGGCCTCATCCACCACAAACACCCAATGCGCATTAGGATCCGCTTCCCGGTCGGCAAGTTTGAAAGCCGCTGCCCCACCTGCTTGCGTCCCCGTTTCTAAGGCATAAATGGCACGGTGGATCGTTTGCGCTATTTGGCCGCTGCTATGTTGCAGCACCTTGGCAGCCCTGCCCGTTGGAGCCGTAAACAAAATGCTGCGTTCCAGCGCTTGCAACCATCGGGCCACGCCTTGCATTAAAAAAGTCTTGCCCGTACCGGCATAACCCTGCAACACAAAAATGGGCGCATCGGCATCTTCTAAAAATGCTTCCAGGGCAGTAAGTGCCTGGTGTTGGTCTTCGGAAAGTTGCACGCCTTTGAAATGCGTAAATATTGACATAGCGCTTTTTATTAAAATTCCTTGTAATCCACCAAGGACGGTGGCGTTTTACAAGGGAAGGGCTATGGTTTCTGTACCGGAATGCGGTACAAATTTGCGCAGGACCGATGCAGTGTATCTTCATCGGCAGGTGCTATTTTGCAGGCGATTTATAACTGCACAGGATTTCAATAAAATAAAGTACCCACCTTGCGACCGGAAACAAGGTGGGTACTGGAAATTGCCAGGATGTCAATGAACTGGGTGGTGTCCGTAAATCAAACAGCCGTAAGTCGATTTAAAATCAATATATTTAAATGATCATAAATCTCAATTTTATCAGTAGAAAGGTTGAAATGAGAGCAGATTAAATGATTCAAACCATCAATCCCTGTTTTATCTGAAGGAAGTAATTTTGGGCTTATTTTTTCTTCAATCATCGCCCTACTAATGCCCTTCATATTATGAGCAATGCCATTGCGTAGATCTCTTAAGTTACCGATTATTTTATCCAAAGTATCTAACGTCGTGGTTTTTATATATCCATTATTAGTTACACTATATTTCAAAATTTTAACATAGGCAAACGCATTAGGTTCATTAAAATTCAACGGCTTATCATTTATAGTACTCGATTCAAGATATTTTTTCAATTCAGGATCTTTGTCAAGTAGGCTATTCCAGTATGCATGCCCATCTTTTTTATTGTGAATAATTTTCCCTCCAAGAATAATTTCCATATCGGGAATTAGTAAGTTATCGCCAATAGAGAAAAGTCGCCATAAATAATCGGCGTATGCGTTTTGCTTACATTTTATTCTTGCAGATTGTGCTACTTCAACCATCAATTCGAATGGGGTAAAGACTTCTGGTATATCCAGATCAGAATTTGAGATATTCTCAATAATTAGGCGAAGTCTATCATGATCTAACAACAGTCTGGTTTGTGCATATTCTGCAAGTAATAAAACTTCATCATCCTGTAATGGTAATTGCAAAATTCCTGCATAATCGTAATTTAGCAGCATTTTCTCTACAATGTGCTGTAAAACAAGATGTTCTTGTTTTTTAAAGTTATTTATTTTGGATACTCGGTCCTGCTCTTTGCCTCGATTGGGGCTTTTCAAAGTTATGAATTCAACCCCTTTAAACATCGCAGACATATGACTGGCCGCACGCATATCAGGTGTACCACCAGAGTTCCCGAAATATATTGACCAACCTGAATACTTTTCATACAAAGTATTGAAAAACTCGACAAGTTCCCCTAGGTCAATTGGAGGGAAGGTAATGGGTTCATAACTAACAACATAGTTCCTACTTTCGAGTACTTTTTTCAAAAACAGAGCAATATAATGGCAATCTTGAGGATCAAGCGGGGATTGTTTCGTTGTAATAATCACGATTTCTTGTAAATCATCTCCTGCAAGTTCAATACTTTTATCCACCATTGGAAAAGTAACCTCTGAAAAACAATCTTCATAGTTTTCCCAAATCAATCTACTATGTTCTATGAATTTTTTATCACTTTTTTTTATAATATTATTTTCTTGGGTATCAATATTTCCAGTATCAAAATGATCATAAATAGCGCGTTCAATTTTGGCACTTGGGGGTAGTTGCAAATCACGGTTTCCTAGCGTAAGGAAGAGTACTTTTTTCATAATTGGATTTATTTTAATAGAATGAATAGCAAATTTGCTTTAACAAACTACTTTATTGCTTTCATTTTGGAGGTTAAATATTTTAGGCGTTAAATGACAACTTCACATATCCCATCAAATCGCCTTCAAATATGATTTTCCGCGATTTAGGCAAGGGCATACCATTATAACGGGGCGTTCGCCGGGTAGCAGTAGCGATATCATCATACAAATCATCATCTTTTACCAGGTCTTTTACCCAATCTCCTGTCATATTTCGATAACCGGTGCCAAAACCAAGTCGAAGCAAACAAGTATTTTCAGGAAACGCAGTTGCTTGTTTCAGTAAATCCTGCATAAACTCAAGCAAATCGGCACCCGCTTCGGGCAAATCGGCATCCTGAAAAAATGCAATTTCTTCCCGTAAGAGGCGAAGTGTATGCGCATGGATTAATTGGCATAGCCAGGCATAATCAAGTTGGCGTACTGCCGTGCGGAACAGTTGTGGATCTTTTCGCAAGATAAGATCTCGGTGCTTGGTTGGTATGTTAATACCACAGGTGGCGGTTTTACCAGCAGGGATATACTCAATCAATTGACGCACTTCTCCTTTGACCTCATATTCTTGTTGATTGCCTTTTTCGTTTAATGTTTCAGCAAATGCACCATGTGTTCCAGCCTTAAAGTAACAATCGCCAACCTGAAGCATTCGCAACCAATCTGAATTGGGGTCTTGCCCAAATACTTCTTTTTGAAGTGGCTTGTCATTGATGATAAATTTGCCACTAAACCTATTTTCACTTCCCAGCTTTACTTTAGGCACACCGTTTTGCGTATAAGCCTTTATTAGCGTATCCGAAAACAAAGCGGTGCGGATGCTACCTTTTAAGGACGAACCTGGAATATACGGCACCCCCATCCCCCCATGTATTTGCTCACGCAGGGTGTTGGTAAAATAAGGCCTTCTGTCTCCTTTCAAAGGAATGATACGTCGTGCTACATCGGACGGTTGTAGACCTGGTTTCCTGGTGCGCAAGTATTCTATGAAGTTCTTTTTGTTATCCTTGTCTTCAATATATCCTACCCAAATGTGAATATTTTCATTGCCGATAATATCCAGGATTTTGGCCTCATCGGCAACTACCAGCACGTTTTCCTTTTCAAAAAACAGGTACTCTGCATTTCCTTGGTATTGAATACCCGACCCTATATGGATGGGGGATAATGTTTCGATGGTAACATTCATAAGCTTATGCCGTCTTTTGAAAATTAATAAATATAGGGCGTCCTTCCCGCCAAATGGCATGATCTAAGCCTTGCCAATCTGGTTTTAAATCTATTCGTTTTCCCGACAATGAAATGTTCGGAAATACCGATCCTTCTTCAAACATATAAACAGATCTTTTGCGAAGCGATGTATGTTCGGGGTCTTTTGCTCCAGCAATATATCCTCCTCGTTTGATCAAACCCCAGGTACTGTTTTCCAATACTTCCGGCATAAGTTCTTCTTTGTTTGGCAAATAAAGTCCTAACGCCATTTGGTGGCTTGCAGCTTCCGGGACGTTTAAAGAAAGCGTTGTGAATTTAGGCTCAAAAAATCCGTTACCCACTGAACGGTCCGTTCCTATACCAAGATCACCTAGTAACCGAAATGCTCTTTGAAACAACCCTTTTGCTTGTTCATTTTCCCATTTAGCCAGGATAAACAATCCGGCATAAGGTTCAAAAAATAATCGTTCGGTATAAAACGGGGTTGAATCACCGGAATGGTCCGGCAAAATGGTTACTCGTTGGGTTACGTTTGGTTTAAAAATGGGTTTTACAGCATAATCAGATAAAAACGCCTTTTCACTCAAATGCTTTTTTACCTCAATCAAACCTGTTGTACCATTTATGGCTTTTTCAAACCAGGTCTTTCCCAAATATCGGATATTTTTAAAAGGCTTGCCTTGCTTTTCTACAGGTACTTCCTTTATATCAAAAGAAATACGCGCCATGGGTTTTGGAAAGAAATATTCATCCTTCCAAAATGGGAATGCAGAAGATACACGAACAGCATCCAGCATGTCTAATATTTCCGATTCAGCCGCACCCAACTGTCGAGCGGCAACAAATAATGCACTGATCAATGCGTCAGAATGGAAAAGATTTTCGCTTTTGTCATAGTCCATTCTCCCCCGCGACAAATGCAACGGTGCAGTAAAGTGCATTTTCACACAATCATATTGTTGTAACATACTGTGCTATTTAAGATCGTCAGGGATTGCATAACTATTAGTAGTTTCCGAGGCAGCATCACCGGTATGATAATAAGCTGCAGCTCGATCAGTGATTGATTTAATTCTAAATTTTACCCGGCCACTTCCACGTGAGCCACTTCCTCCAATATAATCATCCTGAATCATCAACAAGCCGCGAATCGTATGATCAAGCAGGTCTCTTTCAGCATGTTTATCCCCTGTAATTATATTCAAAACAATATCTAACTCAAAACGTGCGCCTGCTGGAACTCGTTCAAAAGTGCGCGGCATGGCTGCAGAGGTAATACGGTCTATTACGACCTCTGTTTTGCTTTCTGTAAATGGCAGATCAGTCTTGTCACCAAAATCAGCACCATTTAATAATTTACCATCCCTAAAAATAATTCTGCTCGGCCGCTGTTTATCATCAGTGCTTGCAGAACCAAATAATACGGTTGTGACGTGATTAGGATCATCAGATGGCCCAAACTTAACATTACCCATCCGTACATCTTTTATGTATCCGTAAGAAATTTCCAATAAAGAGCGCATTTTCCCTTTCAAAGTACTCCCGGGAACATAAGGCTCGTTGGAAATAGGATTGCGGATAACCATTTTATCAGGGCCGCCAATACCCATTGCGGTGTTCGAGCCGCCAATCAATAAGCCAGATAAGGCTTCTATCTCACCTTTAATCAGGATTTTCTTTACTAAATTAATTTGGTTTGACATCTTTTATTGTTTTAAATCTGAAAAAATGGGTTAATCGCGGCCGCCATTGGCTTTGTGAAAAGCAAGAATTGCTTCACATAAATCACAAAAGTTTTCAAATCTTTCCTTGAATCCATCCGTGTCTATATCAACAGCCTTGTGCGCTTTCATAATTTCAATTTTGAAAGTGGTGGCACCTTTTCCACCTGATTTTTCTGCCCTTTTTGCTGCATAGGCTAATTTGGGATGCAATAAGTGGAAGGCTGATTTTTGTTTGGGTTCGGTTATTCCTTTCAACTGAATACGCTTCAGTTCTCCATAAAAGTTACGGATTTGGGAGGTCGTAAAACGTTCATCCACGAGTTTTACCCCCAATTGTTCCGTATAGGTGATAGCATCACCTTTAATACCATCTTTAATCCATTCAGGCTTAAATAATGGTACTGCAACAGGTTCTCTTTCTCTTTGACCGTAATTTTGATTGGCAGCCATTTGTATTGAATTTAGTGGTTTAAAAACTAATCTTTTGTTTCAAGTTCTGCCCAACGGGCTGCTGTTTCCAGCAAGTCAAGAAAGGTATGTGGTGAAAATGAACTTATATGCTCACCGGCCCATTGTTCAGTAAAAGCAGCCATTTTGACCATATCATAAAATTCCTTTGCTTCTTTGTCTTTATTTCGGTCTGCGGCACGACTAAAATCATAAGCCATACGCCAACGCCAAGGGGTACTGCCGCCTTTTTTTGCCTGTATCCTAGACTGCTCAGCATATTGAAGCATTTTTTGCAAGGTTCCGCGAGGCAATTTTTTCGGAATCAGCCTCACCATTTCATTCTTCAAACTTTGAACAATTGGAAATTCTTTATCCCAACTCAAGGGAACTCCGAACAATGCAATCGCATTTTTTTCTTCATTTCCTGGGCGTTGATGTCCTTTTGCCTTTTTCTCAGCTGCCGCTGAAAACTCAGCACCTTTGGAAATCGGAAATTTCCCACCAATTATGGCAATACCGCCTGAAATCGTTAAATGCGGGTTGTTACATACCCATCTCGCAAAATCATGTTTAATTTTTTCTGCAAATTGGAACATACCCGACCAGTGCCCAACAATAAACAAGTCGTCTCCACCAGAATAAATGATGAACGTATTATCACGATGATATTGCTCCCATATCCGATTTAGATACCCTTTAAAAAAGTAATCAAGGTTCCGGCTTAGAACACTGTATCTTGAAAAAGTGCGTTTTTTATCCTCTAATCCGGCAATGAAAATAGATCCTAAGTTATCTACGTCCATCCTCAAAACACCTAATTTTTGAGTGCCGTCTCCCATCTCTGCCATCTGATCAAAAGTAACCGGGGATTGATCTTCATTAATGGGGAAATCGTTCCCACCATAAAAGATAAATCCATAAACACACCGCTTTCCCTTCAAAAAAGTGGCGGATTGATCGTATCCGGACTTATCTACCTCAAACGATCGAATAAAAAGATCGTCGGGATGTCGATGCCCAACTTGCTTTAATGCTTGCTCCGAAAACAGATAATTATAGATTTCGAATTCGGATATTCGGTGTTCATATTCTTTCCATTGTGGAATTGGCATCTTAGAACTGATCCAATACTGCGTGTTTTTTAAGTCTTTGCCCAATTCGATTTGTGCCTGGGTAGCGGCTTTTATTGGCTTTCCATCATCTAGTAAGAATACATTTTTCCCAAAACGCCCTTTAAGCGCATCATTAGCCTCAATTTCTGTAAATTCTTCACCCGTAATAAAATCGCGTTGTTGCTTTCCGCCTACCTCACTTGGTTCAAAGAAAAACGAATAATCGTGCTCAATTGCCGACTTAAATTTCTGCGTTTTGATCTTTGAGATTTTGCTAGATAGACTACTCCATGCTGTATGAATTCCGTCTTTAGAACTTTGCTGCATAATTTGCTGCTGCGTAACTTCTTGCCAATCAATATTTAAGGAAAGGCTGGTTTGATGCTCCTGGAATATGTGATTTGACAAGCGGTCTACTACAACAGGAAGCACCTGTTTTATCTTTTCAGTGTTTGGTACTAACAAGTAAAATCCACCTCCTGAGGCATACACCACCGAAGACCATGGCAATTCCAATTCGTTAAGGATGATCTCTACTGCATTTTCTACCAATATTTGTAAATAGAAAGAACGGCCTTTTAAATTGCGAGCAGCATCAGTAGAAACAATATCGTAGATATAGTTCTGAATACCGGAAAGATCGCCCCCTACCAATAACACAGGTGCTTCGTCTTCCTTTATCTTGAATTGAGGATCGAGACGGTTTTGTTCTTTAAGGTAGTCGTACAAACAAAGTGCAAAAATGCCCGTACTCTTTAAATGGTCATAAAGAGAAACATCCGGAAGATGCATAGTGCTAGAAGGTACTGTAGATGCAAATCGATACAGCAGAAAACTTAAGTTCTCTGCCAAACTCATCGCATCGCTATCGGCATCTTTCAGTTTGGTCCAAGCAGATTCAAACTCATCCCAAAGTTGGGCATAAGTAACCTGTCCCTTTACGGTTTCTGATTCAAGGGTTGGAAAATGATCATCATCGAGCGATAAAGGTTTTACAGGAATACGCCTTTTGGCCAAATGATTATTATCCATTAACAATCCTTCAAAAATGCTTACCATTTTAACATTTTTAAAAGAATCCCAGGCATTTTCGGCGTCTGCATCTTTTAGACCCGTATCACCCGTCCGATCAGCTCCAGAAGCGTAGTGATCTGCTTTTTGCACAATTAATTGAAATACATCATCTTTATCTGGTGCATGGTGTTTTACGGATGCTTTAAAAAAACTTTCAAATGCATCAGTTCCAAGTGCTGCTTCAAAAGTCTTTTTATTTCGGTCTAAAAATTCAGCAGTCCAAAGCACATGTTTATGCGAGTATCGCCCATTGAAACTTGGACAATACAAGCCTTCATTGTTCTTTGTATTTGCGGATAAAATTTTAGATGCGTACACACCGCTTACATCGGCTCTCTGCCAAAACTTCCCAATATCATGCAGGAGTGCCGCCAGGTAAATTGTTTCTCTGGTCATCGTTTTTCGGATTTTGTCTAATTTTTACAGATTGTACCATACCAAACCCCATCGCAGCCCCTTTTCCGAGGCCCATGTACTGGGGCAACCATATATTCGTAGAAAAACGCACATCGAAACCGCTTAAGCGCTGTTCTTTATAGTGTAAAAAGCGCATCGGGCTGATGTGATCCATTTGTACTTTTATTTCCCGGTCTACATGCCAACCCAGCCCCTTGGCCATCGAAAGCAGGTTGCCCCGCAAAATGGTCATCAAAAAACGGGTGCGCTCTGCCTCATCCGGCATTTCCTGCCATACGGGGTAATTTTCCTGACTCAAGGCAAGCCAGTTATTAATGCGGTAGGAAAACATTTTATCCCAGGCCTGTAAGGTTACTTCCTTCATTTGAAGGCTTTCTACCTCAGGCGTAATCATGCGCGTACCTACCCGCAAGGCAGCGGGTCTTTGCATAAAAAAAGCATGCACATCGTGTACACCATCTTCCAAACAGATCAGCGCCACTTGCTGCCCTACCCTTTTGTACTGAATTAAAGGATATGAATAACGGAAACCTTCCCCTTGGTGATTGTGGAATAAAGTCATTTCACGGCCTACTGCCGCTACTACCGCTCCCCGGAAAAATCCGATTTCGTTGAACGATAGTTCGTTTTTAAACTGGATACTTAAGTACTTGATCTTTTTCATGCTTTAGAAATCTATATTTGCTAAAAAACAGCGTTACATACTTTTGGCGCTGCATTCAAATTCAATTTCCGATGCAAACATAAAGCCCGGAAATGCAGCCTATCTTCATTACAAATATTAAAATCAATAATCATGCCGACAAATAAACACGCCTCCTGCCGGTACCGAATTTTAGATCATTTGTTTCAACGCCCCCGGCGCTGGACTTTACTGGAGTTGCAAGAAGCCGTAAGCCTGGAATTACAAGAAGCCTTTGGCGTAAAAAGCAAGGTGAGTACACGCACCCTGCAAGCGGATATGAATGTAATGCGCAGCCTTCCGCCAAGAGGTTTCGACGCGCCTATTTTGTGCGAAAAAGGGGGCTATTTTTATGAAGACCGCAAGTTTTCTATTAACAACTTACCTTTTAGCCAAACAGATCTGGCTGCACTGCACGATGCGTTTATACTCTTAAAACAATTCAAAGGGCTACCCCAGGTGCAACCCCTGTTATCTACGCTTCAAAAGTTTCAATACTGGGCGCGGCACCCGTTCGATCCCATTATTCAATTTGAAACCAATGAATTGGTGCAGGGAACGGAATGGTTGGAAACATTGTATCAAGCCATTGTGGATCGACAACCGCTGCAAATCCAGTATCAATCTTTTACCCAGGACGAAGCATTCGAATTGGTTTTCCATCCGTATCATTTGCGGGAATACCGCAACCGCTGGTTTATATTCGGGCAACACGACCAACTGGGTGAAATTTACAACCTGGCCCTGGATCGTATTAAAGCGGTCAAACCGGCCACCCTACCCTACCGCCATGATCCTACTTTTGACCCGATTATTTATTTTAAGGACATTATCGGTGTCACCCGTTATAAAGACGCATTACCGATTGACTTACAATTTCGTACCAGCGTGCTGCTCTCTAAATATTTAATATCAAAACCAATGCATCCCTCTCAACGCATCGTAGAAGAAACGGATCAATGGGTGACGTTTTCTATGTATGTGATTCCGAATTTTGAACTCCAGTCAGAACTCTTACGATTTGGGAGCGGCCTGGAGGTAGTGGCACCTGCTACCTATGTACAAACGATTAAAGCAGCGTTGGATCGTCCGTTTTAGAAAGACCGGTCCTTGTTTGTCTGTCAACCCACACAGGAATACGCACTCAGCCTGTAAAAGACCCGGAGGAATACCCCTCAAAAATGTCCCCAAAATGGAAAGGTGATTTTAAAATATCAACCTAAAACCGGAATATAGTTTTTTATGTATGGTCGATGTCACTACGCGCATCCGATCCTCCTTTACGCCCATCAGAAGTTTCTCCAAGCCCATCCGAAGATTCTTTACGCCCATCCGAACATTCTCCAAGCCCATCCGAACATTCTCCAAGCCCGTCCGAACATTCTCCAAGGCCATCCGAACATTCTCCAAGCCCGTCCGAACATTCTCTACGCTCATCCGAAGCTTCTCCAAGGCCATCCGAACATTCTTTACGCCCGTCCGAACATTCTCTACGCCCGTCCGAACATTCTCTACGCCCGTCCGAACATTCTCCAAGCCCGTCCGAAGCTTCTTTACGCCCGTCCGAACATTCTCCAAGCCCGTCCGAAGCCTTTTTTCCCGCCTAAAAAGCGCTAAAAGTGTTAAAATTTGAGGCCCCAAAAGGCACTTTCGTGGAAAACTATTTCATATATGTGAAAAAAAATATGACTTTTCCCGAAACTTTTGGCCGTTTTTTAGCCAAAAACGGCCAAAAAACCAAATGCCAAATTTTTCGAGCCCCAAAATCGGCCAAAATGCGGTGGAAAACTTCCGAAAATTTGTACGTTTTTTTCTGGGTGGGCTTAGTGCACATTTGCTGCATAAGTAGCCACGAAGGCTGCTGACTTATTGTTCACTTTTTAATTTTTTCACGATGAAACTGAAAGTTAAAAAAACAGCTTTCCAATCATTACGCCAGGCAGGTCTGGTGGCTTTTGCAACAAACGTAAC
>Ga0247834_1003455_pt1 | contig 21518 bp, 17 predicted proteins | sample LaCruzMarch2015__8_FD_187118 | JGI IMG/M metagenome (GOLD analysis project Ga0247834, IMG submission 187118) | Freshwater microbial communities from meromictic Lake La Cruz, Castile-La Mancha, Spain - LaCruzMarch2015_12m | ecosystem: Environmental > Aquatic > Freshwater > Lake | place: Spain...
GTTGTAGCCAAAGCCGTCGCGAACAGCAATAGCGGTAAAAGCATGATGATGAGACGAGCGAGCGTCGTGAAGTGCCAAACATACCGAACTGACGCCACTTCCCGCCAACGCTAACATCGACGACGAGGCTATGTTGTACAACCTGCTACAACGGGCTCATTCGTCTATGTAGTCAGCTCACTTCGTGAAAGTATGACAAAGAAAAAGAAATCAAAGAGGACGGCGGATAAGGCGGATAAGAATCAGCATGTAGCACGTCATGGCGATTTTCCACATGATGCGTTTGATATTGCCTTACGAAGGTACGCACACCCCGCAGCTGTGTCAGATCACAACCTCCTGACGCCCGGTGGACCTGCCTGGAAGCGATTCCTGGAAGCATTCGGTCAATCATGCTTGGACCTATATCTAATGAATATGCAGCGGGCAATTATTCAAGGCACTCGTGCTGATGCATTACCATTGACTCCACTGGATATGGATTGTCCACTGGTCAGCGCAATGTCTCATTGGAAAGGAAGGCAGTGCCTCCTTAGTACACTCAATGATAAAAATATTTATAATTCCCTGGTTCATTTCTTGCCATCCTTTGGTCGGCCTTTGCCCCAGAAAATAAATCTACTCGGGGAGCATCATGCGCGGGTGGTACAATTGTATGGTGAATCCGACAACAGAAATGAGGCAGGGGCGTGTGTCTTGCGAACATCTTCGAACAGTATTCGGAAAGCAGTCAGTTTGCATACGACCAACATTGACTGGACAAAACTAACACAAATTCACATTAAAGATCTTGTCTTATATGATTCGTACGAGGATAATTTCATTGAGGGGAAACTTCTCGTGGAACCATTCACGCCCAGGGTAGGAACAACCACAATAATGGAGGACTCAAATGGGGATGTCGTGCTTATTGCACTGTACAATTTTCTCCCCGATGGATTGTATGGGAGGGATTCCATACCTCTAGCTTCCACTAAACTCCCCCCGGGTGCCTCTGTTCGGATTGCTGGGCCATTTCTAAAGATTTTTCAAGATGGCAGCCGTGGTATTAGAATTGACAACCCTAACGACATATCAGTTATTTCATCAGGCAAATGCAATACTAGTCCTACCACCTCGCCCATGGATGAAAATCGATTGATCTTCAGTGCTAAGAACTCGGGCAATGCACTCGTTCAGAAGAAAATGTACAATGCAGCCAGTGAGGCATACATTGCCGGTATTCGTCAAGCTAGTTTGATACCGACTCTTCTCTCCAATAGGTCACAATCGTACGCTATGATGAATGAATGGGAAAAGTCACTAGCAGATGCAGCCGCCTCCCTGATCATACAACCAGGCAATGCTAAATCATGGGCCCGATACAATAGGGCGCTTGAAAATCTATCGGAGCAAAAGAACAACAACAGGCGAGATATGGTGTCTTCATTGTTGCATATGGAAAGTGACAAACAGGCTATTGAATCTGCAACAAACGGTAAAGATGCTTCTGCTCTTAAGGATGAAGGAAATGTCGCTTTCAAGAATAAGTTATATGATAAGGCGGCAGAGTTGTATACATCCGCCCTCATGATGCATGGCGAAACATCGCGAGCACTGTTGTCAAACTGGGCACTTTGCTGCATTCGCAACAGTGCGAGCCTTGATGCACTCTCAGCTTCTTTTGCATCGCTGCGAATTCGATCTGAGGCCAAGGCTGTTACTCGTCTTGCTAAAAGTTTGTTGTGCCTTGGGGAAACTGAATTATGTCAAACTGTATTGACCTGTGTACTATCGGAGGAGGTGTTAAATGGGAGCGAGGTCGGGATAAATGAAAAAAATGAGCTTCTTGAAAGTGTGAAATTTTCATTGGAGCACATTATTCAGTGCAAGGGAGGAGATGTTTCTGGAGGATGTCCACTGCTACCTGAGATCATATCACAGAAACATCTTCCTGCATGGATTGGTCCGATTGAATCATTCCATGCTGGGGCGAATAAAGGACGAGGAGTCAGGGCCATTAAAGACATAAAAGCTGGTCAGGTATTGCTCATTGAACCCCCTTTGGCTATGTCAGAAACCGACAGTAAAAGTGAATGTCTGTTCACCATCGATTCAAGCATCAAAGACCCTTCTCAAGTCTACCTGCGACAGGCAATCATACTCCGATCTCAGCGAGAATGCCTCCTATCCCAAATTGTTGATTGTCTTTCCGACGGTGTCAACAAACGCGGAGTGACTCCATTGCAGGATTTAATACCAAATCTTGCCTCGTGCAAACTTCTTCTTCCAACACATTACGAATATATGACAGGTGATGCAAAAATTGAGCTGACTGCCGATCGTGTTGATGCAATTGTGAATGTGAATTCCTTCGGGGAGGATGGGAAAGATAGGGATGGGAATATTGTAAATAACATGATGAGCCGTGTGAGTACCCGTTTAGTTCCCGCTACGTCTCTGTTCAATCACTCAAAATGTCCAGCATGTTATTGGAGTTGGAATGGCGGTTGTTCCATCATCTTTGCTGTTAAGGATGTCAAGGCGGGAGAAGAGCTGACAATCTGTTATCACCCAGACGACAAAAAAATTCGAAGTTTTTGGGGTATCCATGAATAGCCCTTGATGTTAAGTTGAATTTCTGCTCAAGTTTGTTCCAATACACCCAGACAATGGTTCTTTGTTATCCATCAGTTGATCCTGATAACTATGTAATAACCTCAATTCCAAACCTGTGACTTGCGATGCTGAGTCGATGCAATCTCGCAGCTGTCTCTTCACCGTATCTAGTCCAATTCGATTCCTTTGTCTCCAATTTCAATTATCGGACAGCGACAACGATGATAATGAGGGCGATGGCATAGGTGATTGGGAGGAGGATAAAGACGGGGAGGAGAGTGATGACAATGGCAATGGCGATGGGATTGAGAATGAATATGTGGACAAATTTATCCATACTTTTCACAAAGGCGACTATGACCAAGAATTCGACAACACGCTTAGTTTTGATCGAACTGTAACCTTACTGGCTATGCCCACGCAGGCGTCATATATTAAGCCCAATAATTGGAGAGAAAGGAATCAAATTGGATTGGAGAAAATGAAGGAGCAGCTGCAGCCTCGTATCCACTCGGTGTTACATAATTTTATGCTGAAGTTAACACAGAATGATGAACGCGAACAACAACTCATGGATGACGAAGAACCAATCGTTTGGTATGAACCAATCTTAGACGAGTATTGGAATCATATTGGAACCAAATAGCTCGGAAAAAGCAGCTCGACATAGTCACAGATATTTTTTACATTGTCATTGAGAATGTTGAAATAAGGAAGGAGCATCTTGCTGCATTAGTTGATATCTTTGTAGATGAAGCGCCACTAATATAAGTACAACTATCAAATTCATCAACGCCAATATTTGCGGAGAGGGCATTGTTTGTTTGTCAAAGTTGGTGGACGTGAGTTCCAATTACAGGAATTTTCGTTTTGATAACATGAATTTGGAACTAGGTCACTAAAGTCGTGGTGTAGAAATGATAGATTCTATCTAGGAGTGAACAGGAATATCTGCTTTCATACCACCAGCACCTTAAGTACGACACCTCCATAAGCTGGAAAAACAAAACCACGATATGAAGTCAATGATACAAAGGAAACAGAAATAGGTGTGATGAAACCACATTATTCTTTATCACCATTTATACCTATTACGCATCAAGATAGCGTCTCTCCTCCTCTTTGCATCAGCAATCTTATCATTAGATCAATGATACAAATAGAGACCGTTGCAGCTCTCTCGGATGATGGACAAACGTTGCTTCGCAAGAATAATTTTGCAAGATTAAAAGTGGACGATGATGCCATCAATATCAAATTGTTCTATTCACAGATACTACCTGGTTTGTGTCTTCAACGTGCTGTCATTGTCGACTAATTGACACCCTAGCCTAACAAAAACACTATCCTCCATTACTATCTTAAACAGTCATCTCTATTTTCCTCTTTGTGTCAGTCTTGACACAATGATGATAGGAGTAAAGCATAGGCATATTCCACCATCGCATTGTTGAATATACTATATTCAAATGCTCTTGCTGATGTTCATCGACAATACGACCCCTCTTCGCTAATACCTCTGGTATCAGTCCCACGGGTACATTTGCAAGATATTTGAGTAGAGAATCGTTGTCTTGCAAGACAAATACAATTTTCTGTGTCCGACCCAATTCAAGCAATGCATTAATACAGTGTTGCATATAACTTATATCTTCTGTAAATATAGTCAATCGTCTCAATGTGTGATTGGATTCTGATATGGCATTCAAACTTGAGCCGTCGAAGACACAAGTGAGCAGTGCCTTTACACCAATCGAAGTCAAATTATTGGTTATAAGCATAATTTCTTCAAGGTTTGTGTTCCTCTTCAAAGCTTGTGAGATGAGGATAGCATCATCATCATTCAAGCAGTTGCGATTGAGTTCAATGCGATGAATGGGTGGATTACCCTCAAGATACTCGGCAACAGTGACCGACCCCAATGAGTCAATATTGTTGCTTCCGAGATAGATATGTCTTATGTCAGACTGTAGTATAACCGAGAGTATTTCTGGACTTCTTCCAAGGTCACAGTGAGTCATTACGAGCTCATTGATGCAATTGTGCGACTTTAATGACCTAGAAAGGCAGTGGGCCGATTCCATGTTGTCAATCCGATTGTGTTCAAGGAACAAGTAATTCAAGTCGGAACTAACATCGACTAACTCCGAAAGCGATATGATGCCATCTGCACAAAGGTTGGCGTTGCAGAAATAGAACATTGTACTTGAATTAGTGGCTCTTCCGCTACGAAAGATTGCAACTAATGCAGCCATGCGCTCCTTCGTAATTTCTACATTCTCAAAATTAATGCGTTCAATTTTTGTGTCTATATCCAGCTGATTCATTTTGGCTTCAAGTCGGTTCCAATACTCATCTAAGATTGGTTCATGCCAGACAATTGGTTCTTCGTTATCCATGAGTTGATCCTGATAACTATTGTGACTATTGTGTATCAACTTCAGATCGACATTTTTGTCATGCGTCACCGAGTCAATGCAAGTTTGCAGCTGCTCCTTCACTTTCTCTAATCCAATTCGATTCCTTCCTCTCCAATTATTGGGCTTATCACATGACGCCTGTGTGGGCCGAGCCAGGCTACAGATCGATCGGAACTAAGTGCGTCATCGAATTCTTGGTCGTAGTCGCCATTATGAAAAGTGCGGATAAATTTGTGCACACTTTCGTCGTGAACATCCTCCTCCTCCTCCTCACGGTCCCAGTGGCAATGTCCAAGGTGGACATAAATTCTATACGCTTACCAATTGTACAGTGGTGACGTGCAGGGCTTGGACGGAACTTCCAACGCCCAAATCAGTTATTGAGAGGATTCATTTGTTGGCTCATGGAATGCCAGCAATGCCAATCTTTAAAGATCGACGCGGTCGTGTCATAGGTGATGCAATCGATTATGAACTCTACAATGATGATGATGATGATAATAATCAGCCCCCGGTCGGTGATGCAGAGCTCCCAGGAGTGCACACAGATGAGACAGGAGGCGATTTCCGATTTCGAGATCCCAGGAGTGGATCCAGTGCAGCAGGAGTCGGAACAAGCTCCCACTACACCAGCAGAGACGGAGCAAGCGGTTGATCTCGACTTCGCTCCAGCCGATGAAAGCAATGAGGACCCACCAATAGTCATAAGCAATGATTCACCACTGGTTTTAACCCTGCCTTCACCGACAGTTGTTGCATGAAGCTATATGTAACCACCTGGTTATATTCATATGCCTTATCGCCCAGCATATTGCTACCATGTGCAGTAGTAGCAAATGAGTACTTCTTCCCTGTCATACTAGGAATGTACGCTGGCTTAGCTTGGGTGCGAACTCTGGTGGACCTCCGATATCCGTCGTCTGCATTCACGACTGGTGCCATATCTGGATTCACCGCTGCCGCTGGTGCAGCTGGTGGATCATTGCTTGACTATTGGTGGGTCCTCATTGCTTTCATCGGCTGGAGCGAAGTCGAGATCAACCGCTTGCTCCGTCTCCTTTCGATGCCGTCGTCATTCTTGTCCTCTTCATCATCATCGTTGTCGCTCTCAAAATCTTCCCCCAAATCATCCATGTCATCGTTTTCACCCCGCCTTTCATCATCCTCGTCACTATAATCCATCACCGCAACATGCTCCCGATCGCCCATCGGCATACGGACATTATTCCGATCATCCTCGTCCACCATCGCCGTGGGAGGTTAGGAAAAGAGGAGCCCCGGAGTAGGATAAGTATTTACCTCACCGCAACATGCCCCCGATCGCCCATCGGCATGCGACGGACATTATTCCGATCATCCTCGTCCGCCATCGCCCGCCGAGTTGTAAACCCCCTAACATTTGAGCTCAAATTATCATTATTTATTTGGTGAGGGCGGGGTGCTCCGATGGTATCGTACGAACCATCGATATGGATGTTGGTGGTTGTGTCATCCATAGAGAACATCTTCTAATCAGTTGCTTGTGTTGTCGACGTCGCCGAAGAATCACAGAAGTTGCTTCTCATCGTCGCTGTCGTCGTTTACCATCGCTTGTAAAAATGCGATCGAACCTCTTAAACACTCTCGTGCCTCGTCGGTTATCATCGACTACTATTCGAATTACTGCATCGTTCTTTTCATCTTCGGCATTATTACTATCTGATGATTCGATTTATCTTCCTCCAACCTTGGCACGCGTCAACGAGGAAATTCAAGCGAAGAATGAGGAGGCTGCAATACAACATGGTGCATCGTTTGACGATTCGCCTAATCTCGCCAGTAAGAGCAATCATGAACGACATGCAACAACAACAACAACAACAACAACAACAACAACAACAACAACAACAACAACAACAACAACAACAACAACAACAACAACAACAACAACAACAACAACAACAACAACAACAACACCAACAACAACAACAACAACAACAACAACAACAACAACAACAACAACAACAACAACAACAACAACAACAACAACAACAACAACAGTAAGCAACAAATCGATCTACATCGACAATGGTCTAATAGCTGAAAGGTTAGGATCAAATCCAACTACAAATATACGACATGCACCCATGGTATATCACGAACAATATTCCTGTCCTAATTGGCCAAACAATCATACTTTTCCCATGGCCAAATTTGAACAAACTGCATATTCATTATTGAACGATGTTGATGATTATTTTCTCAACAGTGGTGGCGGCGGTGGTGATGATTACTTTATTGATGATGATCATTGGAATGGATTACGATTAGTCTTATCACCAACACACTTTTATCGTCCACTATCATACAAATCAGTTCCGACATGTTTATTATGTCCGCCCATTGACTCGAACTATTTGGATCGATTCCTATCTGGTACATTAACAAATGAGGAATGTCGTATTATTGGTTTTCGTGAACACACCGCCCGAGTCGAGCTTATTGAACGTACAGTATTAGAAGTGGCAGGGACGGTATTGGCAGCGCAATTGGCAATACGGTACGGATTAGCAAGTAATGTCGCCGGTGGGACACATCATGCTCAACGCAGTCAAGGGCGAGGATTTTGTATATTAAATGATTTGGCGGTCGTGGCACGTCTCATGACTTGGACAGAGATGGACGGTACAACAAGCGAGGAGGATTTCAATTTGCTTCGTGGATTGTATAGAGGCAATACTGGTATCATCGAACGAGTACTTGTCGTGGACTGCGATGTTCATCAGGGTGATGGTACAGCGACATTTGCATACCCTCATGTTGAAGATAGTTTACATGGCAAATTATTTACTCTTGATTTGCATGCCAAGGATAATTATCCACTACGGAAAGAACAGTGTACCTATGACATAGGCCTACCTGATGAATGCAATGATGAAAATTACCTCGAAAAATTGTCAACCTCTCTCAATGTAGCACTGGCTGAGGTTCAGCCGCAGCTAGTTTTATATAATGCCGGTGTGGACATTTATGAAATGGACAAACTTGGTCGATTATCTGTGTCATATGATGGTTTGGAACGTCGAGATACACATGTTATGCGAACATGTATTGACAATAATATACCAGTAGCATGTGTTGTGGGTGGAGGATATGATAATGATGTGGCTGAATTGGGACGGAGGCATGCATTGGTGCATCGTGTATGTGCCAAAGTTTGGAGAGAAAGACAAATGTGGAAGAAGCGAGGTATTGTTTAGTATTATTGAGGAGTACGGTATATTGTGCAGTTGTGCATTTCAAATTAAAAATCTAAAATGGATGCAAGATATTCACGAAGTACGTTCTCACGAATCGTTTTGATACTTTTGGTAAGAGGAGCTCTTTGATTTGAGTATTTGCATTTCGCACTCCTATCCAAAAGGTCTTGGATACCCATACGAGGATCTGGAGATTTATAGCCCGGTTTCATCTTGGAGGCGCTGGGGAGGTTGTACATAAATGACGTTTTTGAAATCCGGGATAATAAAAAAACATTGGTGAAAAAGAGAACATTGGATCAACCATTGCCATCGTTGGAGCTGCACTGCTGTCATCACTGCAGTTTATATTTCGAGTACTTTATTCCAATTCTTGGCCTGCGACCAAAATGCAAAGAATGAGCCACCGTAGCTCGCGTCTGGACAATCTTGCCGATGCAATCTTGCAAAATATCCACGACCGAGAGGCATTGATCGAGAGGCTTGAAAAAGTCCACACGAAGGACGCTCATGGACGTGGTATTCGTGTCCAGAAGCTACTGTATGGAATTCACAATGCATCTTTGGGCGTTGTCGAGGCAATAGCGGCTTGGAATCTTGACAAGCAAGACGAATGGCGTCGAAAGAAGAACATTGAAATACATTCATCGCCAACGAGCAAGCTGTCTACACTGAGCACCGGCCTCGACAGTAGTGTTGCCCCCTGTCCTTTTCATGTCTTCTTTTGGAATGGTCAGAACTATTTACAGAAAATGCTATCGGATTTAGACTTCGTGGGTAACATTACCGAAGCGATTGTGTTCTTAAGGAATGTCTCATTTCACAGGAACCCTTTACTTCTACCTTTGGACATTGACAAACTTGCGTGGGGCAACCACGATGTGGTGGAGTCCAATGTATGGAAAGATATCAACGCAATGAGGATCCGACGAGCGGCATTTGTGATTCTTCTTGACGAATACAATCGAGTGCGTCGACCGTCGTCTCTTCTAGGGTCGAGTGGGAGTTGTGATTGTGTGGATTCTTGGAGATTCTATCCTCCACAACTTAGTGTCGACGACATTAGTTCGTACACAAGCATGTCTGACCCTCCATCTCAAGTAGCAATTACCATCTGCTGCGCTCATTTGGTTCTGGGTGGCATCGATGCTGATATATCAGACAAGCTTGTCCAACTAACGAAGCCAATAATTCTAAGCATCGCTCGACAACCGACGAATGGGTTGCTTCAAAGTGTAAGGTTATTCAATCCTCTACGTCAAATGGAACTAAACGAGAGTACCATTAAGCTCGTTTATCCATTCGTCATGAATCCGAAGATGGATCAAATAGAAGACGCATCTGACAATATCGTCCGACTAAGCAAATTCTTGCGATCGATAGTCATGCGACTAGCAGACGAAGAAATTGTTGTAAGTTCAAGCAAGACTATGAGCAACGCCAATCGAATCTTTGAAGAGTTGGAAGCTGACTACCAGCGAGGAGCATCCAAAGCCGACAGCCATGCCTTGAAATCTCAACGAGAAGCCGAAAAGGGAGACTTTTCCCGTACATCCAACAAAGAGAACGAACAAGCTCGTCAGAATGACGCAATCCAAACGGGGAATACGTATCTAGTTTCAGGTCCGAAGCAAGGTGTAGATCATGACCTTTTGGACGGGGGACCCGAGACAAGCAAGCTCATTCCGTATCCACTCACCATCACTGTTAATGTCAACGAAGGGAGTCGGATTGCGGTGATCAATGGTCAGCTGGATGAGAAATCAATGCTCAAAGCAGACGACATTATTAGGATTTGCGATGCACATGAGTCGTTGGATTGGATCGTTTCCGATGCACCATCAAATGGCAACGGAGACTCTTCGATGGCGTTCGAGCTGTCAGCGGCGTACGATCATTCTCGCATTTCAGCCAAAGAAAATAAGGCAAAAACCGATGCTGTCAATCGCCTCTGTTATCCCCACAGACAAATGAACGGAAATGATGGTATTGAGAAGCTTTATAAAACAGAGGATTGTACACGTCATGTTGCTAGCGACAACAGCGGTAGTTTGTTCTCCCCGTTGCATATCAACGCGGCAAGGATGTGGAAGCTCGTGCCTGAGGAGGAGGATACCCGTCCCGCATGGAGACGAGAGTTTGACGATGGAGTCATTCCTTATCGAGACAATGATGGCGGTTATGACACGTCAGTCACACACTTTGGGGTCAGTGTTAGCATGAAAACGATCGAGCATAGTTGCATTGATTCTCCGTACCCTTTGGACCAGTGCGTCCATCAGCAGAGAGTACTTTTCTTCGAGAGCATCCCGCTCGTGGAGGTCATTAATGAGGCGTTTGTTGCTGTTTGTAGATGGCATCCCCAGGGGAGCTTAATTGATAATGTCAAGTGGGCCAAGCTTTCGAGGAAGATGAAGTTTCTTTCCAACGTGAAAAACCCCAAGCATGAGACTGATATGGCATTCGTCAGGCACAATGAGGATCGGAAATTAGATCTCATTCGGTTCCAAGCTATATTGGAGGATATCGCCTTGATTCAGTTTCCGGCACTGCCAGCAAAAGTAAGTGCTTGTGGATTTTGTTCACGTGTTGTTATTTTGTACACATTTCTTAGTGCAACAACTCATTTGTCTTATATGTAGGATGCAGTGCGTAGCCTTGTCTGGGCATCACTAGTTATGCTTCCAGATGTGAATACCACGATATGGAAGGTGGCAAAACGCATAGCTATGAATGTTGAGGTGAGAAGAGTCTGTGCCCAAACGAGGCTCGCTGCTCTAGTGCGTAAGAATCTTCAACAGGCAAAGTATTCAAAGGAAAAAGTGGCGGCCGTTGTCATCGCTAGGTATGTGCGTCGGTTCTTGGCTCGCAACTTTGTCTCGAAGATTGTGAACGCATTACGACAAGATGAGGAATACAAGCGAAGGACGAATTGTGGCACTGTTTTACAAGCAGCTTGGCGTCGGTATTTCTGGAGAAGCCATTTCTTACTGCATCAAGAGCGCCGAATTGCAGACCAACGAGACCTTATTGCTGCAACGCGTGCAAAGCATCGAGAGGAAAGAGATCGCAAATACAGGTCCATTGTGCTACGAGATGTCGTTCGTCTAGATTCCACAATTGCTGTTGTGAACATCTCTCTTCACGATGATAATCTCCTTCTGGGTGAATATTCTATCCAATTATCTGTCTATGTGCCGTCAACGAAGGAAACATTCAACTTCAACATAGATGAATGCTCCTTGAGGGAATGTATTGAAAAGGCGGTGTCAAGCGAGGGTCGATTGTCGTGGAACGAAATGTTGAAGGAGGATGTACTCCGAGAACTATTGAATCGGCTAATGCTGCGAGTTGTACGTGGCCGACCGATATTTGTCTTTTGCAAGAGAGATATTGCCGAGAAGGGCTTGCTGATCGATAAGAGAGTGGTCCGCGCCGCGGGAGAACTATTTATTCTTTCTACATTTCGCTCTCCTCATGAGTTCGTCTTCTGCACTTATCAATCGAGCAATCGCGTGCAATTGAGGACTAAATTGTCAGTAGCCAAGCTACGAGAGTGGATTAACGAGACCATTCATAACCCAGATAATGAGCAATCACACGTTGACGATGTGTCGTTTTTAGACCCGAGAAAGCAGACTGAACTAATCGAGTGGCTGGCGAAACGGGTTGTGCTCCGGAGGGATCCGCACGGGGAAGTCATGCAGCTTCGGATGCAATTTGAGGCAGAAGCTGAAAGAGTTCTTGGCCTTGTCACCAAGGTCCAAGGTCAGTGGAGACGCCTGAAGAGTCTCCGTGCAGCAAAAGAAAAGGCAACAGAGCAATATGAAAAGATCTTCGTCAGAGAGAGCAATGCATTCGCTTATCGTAATATTCGAACTGATGAACGCCAATGGGAAAAGCCGAAGCTATTGGGTAATAATGAATTGTGCGATCCCATCGACGAGTGGAGACGAGAGGAGTCCGTCGACCCTTCCACCGGTCAACGACAGGTCTATTATGCAAATTATGCCACTGGTAAGCCGTAATTGATTCAACGTTGAATCATCTTCTACACAATATTGGCGCTTCGCACTTTCTAACTCTTATTTTTCTCTTTGTTAGGTCAATCATCTTGGTTATCTGTTGTTGACGCTGCGCGAATGATCCAGAGACGATATCGTTCGAAGCACGAGTCGGATCTGATTGGGAAGAAGGCAACTCTTCCTGACATTGTAAAAGCAATGAGGTTTATACACGGTGCACGAGAGAAGTATATATTCGAACCAAACAAGCTGGCACATATTGTCAACCTTGCTCTGTTGACACATTGTGTGGAACTTGATTTCATTCAAGCTCGTCCTGTCTATGAAAAGGCCTTAGAACTGAGTCCTAACCATCCCCTCATCATTCGAGCATATGGTATTTTCATCTTGGCATCGCGACAAATACCTCAAGTTAAAACTTTCCAAACTGCATGCCGGCTCTTCCACGAGGCGAATGTTGTTGACCCTGCACAGACCAAGTTTCAGTCGGCCGCTGAAATTTACTTTCGATGGGCAGTGCTTGTTGATCCAAGGAATCCGTTGGCCTTATTGAATTACGCATTGCTGCATCAATGCATTTATAGGGCATATGATAGAGCTGAACAGATTTATCGTGCTGCACTGGCGTTGGATCCTACCAACACTTTTGTCTTGGAAAACTATCATCTCTTTGCTGGTGAACGATATCCAGGTGGAGCTTATGCATCTCTCGGACCTCCTTATTCTGCAGTTAGACGTGCGAATGTTATCGAAGAGAAACCGGAGTGGGCTGAATGGTCCAAGCTAGTAGATCCAGAGTGTCCCAAGGAAGGATTCGAGGTCTTCTTTTACAATCGATTTACGAAAGAGACACGATTTGACCCACCGTCGCACTTCTAACCACCAATAACATCATCTACATTAACCAACTGTGGCCTCTACACGACATGACTATTGTTATCCATCTCCACAGCGACTACACCGCGGCCCGGACATCTTGGATGAACATCTTGAACGTGTTAAGATCGTTGCTTATCCATCTCAGTTTCTTCTCTCCGGGGCTTTTTTGGCGCCAAAACAAGGTCTAGCGTTTTGCACACCTATATCTCGGTCGGGAAATCATTGACATGCAATCGTTCCTAGAAGATATGAGGCTTGCAGGTGCTGGAGTTGGGAAAGCAAGTCCTTTGTTGGGACGACCAAGTCCTATGTTAGGCACAAAATTGGGTCGACCTAGTCCTTTGTTGGGTCGTCCAAGTCCTTTGTTGGGTCGAACTATCAGTGGACCAAGTCCTTTGTTGGGTCGACCTAGTCCTTTGTTGGGCACAACGTTGGGAAGACCAAGAATACCAAACGCAGTTTACTATATGGTTCGTGTGACAGTAGAGGATGACGATGGAAATAAAGTACTGACTACCGTGCAAGCATATCGAGGATGGGACTCGTTACGACGCAGCTATAAGCAATTTGACAGTGCAAGTGCAGCATTAACAAAAGCAGAAAGGGAAGCTGGCTACACTGAGGTTCGTGGTGTTTTTAACATTGTGTCATCAGAATTTTACGACCTTCCAAGAGGGTTTGGCAATTACGCAGAATACGCAGAACATCTCAAAAGAAATCCCAAGCTCAATACTATTTACTCCGCTGCACTCAAACAATGTAAGGAGTTGGGTAAACAGAGACAGGGTAATACCTTTGGAACTCTTGTACTACAATGCGAAGAATCTTTTCCTGGAGCAGAACTCTCTGACGGCGTGTATACACATCAATTTAGGACGATACAGTCCTTCAGAACTTCAGAGCTTTTTTCAGGAGAGAATCACACGTTCACACTGAATAGAGCCGATCGAGAACACCTTGGTGAAGCAATCATCGAAGCACAGGAATCTCAATTGGGGCGAGGACTTGAATTAAAGTCATGCATCAACGGAAAAGCAAGTGGATTCCTTTTGTTCAACGATCTCGAAGAAGCAAAGAGGAGTTATAAGAGATGGTTTCGTCGGGGGAATAATATCGATAGTTTATAATACTTTGTTTGCCACATTTTGGAATACTTTGATCTTCGAACGCAGACTTCTTTTTACTACGATTCATTTAATAAGCAGTATGCTTGCCAAAGAGGATGATATTCACAACGCGAGGCTATTTTCTCACGGGTGAAAGGAATCTAGAGTAACTACAATATTAGAATGGCGTCATTCACAACGAGGATGAATTACACTCAGTAAAACGATTGTACAAAAGACATTCTGTGAATCTAAACACTAAACAACCTCATCGTCTGCTGGTATGCACACAATTGATTGCAGAACAAAGTAAATCTTGCCATCTTTCGCAACAATACTACGTATCTTTCCCTCACATATTGAGCCTGGCAACATTAGCTCATTCAAGGCATTTACTGCTTTCTCACATGCCTCTGGCTTCTCGCTTATGTCGCGAGCCGTAATTCCAAGAATATCATCAGCAATTTTGCCCATACACATAATATCAATCTCTCCAGATGCATCCTTCACATGTAATGCAAATTGAAAACAAGGTGAACCGTCCTTCGAAGTCCTGCAAAGTACTTTCATTGCATCATTACACGATAGATCGCAAACTGGAATTGTGTTGATAACCTCGAATTGAACTGTGACCAAAGCCGGAGTTGTTCGTTGGAGACATGCAGCTATCGTAGTGAATCCATTGTTCCGCAATTGTTCCGTGATTAACCTTGCAGGGAGAAGAGCACTTCTTGGATTATGTGGGACACCTCGTCTTAAACACGAATGATGCCCTTTCAATAATCGTTTTACTTCGTATGTATCAAATGGCAGTGGTGTTAGGGATGATCTGGCATGGACAGATAAACAGTTACACAACCCAGACGCCAACTTGGAATTATTAACATTTCGAAGACGAATAAACGAGCCAATTTGGACAATAGCTTCACGATGAATTAAATTCCAAAGTTCTTCTTCCCATATAACAGCATTAATCACTCTGCCACAAAGAGTAATTGGTGCTTCGACGACACGATGACCTGACGATGAAGACATGCATGCTAGAATCTTTTCGATTTCTACCAAGACTTTCTCTGGAGGGTCATGCGGTTGAGACATGCCGATGATAGATTCATCTAGCGGTAGTGGGTCTGATCGAGATGGTCCAGTGCCATCCCACAACCGAATAAACCCTCTTGGGGTATCACGATGACGGAGATTTTCTGGCATGGGTATTATTGCTGTAACGGCTGCAGTGAGATCACCCGACACTGACGTTTCAACGTTACTATTATTGCTATCTCCCACTCCTCCAATTGATAAGTAGCAATTAGGTGACATAGTTGGATGTGCCGCAAGACGTTGCTGTCCCCAAAGCCAAAGATTGTTAACGTATGGATATTGGATCGAGCCTAGTCGATCACCAATCGAAGACCAACCATCTGGAAGAATTGAGTTGGGCAATGATGGATTGTCAGGAGTACGTGCTTGACTTGGGCGGATGATTACTAGTTTGCTAACACCCTTGTTTGACATAAGCTGTGCTTCACCATTCCATGATTGTAAGCTAACATTATCACAAAGTATCACATCCCCCGCTGATCGGACTATTGGCAACTTTGACTTGTCCTTGGAAAATAGCATGAGCGTGACTGAGGGTACGTGCATTTCGGCTACATTTCCATTCGCATTCGTGGATTGTCCTTGTGTTGTACTTGACAATGATAATGACTCATCTATCAACACAATGGCCATCTTCCATTCTCGTGTGCTGGTCAATGCTGGAGGGGTAAAGCCAAGCACGATGGCCCAAACAGTTACAGTTTGCTTTGATACAAAGGGCTTTTGTTGTAGCAGTCCACGGAGGTCTTGTAATGATACGGCCGAAGTAGGACGGAATAGATCAGGATCATCTGATGCCGATGCTTCTGCGTTCGTGTTATTATTACCAAGACCTGATGCCAATGATTTCGTACTCGGATTTGTACCATTATTGCCTTGTGCTGTAGAAGCTGTTGTGGTCATGCTACCTCTAAGTCCAGCCATTCCTGGATTTGACACTCTCACACCACAACCACCAGCGACGTTGTCATCTTCCACATTAATCAACATAGCTCTTGGTCCATCTCCAGCACGCGATGCTTGAAGATCAACATATCTCTTTACCAATATACTTTCATCCATGTAAGAACGAACACCACATTCTTGTTTATTCCTCGTAATCTTCGTAGCAACGATAACAAAATCTTCAACAAATTTATTCTCCTCATTATTATTGCCAATGTCAGCTAATGGGAATTTGGAGGGTACTTCCGTAAGACGAATCTCCAATGTCCTTCTACCAAAATAGAATTTTTCATTATCAGTATAGCTAAGTGAACTCTTATCACCAATACATATACAATAGGGTGATAATACACCGGTTGTTTCATTCCCATATGGATTTACTACATATTGCTGCAAATGAGAATGTATACCATTAGGTGCAATCGTTTGTGGCAGTATACACTCCGGTGGAATATTTGCCAACGATAGTAAGAGTGAGGGATTCTTCTTCTTCTTCGTATTTGTGGCAGACTCATCTTGTAAATGTTTGACTGCCAATGCCACAGTTTTGGCATATTGATTATAGAAAAAGATACGTACACGTTGTACATTATGTCGACGTTTACGAGATGTTTCTTTTGCCAATTGATCTATTCCATCATGGAAGGCAGATGTGGTCATATTACTAATGGCAGTATTGATGTTACTACCATCACTATCATTATCAAGTTGACATACTTCAATACTGTATACCCTTTCATATATAGTATTGAGTGGTCCATCATCTTCACAATTTCCATAGGGCATCATTGCCTGACTGGGATGCAGAATCTCGGTAGTTGACTCCGCCACTCCACCATCATTATCATTTTGTGAATGAGCCATTAATTTATCCATGCGCTTCGTCGACCGAATACCCCATACTCGTAGGATCTGACAAAGGGATAGATCAAGTGCACTTGTTTCAAGATCCAAGTTACTCAATCTAGTACACGGTTTGGTGGTATTATCGACATGTGGTATAGACTGTACCCGACCGTCCCACATTGCTCCACGATGTTTACTACTGTTACTACTACTACTCTGTTTACTATGATTTGTCCGTTGTTTCTTTTGTGATGATGGATGCTGCTGCTGCTGCTGTGTGCTGGTGGTGTAAAATCCCAACTTTCTCTTGATCCCACTAAATATGCCACCCTTGGTAGTAGTAGTAGTAGTGGGAATAGGTTGTGTACCAAGTAGTAGCTGTGTACTCTCCTCCTCATCATCATTATCTTCTTCCTCCATGTCAAATGACACATCCTTCATGACTGCAGTTTGAGGTTGTGTCTGAAGCTGCTCTTCATCATCTTCATCATCATCGTCTGTGTCATAATTATTGAAATGACTCGTAGTACCTGTCACCAAAGTTTCTGAAGGGAATGGTTCATCGAAAATATCGCTATTGAAGGATACATCATCTTCGTTGCAAATGACATTTTCATCCTCAAGTAAGAATCGATGTGTTAAAAACTTTTGTAGTACTTCTTTCCGTGCATTATTCCATGTTCGTACATTGATTTCTCCACCATCCTCTTTGATGAGACGCAATGAAGCAAGACTTTTTATCTCTTTTCCTTGTCCTACATCTGTTTGTGCAATACCAAAAAAGGTAGCAAGTGTATCCTCCGCCTCCTCCCCTATTAATGCACCATTGTTGTTGGCACCATTATCAGTTGCATTTCCTTCTCCATCATCATCTTCTTCATCGTCTTCATCGTCGTCGTCATCATCGTCAGTTCTACCAACACCACCTCCAGCAGCAATCCGACGAGCAAGACTCCGTCGTCGACGTCTTTCACTGCGTGTCATAGTCGTCATTTCCCGCCCTCGACCACGTGACGCCGACGACGTTGGAGGATTATTATTCTCATTACTATTTCTACTCCCCCCTTCTTCGCCCACACCAGGAGGATCCTCGGGTGGTTGCGTGTTGTACATCCCCTCCTCGTCCTCCTCGTCTCCATTGCCATTTTCATCATCATTGTTGCGCCCGCCGGACGGTCCACCTCCCCGACGCAAACGTGACCGACGACGACGGCGAGCACTACGAGATTCCTCCCTCAGCGCGAACACCGCCGCAGTACCATCATTGGCGTGCGCTGCTGAATCATCCTCAACCACGTCATTGTTGTTGTTGTTAGGACGGGGACTACGAAAGATCTTGCGTAGTGAATGGAGGATACTGCTTGCCATGGTTGTTGGGAACAACGGCGACGTTTACAGATAGATACGTACTTATTCTACGTAGAGTTCAATTCGATGGTTAGGGCGGTGATCGATTGAAGGAATGGATATTGATATTGATATTGATGATGAGGAGGAGGAGGAGGAGGAGGAGATAGATGATGAGAGTGGTGAGGGCGATGACATGGGTGATTTGGGGGATGATGACGACGAGGAGGAGGGTGACGACGCCGACGACGACGATGAAGATATCGTCATTGATGAAATTGTGGAACAATTCACTCGTACTTTTCATAATGGCGACTATGACCGAGAATTCGACGACGCATTGAGTTTCGATCGAGGTGCAATCTCACCTGATATTAGGCCCACGCAGGAGTCGTATAATAAGCCCGATGATTGGAGAGAAAGGAATCGCAGTGGACTGACGAATTTGAAGAGACAGCTGCAGAGCTGCATTGACTCGCTGGCGCCTGACCTAAGTGGCAGTTTTGACCTACGTTTGGGAAGTAATAGTAGATGGGGACAACAACAACTACTCAGGGATAATGAAGAGCCAATTGTTTGGCATGAACCAATCTTAGATGAGTATTGGGGAGAACTTGAAGCAGAAATCCATCAGCAAAGGCAGCAGGAAATAGTCACAGATATTACTTGCATACAAATTACGAATGTAGAAATTAAGAAGGAGCGCCTCGCTGCATTAGTTGCAATCTTTCGTAGCGGAAGAGCCACTAATTCAAGTACGCATGTCAATTTCAACAACGCCAACATTTGTGGCGAGGGCATTATATATCTGTCAAAGTTAGTGGATGTTAGTTCCCAGTTGCACACATTTTACCTTCGTTACAATCGAATTGATAACATGGAATCGGCGCGTTGTCTTTCTAGGTCACTAAAGACTCATACTCGAATCGATCAGCTCTGGTTGACTCACTGTGACCTTGGAAGTAATCCAGAAATACTCTCGGTCATATTACAGTCTGATATTAAACACATCGACATTGAGAACAACAATATTGACTCTTTGGGGGCAGTCCAGATTGCTGAGTATCTTGAGAGTAATCCACCCATTCGCCGCATTGATCTTGGTCACAACCACTTGAATGACAATGATGCTATTTTCCTTTCTCGAGCACTGAAGAGGAACACCAACCTGACGGCAATAAACATGCATTCGAATAATTTCACATCCATTGGTGTGAAGGCACTACTCACTTGTGTCTTTGACAGCTCAAGTTTGAATGCCATATCAGAATCTAATCACACATTGACAACAATTGAGATAGTTCATTGTCGCTATGTCAACATGTTTATTTATAGATTGCTTCAATTGGACCGGACACAGAAAATTGTACTTGCCTTGCTAGACAACGATTCTCTAATCCAATATCTTGCACATGTACCCGTGGGACTGATATCAGAGGTGTTGGCATTCCCTCATGGTCGGGTTGCCGATCTCTGTCCTCACAAGTGTTTCAGTATAGTGTATTCAACAATGCGGTGGTGGAATATGCCCATGCTTTACTCCTATCATTGTTGTGTCAAGTCTGATACAAAGAGGAAAAGAACCGACTAGCTCTATGTGTGTATGTTTACAAGAAACATAAATTTATTTGTAACAAAGTACATTGTTTCGTTAATTATTTTACATTAGAGCTTAAGTAGAAATGATGGTACAAATGAGAATAGAGACCGATGCAGCTCTCTCGGATGAAGACTAACGTTGCTTCGTAAGTAACTTTTAATATGAATAATTTTCTATATGAAGTGAATAATTTTGCAAAATTGAAAGTGGACAACGATGCCATCAATATCAAATTTGTCCTAGTCACATATATCTTTTCTCACTGGTTTGAGTCTTTGCTATGGCTGTAATTTTTCAGTGGCTGACATCTGAGCCCAAAAGATATTATATCATACCATCTCCCTTTTCCTCTTTGTATCAGACTTGACACAATTATGGTAGGAGTATAACAAGGGCATATTCCACCATCGCATTGTACAATACACAATATTCAAATGTTTGTGTTGATGCTCATTGGCATCTTGTTGAGAAAATGCCTGCACCTCTGGTATTAATTCCACGGGTACATTTGCGAGATATTTGAGAAGAGAATCTTTGTCTTGCAAGGCAATCACAATTTTCTGCATCCGGTACAATTGTAGCAATCCATCAATACAATCTTGTCTCATTGTTTCCCCTCCAAAGCATAATCATTCCTACTAGAGTGTGATTGGATTCTGATATGGCATTCAAGCTTGAGCTGTCAAAGAAACAGCTGAGAAGTGCCTTTACACCAACGGATGTGATATTATTCGAAAGAATATGTATTGTCGTCAGGTTTTTGTTCCTCTTCAGAGCTTGCGAAATGAGTATAGCATCATTGTCATTCAACTGGTTGCATTCAAGGTCAATGCGCTGAATGGGAGGATCAACCTCAAGATACTCTGCAATTTTGACCGCCCCCAAAGAGTCAATATTATTGTGGCCAAGGTCGATATACCCAACGTCAGACTGTAGAATAACTGATAGTATTTCTGGACTACTTCCAAGGTCACAGTGAGGCAAACTAAGCTGACAAATGCGAGTGTGAGACCTTAATGACCTGGTTAGGAAACAGGCTGATTCCATGTTATCAATTTGATTGTAACCAAGGTAAAATGTCTGCAACTGGGAACTAACATCCACTAACTTCGACAGATATATAATGCCCTCGCCACAAATGTTGGCATTGTTGAAATTGACGTCTGTACTTGAATTAGTGGCTCTTCCGCTAACAAACACGGCAACTAATGCAGCCAAGGGAATAACAATGGGGATAAGACGTGTCGATTTTCCCTTGCGCGCGCAGGAACGACTTGCTGAAAATCGCTCTGTCTTTGAGAAAAGCTAGCTTTTCGCAAATCAATGTAATCCCCTTATAAATCGACCCATTTTAATATTACTGTAGCTCTATGAGATTAATTCCGTTCGCGAATCGCCGGATAGTGTGGTGT
>Ga0247834_1003481_pt1 | contig 21430 bp, 22 predicted proteins | sample LaCruzMarch2015__8_FD_187118 | JGI IMG/M metagenome (GOLD analysis project Ga0247834, IMG submission 187118) | Freshwater microbial communities from meromictic Lake La Cruz, Castile-La Mancha, Spain - LaCruzMarch2015_12m | ecosystem: Environmental > Aquatic > Freshwater > Lake | place: Spain...
GTCCGTATTATCTCCGCTAGTGGAGAATGACCCCTGCGTAAGGGTAGCGATGACAAGGACAATACGTTGCGCTGAACAATCAACCATTGGTGAGGATGAGAATGTCCCACGGACGCTCCCATCTTCTCTTCTTAGTTAGTTTCTACATAAATATATAATTGGGTGAGAAGCTTTTAAATTTTGGAACGCAAGAGGTGCTCGATGTTGTTAATCATCAGTGAGAGTGCTTCCGCAGTAGTGATACGATAGTTAATTGACTCCGAAGGGTTACGCATAGTGTCTAAACACGCGACCATCAGAATGGTAGTGCGGAGTAAAACTCGTCGGTCGAATGCTATTGTTGCAACATATTATGCGGTCGGGGCTATCGTTTCTTCACTGACTTCATTAGTGTCAGCTGCTGAGATCACGCCAAATATCGTCAACGGTGGTGACATATTTCAGACGTCATCGCAGAACGATGTAATTGTTTCACCACTGGTACAGAGAGGACTTAAAGTGAATGGAAATCATAAATCGGAAACAGGTGAAGGCAGGCTGCCTCTGCTAAAAAACAAACAAGATAGAGACAAAGCTAATGAATTGTCAGCGTCTGCAAAAGACGTATTGAAGAACAAGTCTGCTGGAAAGGATAGAGAAAATAGAGGTGCCGAGGATCAGGAAGACAACACTGACAAAGGAGATGGCAAGAAGAACGGTGAAGTCGAAGTCAAGGCAAATGAATCGTCGGTATCTGCAAAAGACGTAGTGAAGAAGAAGTCTGCTGGAAAGAAGAAAGCAAGCAGCAGCATCAAGGATCCAGAAAAGATCAATGTCAACGACGGAGACAGCAAAAAGAAGAATGTGACTCTCACTTCTTCCAGCGGAACCATCGATGTGAGCGACAAACTGGATCTTGGCGAAAAAATGAGTAACATCATCACGTTGAGCTCTGGTGGAAAGATGAAGAAGAAGAAGCAAAAGAAAAAGAAGAGAACGACCGGGTATGCTCAATACGAACCGCAAGGGTGGTCCGCATATGGCGACAAATCTGGAAAGAGTGAATCTGGATGTCCTTGTGTCTACATTGATGACCCTTCCGCTTGGGGTGGCTCATATTCTGGTGCCAAAGCTGACAAGGCCAGGAAATTATCTTGGAACGGGGGAGACAGCAAAGCTGACAAGAACGATGGTAGCGGCAAAGCTGACAAGAACGACATGAGTCCTTCTTGGGGGAAGATTGAGGTATGCACATGCATTCCCACCTACCATCCCACAGCCTTTCCTACTTTCCTACCAACATCAGAACCGACCTTTGTGCCCACTGGCATACCAACTCCAGGGATAAATCCCTTGATTGCCGACGATGAAGCTGATTCGAAATGCATCTGTGGAAAAACATGCTCAATTGATGTCCTCAAGAATGATACGCCAGACCTAAAGTTGGTAAAGGTGACTGGTGGCGCCAATGGAGATTGTGCGATTGGAAAGCTCGATTCGAAGAAGATATTGTACATTGCCAATCCAGGCTTCGTGGGCGAGGATAGTTGTGAATACATAGCCTGTGATGATGATCAGAAGCCACCACGTTGTGGTTCAGCAACTATCTTAATTACTGAAATCCAATGTCCCACTGTCGAGCCAACACTCGAGCCGACTGCGTTTCCCACTCTCGTACCAACAGCTGAACCCTCAGGTCTGCCCACGCTCATACCAACACTTCTGCCTACTTTGGTTCCTTCAAAACTTCCCACACTTCTGCCTACTTTGGTTCCTTCAAAAGTTCCCACACTATCTCCAACATTCGCACCGACGGTGCAGCCGTGAGTGAATTGATTGTTATTGCATTTATGTCTCGTGTCGGTATTGTGATTCTGATACGTTTTTATCCTGTTTCAATACCTCACACAGGACGGAGTTCGGTGTGCCTATTGTGGACGATGTGGCTTACACTATAAATGGTAGGGATGGAACAGTCTGTATTCCTGTCCTCGAAGATGCCACGCCAGCAGAAGGATCGTCTCTTTCATTGACATCGGTCACTGGAGGCGAAAGTGGTGAATGTACGATTGGGCAAGATCAAACGGAGATATGCTACGAGGTAAAGGATGAATGTTTCACAGGCGTAGATGAATGTCAATTCCAGGCTTGTGATGACCAAGAATCGCCGCAATGCGCTTATTCTACTGTAACAATTAATGTTATAAATGACGATGCCATCACTATTACCAGTGATGTTGGCACCTCCTGCGTATCTGTCCTGGAAGATTTGCCAGGACTTACAGTGACCGCGGTTACTGGGGGGGCAAATGGCAAATGCTCTCCCAGCCCCGATGGCGAGGCGGTGTGTTATTCACCAAATGATGGCTCAAAAGGCATGGATGTATGTGATTACGAAGCTTGTGATGATGAAGACAATTGTGCGTTAGCAACTGTGACGTTCAAAGTAGTACTTGTGGATCTAGTCACTATGAACGCACAGGATGGAACCTTATGTGCTACTGTACTCATAGAAGGAGAAGATCTAACTTTGACTACGGTTACGGGGGGAGAAAATGGGGTGTGTTCGATAGGAGAGAATGAGGTAGACGTGTGTTACACGCCAAATGATAATTTTGCCGGCATCGATGTATGCAGTTTCGTGGCTTGTGATACTGGCGGTTCTTGTCCTAGTGAGGAACCCTGTGCTTCAGCGGAGTTGATGATTACTGTTAATGCAGCTCCGACATCAACTCCAACCTCCATCCCAACCTCAAGTCCAACGTCAAGTCCAACGGCCTATGCTTGTATCTTGCAGCTTGGGTCCGAAGTTCAATACTGGTTTAATATTCCTGGTCTGAAAGTTGCAGACTTGATTGCTGGAACAAATAACTTCCAGAAGCCTCCAGACATGATAACTAACAATACACAACGACTTGAGATTCCACCCAATAGGATTGATCCAGCGACTGGCCAAGCAGTCGATAACTATGGCGTGCGAATGCTGGGTTATATGGATGCTCCTGTTACTGGAGAATATATCTTTTGGATAGCGTCGGATGATCAAGGACAGTTTATGCTAAGTAAAGATGGAAGTCGTACAAATATGGAAAAAATATGTGAGGTTACATCCTGGGTTACAAGCACGACAGAGTATGACAAGTATCCTGAGCAGAAGTCGAAGCCTATATCCCTGGTGGCCGGTGAAGTGTATTATTTTGAGGTGCGTTGCTTTTGAAGATGACTCTTTATTATTTCAATTGAAGTGTAGCTTGAGACGATTCTAATGCACCGTGCCTTTTTATCTCCGTGAAATTTCCTCTTTAGGCTTTGATGAAAGAGGGACCACTTGAAGATTATCTGTCCATAGCATGGCAAGTTCCTGGAAAGGACAGAGAAATGGTACCTGGAGAGTTTATGCACTATTGCACCGACCCTGATTTTGATTATGGTACCTTTGATTACGGGCTTGTTTCAAAGCCACTGGGGTAATTGATTCTCCGAAAGAGGGACGAGTACGAATGTTCAAATTTCTGCAATGATAGTTTATAAAATTAACATTTTACTAGATGCTTTGTCATCACCCCCTCAGTAGTGTTGCTTTGCTTTGCAATTGTCCCCGATTCATCTCCTCATACATTGCATTTAATATTTGTAAGATGTGATCAAATAATTCAATCGATGGGAGAGAGTCCGTAGTAATTGCTAACAATGTTTGCAACTTATTCTGTTCCTCAACAAGCTCCTCAAGCGTGGATGAATGATGTCCATCCTGGCCCAATTTATCATGATGTAAGATAGAGAGGGAATGTATGAGTTGTGCTGACTTAGATACGACGACTCTTGCAACTTCCCAGATAGAAAACATCATCCTAACGTGTTCGCTATCATTTGTACGACCTGTGGCATTGGTACCTGATTGAGCATTCACCACAAGGTATTGAAGAATTGCGTCGTTCATCTTACGGAATTCAGCCACCGCTATCTTAAATCGAACTACATCCATAGATAAAGTTTTCGATTCGGTATAATAATGCAATCCAAGAGAAGAAACTGCAATATCATCCAGACGTCGACAACATGCCATCGTCTCCTCCTCTGCGATTAGATTGGCAAGGTTCATGTTTTCATCACTATTATTTTGTGCAATTGATTCTGATATCATGCTGACCCAAAGACGAAACGATTGTTGGGTGAACGCTCTGAATGTATGGCACTTGCCTTGATACGTAATTACACGAAATGTGTTTGGAAGACGCTGACCCAATGGTGTCAAGTAATAACCGCTATATCTCGACGACGAATGTTGTCTAATTATTAGATCATCCACTCCTTTCTCTATTAGGTGAGATCCATGTAATGTAAAGAACCTATGTCTACCCGTTCTGATGCAAGGTGAGATGACATTCGAGCTAGAATCAATGCATTTGTTTGTCAATAGTTTCATTCTTCCTACTGTCCACATTCGATCTTCCGACAGAACACAATACACTCTTCTCCATACATTCGGATCTCGCCAGCTCTGCTTTAGTAAATAACCCGTCACGATGAAGGGCAGGTCCGACGACAAGTCTTTGAGGAAGGCGCTTCGACGTCGTTCTTCAATCAGTTTGTGTCGCATCCGGGAGGCTTGACAACTAGCCGACGCATTTAAATCATCATTGATCATGTCTTCCTTGTCTACATTTTCATCGGGTTCATTTTCACTCTCATCTTCGGTACAGTATCCTTCGACATCAATGTAAGCAGGTGTGCACTGGATCTTAGAGTCTGTCACTGCATTACTACCACCTAATGGTGAGCAAGGTTGAAAGTACCATCGAAAAGTAGGATGTGAATGTGGATATTGAGTTTTTAATTCTCCATCTCCCCCTTCCATTGTCAAAAAATGACACCCTATTTCATTCTCTGCCCTTTGTCGTAATTCTGTTAACAATGTCATCACTTCATCCCGGATGATTAGAGGATGTTCCTCTGGAAGAAGGGTTCGGACTATGTGAATAGGTTCCAGATCGAACTCAGTTGTATTCTCTTCCGATTCACCAAAACGCATTCTATCAGCATATGAATTCATGTTGGAAGTCAGGTTGGTGTCTACACTTGACCCTGAAGAAGTGTGTGGATCAATTTTATGAGCATCTGCTGCTCGTTGAGATTGATATTGAAGAAATCTTTTTCTACGCTGCTTTTCCTCGTGAAATGAATCATGTTCAAATCTAAGATATCCTTTAGGTGGTCGCTCGATCGTTCCAACTAACACTAATGCATCAACTTCACCATCGTCATCTTTGTCTAAATCTTCGCTGTCACTCCCATGGCTGAAACTGGCATTGGAACCAAGTTTGCTGCTCCCATATGTAATATGATCACGTTTCTGATGGAATATCGGGGGAAGACCAAATTTCCCCCTAAGCAAAGCAGTCACATCTTTTACTTTGGCTTTATCAGTCAATCTCACGGCCGCGGATGTAGTTACCGTGGGCGGATAGCTTACAAAACTATTCTTTACATCATCTTGCGACGAAGGGTGACGATTGGTATGGGCAGTACCTTGATTGACATTATGACGAGAAGAACCTTCAAATAATGGAGCAGAAAGTGAAAATGATTCGGATGGTTGTTGGGCATGGTTATTTCCTTTCCGATGATTCAATGTGGCCCCATCTGATGCTTTAGGAGGGGTTGCTGCAAAGAGCTGGAGATAAATTCGATGTGATTCTTGCCGATTCATGAAATGATCCCTCAGTAGCGAGACACGAGCTTATATCTCCAACTCGACCGATTTGGCGGGCTTTATCCCGCCTCGATGATCACTTTTACATTATGCCGCGCCGCGCTCGTCTCCGTTTCTATTCCACCACTATCCATCATCAATCAGCCCAGCATACCTCAAGCAAACCATGACAGCAGTAAGTTTTTCCCGTTCTTCAATCATGGCGAAAAATGTTCATATCTACATTGTATTTCACTGTTTTCACGTTTCCTCAAGGTTGATACAACGTTAATTGATCCACTGATAGTCGAGCTGCAAAGCCGCCTCGCAGATCTCGAATTAGCTAAAGAACACACTGACGTGAGCGCTGCCGTGCAGAGAGAGCGTGCTGAAATTCTCATTAGCTTACGAAAAATAATGGAGGCAATGAAATCGGAAACAGGAGTTGGTGGAGCTAGTATTAACAGCAAGGAAATTGAACAATTGAAGGCAGAAAATAAGGAGTTAATGAGAGTTAATGCAAAGCAGCGATATCGAATCGATCATTTGGTGAATAATTTACGTGAGACAATGAAGTAAGTGGTTGTGAAAGATCAAAGTTTAAGTTACTTTTGTTTAGGTGTATAGCAATTCGTTGTATCTAGACTGAAGATAGTGCATCTGCTAGTATATCCGAGTTTGGACACCATTGTTTGTCATACTTTTGTCCACGTGTTTCTTTTTCTCCATAACCACTCGACACATTCATTCCAGATGAATGTACCTCCAAAATGCGAGTCTTATCCCAATCCAATGTCATGAGCGATTGTACTACCAATGCCGCGATGTCTTCCCGGCTTATAGCGGTCTTATCCTCAGTGTTTGGCGTAGCAATACTTGTTAATAGCTTTGATCTCATTGAAATTCCTAATTTGCTGCTAATGCCCTTTTCAAAAGTAAATGTGATATCCTTCTTCAATGGCGAGTCAGTGCGTATGTAAGTGTATGCTACCCCCTCATTATCTAATACATTTAAGTAGTCCATGCGATTCACAGTCTTTGGTGTTTCTATTACAACGATGTGACTAATACCTGCTTCTTTGCATGCCCTAATTGAATTTGTGAATATCGATTTATGGATTCCAGAATCATCACTCGGTATATCAGTTTCTAATGCCCCATAGCGTTGATCCAAGTAAAATTCATATGTTTTATCATTCGGTGTCTTTTCATATGTATTTAAAGTCACTGCTCGTCGTTCTAATTGATACGTTGTTCCTATAATTGCGGCATCGTAACCTTTCAGCCGCTCTTTGATGTACCACATGTCAGTTGTGTCTACCAAACGAATCAAATCTTCGGATGCATACGCAAGCTTGAATGCTGGTCCTAGGACCTTATTCAATGCGTCTGAACCTGAGCCTGTTGCGCAGATTGCTCTTGGACTAGTTAACCCTGTTCCATATCTATTTCAAGCGGTGATACAAAGAGTTCCAGCATTAGAATATTCACACAAGTGTCAGTCTGTACTGAATAATGAGTATATCTTAAGACGTGACTCACAGAGATGATGCACGTTGCAAAAAACCGAATATGACAGCGCCAAGGTATCCACCTGCTCCAAAGATGGCTACCTTCTTCTTCTCGAAGGGCCTCGCAGCGCAGCCTTTGGGCGTTAGGTGCAAGACGGGAAAAGCATTACGTTGGGTGACGCCTTGAGATGGCAGTAACAAAAGTGCAGACACGTCGCCATGCAATGCCGCTGGCACTAACAAGGTAGCAGCACATGCGATGAGAGTGCGAGTAGGAACCATGATGAGATCGCAACCAACAGCCACAGACAGAGCACAAAAAATACGTAGAGGAAGGTACGATACGTACCTAACTTCAACTGTACGTAACTCGTAATTCGAATGACGATGAAGATCCTACTTTGCTCCGTCTTGACGGCGGCATCACTCATTACAACGACCGAAGCCGGTGCCGTAGAAGCGACGATGGATAACTACGAGTCTCTCGTTTCGGGAAAGAATGCCTTCGTAAAGTTCTTGGCGCCGTGGTGAGGCCATTGCAAAAGCATGAAGCCAGCATGGGACCAGCTTGGGGGTGATTACGCAGGATCATCATCAGTTGTGGTTGCCGATGCCGACTGTACGGAGTCTGGGAAAGAGTTATGTGAAAAATTTGAAGTGTCGGGGTATCCAACGATAAAGTACTTCAAGGATGGAAGTATTTGGGATGGAGAAGTGTACAGTGGTGGACGAGATTATGATAGTCTCAAACAATTTGTACAAGATGAACTCGAGATCAAATGTGATGCGAATAATGTTGCCGAATCCGCATGCAGTGATAAGGAGAAGGGATTTATTGATAAGATGAAGGAAAAGAGTGTAGATGAACGCAAGATACAGCTGGTTCGGTTGGAAAAGATGAAGGATGGGAAAATGAAGCCAGAGCTGAAGCAGTGGTTATTTCAGCGCATCCGAATTTTGACCACGCTCGGGGTTGGAACGGATGGGGATGAATTGTAAATCTGACAAGTGTAAGCTTGATGATAAAAAATTGGAATTGAAATTAGGGATCTCTGAAATGTCAGAACCAAAATGTCTTATCTCTCGAATCCAGTAGCGATGTGAATGACTAGAGCAAGTACTGCGATTTGCTGGAAAATGAATGACGACAATCCGTAATTTTTCTCACAGCCAATTTGAAGTGAGCGAATGGAATGTCTGACAATATTATTTCCTAGTTTACAATGCTCAGAGATGGCAGATAGGTTAGGTTGGGAATAGTCAGGACAAGAATTCTAATTTTAATGAAATGGTCATTATTTACATGTAGTGTTATGTGTGGATATGCTTCATTTTGTTCATATTTTTATATTTGCTTGTTGGAAAAGATTGCTTGTTTAGACACTGAGTTGAGGTGGATGAGTTTCAATGAAATAAAGGGGGAGCTGGAATTATCCTTTTTATTTATATTTACCAAATTGCAACAATTGTATGAACATTTTTATTACTAAGATTCTTTTAGACATAACAGACCTGGACCCACTTCAATCTTATACATATTATATATATTTTTACGCATGAGAGGGAAGTCACGTGTAATTGTCTTTATTTCTATAGTGAGTATAAGACCAACCCCCACCCTGATAACTACCCTCTGAGAGTGTTGTCTCCTAGTACTAGGAGAAGGAATGTGTTTGTGTTAAATTTTTCACTTGTATTTGTATTATGTACTTAGTTGTGTAGGTGATTAGGGAACCCAATCCACTTCATACCCATATGTCATGCATATACAATGTGTTTCAGAACCTTCCACTACGGACAGTGGTCATAAGGATGCCATGCCACACTGAATCTGCCCTCTGGTAAAGAGGTAGTTCAGCCTGGCAATAGCAATCGGAGATTGTGTAGGGTGTTTACTTGGGTTTCCGTTACTGTGGCAAGTGGTCATAATGATGTCACCTCAACCTGATATATGCTTGGTTTCCCAGCCACATGGCAGAAGTAGGAGATTATCTTGGTTTGTCACTTGTATCATGCTGTAAGTTATGATTCAGACATCCAACCCACTTCATACTCAATGTCTACTTCATACCTACAAAAAGTTTTCCGCACCTTCTACTGTGGCCAGTGGATGCGAGGATACATTCCCAACCTGATACCTGATATTGCTTGGTCTCACATCAAAGAGGAGTAGGAGATTCTCTGGGTTTGACACTTGCAGTAAGTGTTCGGATGTGATTGAGGCACCCCACCCACTTCATACTCATAGCAGGTCAACATTATACATATAATGTGTTTCACTTCTGCTGTGGCCAGTGGTCATAAGGATGTCACCTCAACCTGCTTGGTCTCACGGTGGCAGTATGTGGTTGAGGTTCTTCACTTGTATCATGTTGTTAGGCTGAAGTAGGTGACACTTTCCACTTCATACTCATGGCAGTCTGATTCGTAGATATATAATGTGTTGTTGCACCTTCTACTGTGGCCAGTGGGCAAAAGATCATGCAAACCCAACCTGTATATGTATATGCTTGGTCTCACAGTCAATGTTGTTAGGTTTGATTCAGTGACACCACCCACTTCATACTCGTATTATGTCTACTTCATACATACATGAAGGTTTCCATCCTTCTACTGGGGGTGGTGTTGGTGATAGGGATAGGAAAGAGGAACACAGGACCCTAAATCCAATAAAAAGCTATTTATGTAGATTTGTAAATAGTATCGGCTCGAATCAACAGAATCCAAACAACATCATGATGGATGGTGGGAATACACGCAACCCTGACCTGGAGATCTATTTTATGAGGCAAGCACTACATGTGGCTGAGGCTGCTCTTGCACGAGGAGAGGTCCCAGTTGGTTGTGTCATCGTTTTGCGCGACGCGACAGACATCCTCAAGATGGAAGCGTCGTCATCTCATCCTCAGAGTAATAGATCGGTCTCAACTATTTCTTGTCCGTACGATACGTCCCCATCAGTAATTATATCTCATGGAGCCAATCAAGTAAATGCCACTCGAGATGCGACACGTCATGGTGAGCTCGTGGCTATTGACCGTATGCTAACGCGTGGACGTTCGTCGGATCAAATGAAACTTCCTCCTCACATCATTTGCAAACCATCTCATGGAAAGACCAATCCAGCCCCCGCCTATTCATCGTCAGATACGGTGAATGTTGACAATGATTATTGGATAAACGTGCCACAATGTAAAGATCACTGGAAGAATTCCTTCGGTTGGGGCAGTAGTAGGATATTTGATAAAGAAATACTGAAAGAATGCGATTTATATGTCACCTGTGAGCCATGTATCATGGTAAGAAATTCGATTTACCATGTAGCTTCTTCCTGTGAAGGTTGTTAAATTAATGCTTTGCTCACAGTAATTGTTATTACCGTAGTGTGCAGCTGCTCTGTCAATGGTGGGGATTAAACGAGTATTTTTTGGTTGCAAAAACGATAGATTTGGCGGTTGTGGATCCCTGCTGCATCTTCATAGGTCGGATGCTCTACCATCGCCGAAGCATCATGGATTCGAAATTATTGGAGGCATATTAGAATCAGAAGCAGTCACGTTGCTTCGTTGCTTTTATGATAGAGAAAATTCTCATGCTCCAGATGATCTCCGTCGTAAGAAAAAGTCAAGCAATGACGACGCATCAACTGTTATAGAAAATAATGCAGTCTAGTTTAAGATTTTGCCGCAAATCGACATTCAAATCTTCAGCATCCCCATTAGAAAATTTATGGCCAATTGTAAGCAGAAACGAAAAAGGTGAGAGAAAAGATACGTCAATTAATGCACAGAAAAAATATATTAATGTCGCTCCAGTAACCTCCCAGAGTGGATTGCATGGATTTTAAAGCAAATCCCCTCTCCCTTTAGAGATAGAGCCCGGTCATTCATCACTATAAGACTAGCGCATTGTCTGCGCCATTCTCAAGATCTCTCTTACTAATGAAAATGATGATATGCTGTAGCATTCGATAGGAAAACTTTACACCCATTGCGACCCCCCTGTTTACGGGAGGTGGGCGAAGGCCTAGTAATGATGCGTGTACAAACATGTGCGTGTACAAACATGGGCATACAACAATACACAACAATACAGGGTGGATTGTTCTTACCCGTGTGATGTGGTCATCTGCGAGCACGAGCACCAGGACGAGCTGGCTTATAACTCGATCTCTTCTTCTTCGTCTTTGAAAACTTGGCATCTCTAATCCGTTCCTTCCTCTCTTCTTTCTTTATTGCCACCAATTTATTATCCTCCTTGTTACGTTCCTCACTTGTCACCTTTAACTTCTTGGCATCATCGACTAATGAATTTTGTAAATGCAATCGTATAGCTGCAAAGGGATCCTCATTGAACTTTGGATGACTTAATACGAGACCCATATGCGAAATTTCAGAGTTGGCAAGTGTCCTCTTTGATTTATTGGTATTGCACGTCATTAACTTTTTGGGTTCTTGTTTTTGTTGTTGTGTGACGCTGACGCTTAATGATGATGTGGATGTGGTGAGAGCCTCACGGATGGCATCAAGGCCATCCAATTTTCCCTTTTGATCATCCAACCGTCGAAGACGCAATGAACTCATTACCATATTCTCACGTTTGAGGTACTGCTCTCGTTTGGCAAGTCGCTTCCGTTGTCCTCGGCTGAGTGGGGCATCGTCCATTTCATTCGGAAACTCGTCGTCATTTGCATTGTCCGTATTCTTCGGATGAACGACGACTAGCTTCTTTTTCTCAGAGGACAGATTAGATTGGGATGTAAGCGGAGAAGCCCTGACATCGCGGGACGATGCCTTTGAGGCAGAGCGGAACTTCCCTACCTTCGTTACCTTCGGCATGGTGGTAAAGGAATGAAGTGTTTCGTGGCTTCCAAAACCCGCCAAATGGGATTACCCACCATATCCTCAGGAGCCTCCCCGTCCCCACCACCATGGAAAACGTCGAAAGACCTCACATCTCTCTGGTAGTAATCGGTCACGTCGATTCTGGCAAGTCCACAGTCGCTGGGCATCTTCTCTTCAACTGTGGATGCGTGGATGATCGAACACTTACAAAGTACGAACGTGAAGCCTTCGAGCTAGGCAAACACCCATCGACCAAATATGCCTGGATCCTTGATGCCATGAAGGCAGAACGTGAGCGAGATATGACTATTGATATATCATTGTGGAAGTTCCATTCGTTGAAGTTTGATTTTACAGTAATTGATGTTCCAGGTCATCGTGATTATGTGAAGAATATGATTACGGGCACATCACAGGCAGATGTAGCGATATTGGTCATTGATGCAACAAAAGGGGGGTACGAATTGGGCATGTCAAAAGAAGGTCAATCACGTGAGCATACACTATTAGCACACACGCTGGGAGTTAAGCAATTAATTGTGGCTATAAATAAGATGGATGATGATACAGTACGTTATGCCGAGAAGCGATATACAGACATCACGGATGAGGTTTCAAAACACTTGAAGAAGGTAGGATACAAATTATCAAAGGTAGCATTCATACCCATCTCTGGCTGGAAGGGTGACAATCTATCCGAAAAGTCAGAGAATAATATGGAATGGTACAACGGACAAACACTATTAGAAGCACTGGACAACCTATCACCACCAAAACGATCTACTGGTTTACCACTTCGTATACCCATCCAGGATGTATACAAGATCGGTGGAATCGGGACTGTTCCCGTTGGACGTGTCGAAAGTGGTAGAATACGACCAGGCATGATAATCCAATTTGCACCATCGGGTATACAGGCAAAAGTCCAATCATGTGAGGTCCATCATGAGGAACAAAGTGATGTTGGGCCGGGGAACAATGTAGGGTTCAGTCTCAGAGGAGTGGCTGTCAAAGATGTTCGGCGAGGTGACGTGGCATCCGAGGCAAATGATAATGCTGCAACAGCCGTATCAAGCTTTGAGGCACAGATTGTAGTAATTAATCATCCAGGAAGAATAACAAAGGGGTATTGTCCAGTGGTCGATTGTCATACGGCTCATATTTCTTGTCAATTTGTAAATATTCGACAAAAGCTGGACCGTCGAACAGGCAAGGTTGTGGAAGAAAATCCTGAATATTTACAGAATGGTGATGCGGCTATTGTTACCATGGTACCGACACGGCCCATGTGTGTTGAGAGCTTTTCCGAGTATCAAGCTTTGGGAAGGATAACAATTCGTGATATGAAGCGGACAGTTGCCGTTGGCATAATAAAGTCGATAATCAAGGTAGAGGTTGATGCAGAGCAGAGCAATGTGCCGAGATGAGGGAGCTTGAGTCTAACTAATGCTACCTCGAGTTTTGGATTCAGCTTGAAACACTGAGAAATCATAAATCATCAAGAAGTCTGACTAATTCTAGAATTAGTCATCATCTTCGTCTCATCTATTTTGTTTATATGATTACTACCTAGTGCAAACATGCTATCTAGGTACTTATTATTCAGCAACAGCGACACATATAGTCTATGAACGTATATATTCTGATATCCTTCATAAGAGGATACACAATGAAGCATCATAACTACACTGGTCGAGCAGTAGTAGGCGGTGGTGTTGGCTTGCGTGACGGTGAGAATGTTGGAGAGAGCGTAGGTGAGATCGTAGGTGATAATGAAGGAGACATAGTTGGTGATATTGTTGGGATCTCAGTGGGCATTATCGTTGGGATCTCTGTGGGCAACATAGTAGGCATGACGGTTGGCATCAATGTCGGTGACCCGACAGGGAGCGTCGGAGAAAGCGTCGGAGACAGCGTTGGCTCAATTTGGTCGACTTCCATTACTGGAGAATTCGTGGGGAAAAATGTAGGCTGTTCAGTCTCGACCTCGACTGTTGTAGGTTCAAGCGTGGGAAGTACCGTCGGTAACATAGTGCTGTTATTTGTGTTGTGCCACATACGAGTAGTGAAAACATATTGGTGAGTCATTCTCCTCTCCTTAAAATCAATGATGCAAGAAAATAACTACTCACGGTTCCTCTGTTTCCGTGGCAGGTGCAAGAGTAGGCTCGACTGTTGGTGTCTCAGACTCGACAGGTGCAAGCGTCGGTACTTCAGTCGGTTCAATTGTACTGCGGAGTGCAAAGTTCAAGAAATGAAAAATGGTCAATAACTTGTCATCTTTCAAAAGTTAATGTGATACATGAAAATACTCACGGAAACGCTGAAGTTGGCATGTAAGTCGTCGGCATGTACGTTGGTATTGGTTCGTTTGATGGAGCAACAGTCATTGGACTGCCTCTGAAAGAAAGGTGCCAGAATAAATTGGTTCAGAAGTCAGATATGCATCGATTAAAAAATGTTAGACTGTAAGAAAAAAGCTTTGTAACTCACGTTGGCTCCTCGGTTGTCGGCATTTGTGTTGGGAGGAATGTCGGGAAGTAGGTAGGTGGACATGTACAAACCTTGATCCTCTCAGGCTTATAATGTGCCTCGCTCCATTGGAGCTTTCTCTTTCTCTTACTAGACTTGGTATCCGATGCTGTATACGATGTCGACTCAGTTTTACCAGACTTGGTACCATATGATGTCTCCGATATCGACCCAGACCACGACGAGATACCACCCCAAGACGGCGATCCTCCGCTGCCTCCGCCTGCACCCCAAGACGGAGATCCTCCGCTGCCTCCGCCTGGTGCATCAACATACACGCATGGACATATATCTGTGTATTCATTAATTAATTCAGGATCGACTTCGATCGGGTGACTTTCACTGCCACCTTCACTACCACCTGATGCTTTTCCAGATTTGCCGCCTCCATAATGCTCATCCATTCCACCAGAGGAACTCCAGGATGATTCGCTGTCTGCATATACTCCTGGTACATCAAATCCAGCGGATACATTGTCACTGTGCTCGGTTCCTGACTGCTTGTTTCTATCTTTCCTTTTCTTCTTCTTCTTCTTCGTTGTCTTCTCTTCCTCGAACTTTCCATAAAACTTAGTAAGGAAGTGATCGGTAGCAGTCTCGCTGTCAGTTTCTGGCATAGCTTGTGGATCCGTCCTAGTCTTCATGTTACTGCTTCCAGCAAAGCCATTCGTCTGCTTCTTTCTATTTCCTCCCCTTCTCTTTCTACCTGTACTGTTTTGCGTGGGACCATCGATGGCCCTGCCTTTCTTCATTCCCTTGCCAGCACCATCCCTATTAGCACCTCGTTTCTTTTTGTTGCCAGACGAAGTTCTACCGCCTGCTCTCTTTTTGTTGGCGCCAGGTGAATTGCCGGCTCTCTTCCTCTTCTGCAACTCGCGTGATCTGTCATTGTCCATTCTTAACCTATCTTTTCCTTTTAGTGGGATGCGTCCTTCTCTTGTCAGCAAATGTGATACATGATCTCGCGGCAAGGACGCAACGACGTTTTGTTTCGCATTGCTTTCTTCAGCAAACGCAAATACGCGCTGGTCACTTCTATAGTCGACGATTGCCATCGCACAGATAACAAGTAATACAATATGAGATAAACCTGCACTCCTCTTCGACTGCATCAGCTTACGTCGCGTCATACTTCCTTGACGCACTGTCGAAGTAAGACTTCTCCACTTTGATTGCAATGCGATATCGCTTATTAAATTTAAAGTGAAGTGTCAGTATTTTCTTCCTTCCGACAGTAGCAGCAGAATAGAGGTTGAAATGATACACTAATTCGATGCGTCCAGGCTCGAATCAATTTATCATTGCGGATTACTCGATAGCTTAGTAAAGAGAAGAGTTGCTGGAGGTGCGCCTTCCAAATTTTGCGCCTGAGTTGAGTCTCGTCGGTCTGGCCGTCAATCAGATTCTTTTCTCCCCAAAGAGAAAAGTTCGGTATCCTCAGCACCATACACTTAGAAATGTTGCTAGGACCATATGATCAGGAACGACCATACCACAGTGACAGCACCGCTTCCCGTCTGCTCAGCGAAGTTAAGCACTGTCGGGCCCAGTTAGTACTACGGTGGGGGACCACGTTGGAATCCTGGGTGTTGTTCTTTTGCAACATTTAAAGAAATTTTTTGTTCCATTCCTACTCAATCAGAGAGCAGGTGAAGTACAACATATTACTCTTTATATACCTATATTCATGGCACGGGTTTTGATTTGAATCTTTTTATATAAATTATGTACTCATTCATACCAGATTGAATCAAGTAGAAAACCCTGGCTTACTCTCTGATTCTAAATCTTCTTATTCGGGACAATCGTACACAAAACGTCTCACATGGTTGGCAAGAAGGTTGGCGTGTAGGATGGCATACCCGTCGGTAGCTCAGTTGCAGGAGGCTCAGAATTGGGAGACAAAGTCTCAGGAGAAGTTGTTGGTGAAGCAGACGAAGCAAATACTACTGGAGGTGGTGTAACAATCACAGGTGGTGGAGTCAATACCAACAACACTGTCGGTGGCTCAAGCTCAAACGACCTGCCCGTTGCTGCCCTACCTTAACAAGAGAATACAGATTCGCATTAGTCATGCAACAAATCAAATTTACACCGACTGATTTTGATGAATTCACTTACGGTGACTTTGGATCCTTGGTGATGGGTGATTTTGTCGGCGCATATGACGGCTCTCCAGTAGGTGAGAGCGTAGGCGAGAGCGTAGGAGACAGTGTAGGCGATAATGAAGGAGATACAGTTGGCAATGCTGTCGGTTCCAGTGATGTTGGTAGCAAAGTTGGCGATATTGTTGGGATCTCTGTGGGCATCATGGTTGGAGTATTTGTTGGCATTACTGTCGGCGAGGACTCAAATGGTGAAATTGTTGGATTGGACGGTGGTTTATCTTCTGGTGAACTCGTAGGAAAGAACGTGGGCTGTCCAGTTTCGACAGTAGGTTCAAGCGTCGTTTGAGACTGAAGAGTGGGAGTCTCTGTTGGAAAAACTGTAGGCTCGTCAGCCGTGATTGTTGGAAGCTCAGAGGGTTGCGTTGATGGTTGCATAGTGATGACAGGTGCAAGAGTTGGAATCTCTGTTGGCTCGATGGTGGGGAGTTCAGTACTGGGTGCCAGCGTTGGTGCTACAGTCGGGACAGTTGTGGGCAATTCTGTTGGAATGTTTGTCGTTGGGAAATAAGTTGTCGGGAAATAAGTTGGAATGTATGTTGTCGGCATTCCAGTTGGCGGCTCTGATGTTGGAGTGTCTGTTGGCTCCTCGCTTGTGGGCATACTCGTCGGGAGGAATGTTGGAAAGTACGTCGGAACGCACGTGCAAACCTTGATCTTCTCTGCCTGATACTGTACTCCACCCTGATACTGTATTCCACCCCACTGAAGTTTTCTCTTCTTCTTACCAGTCTTGGTTTTTGATAACAATCTAGTTCCCGCACCCGATGTCGACCCAGTATATGCTGAACTGCCACCCCATCCTCCTGAAGCTGAAGACGATCCATAGCTTGGTACATCCACGTACGCAGGCACATCTACATAGGTGCATGGGCACGTATCCTTATATTCGCTGAGCAATTCATCGGGAACTTTATTCCCTCCATATGCATCATATATTCCTGGATTATCATATCCAGCGTCTTCGTTGGTGCGTCTCGATTCGTTGCCATTATTTTTCTTCGTCAATCGCCCTTGGGCGACGCTCAATCCAGACTTCAATGTTTTCTTACCAGCTCCAATGTGTTTGTCATTCGCGATCGAATCAATCGCAAATGCTTGATGATTAGTGTTGAATCCGTAATTAACGATTGCTGCGACACCGATTGCGCTGGCAGCACGCAACGAGCGAGAGAGACGAGACGTCCTCTTTGACTTTAACAGCTTACACCTCATTCCTTTTCGATCGAAAACAATGAACTTGATGTTAAAATATCATATGCAATTTGTTGTCCAATGAAACAATGTCGCCAATAACTTGTGAGTAGAGTTAGCCTTGTTTGAACCATTTTGCAAGTGCAAATAGTGAGACTCGCCAAAGAATGGGGAGATCGCTCAGGGGACTTGAAGAAGCGCCAAAAAAAACGATGATGATGTTCCGAAAGGCTGATACTAGGTAGATACTACGATACTGACACTCCGTATCTAATCGTTGACCACGCTCAGACTGACACTCGTCCAACCATAGCAGCAGCCATCTCAGGAAGGTTATCGTTTCGGATAGACATACGGTTATATCGCTGCTGAAGGGCTTACCATTCCCATCCATATTGAAGCAAAGCGACCTTCTCCGTCGCGTCGGTCCACTCACTTCCGAATCTTCGTTTCCTGACCACACAAACGGCTTATAAGCCTCACGCTCTCGACGACATAAAGCGGCTCGACATAGCGTGCCGTCGGACATGATGTTCAGCGACGATCATTGCAGTCACGAACAAAACAACGGACGACGTCGACGGTCCGATTCCCTTGTCGTGTCCGATGACTCGATGACGGGGGCACTTGATGCACTCGCTACCCTCGCATGCTCCGGAGGGGAAATACAAGCACTGGACGATGAGATAAAGGCGAACTCGTCCTCCTCGACGCATATAACTCCACAGTCGAGTGATGAATGTTGTGGCGAGGAGGACAATGATGAAGATGATGATTCAGAAACGATGATGCCTCCTCCGCCGCCGCGGGTCGCTGCTGTAGCTGCTGGATCATTATCCTCATTCGTGACCAATGATTATTTGGTGGGGTCGGGCAACATCCTGCCTACTCCACCATCGCCGTCGAAGTCGTCGTACACATTCTCATTTCTACACGACAGTTACTATCCCGCGAGCAATGTAATGAGTTCATCATCGGGGGAAGGAACACGAATACGATCTGCGTCAAACCCCGAGGGTATGGAGAAGTGGGACCTGTATAGCCATCGCAATGATCGTCAGCACTTTGTTTTACCCAGTTCGATCCTTGAGGAAGAATTGGCAAGTACACGAAGAGTGTTGGCCGAGGTGGAGGAAGTGGGTGGCGGGGGGAGTTGGATGGGGGCTATGTTTTCATCAAAGCGCAACATCAAACCTGGGATAGTTTTAGGAGGGGTGGGAGTACGTCGGTCTGCACGTGAAAAACGTGCCAATACGATGAGACTTGGAACAAGTCCAGATTCTGTGTTTATGGATGAAATGGGTGAGGACAACAGTGACAACAACCGTGTCGAGGGATCTGTCATTTCTGCAGCTGGAAAATCACAATCGTCTGGAAGTTCTAAGTCAAGGAAGAAAACTGCGACGGGAAGTCGTGGACCTTCACCAAAAACGATTACAAAATCTACGGTCGAGGTTATTGGGGAAGACGAAGATGAGGAAGAAGAGGAGGAGGACGAATCTCTGTTGGAACCGGAGGAATTGCTACGTAGGGCTCGCTCGAGACTTCTAGAGGATCTGAGCGAGGGGGGTGAACATCACGCGAATGGACATGGGGACGGACGGATTGGTGGGGGAAGTGTGCTAATCCTACCACATTCATTGAGCAAATACAAGGAGGTAAGTGTCGGACAAACCCTGCGTGAATCTAATATTCTTGACCCTGCCCCTCTCACAACTTCGTTCGAATCATATTCCGATATGATGGGACAACAACAACAATCAGGTGTATAACAAGAATGGTCGTATAGGTATTTACACCCCCGCCGAACGAGCAGCGATCATTCACAAGTTCAATGCCAAACGTGCTCGTCGGGTCTGGAACAAGAAGATACGATACAACTGTCGTAAGAACCTTGCCGATAGGCGTATGCGTGTTAAGGGACGGTTCGTAAAGCGGGGCATGTCGGGAGACAGCCCGCCGCCGACAGAGATGAAGGGAACGACGGAAGAGGGAGAGGACGAAACACTACCCGGGGAAGAAGAGGGGGGCATCATCATTGAGTCGAGACCGAGGTTAGCGTCATCCCGTACGAGCTCCCCACCAACGACGGGAAGTCCGCTATGCACCGTGAATGAACTCGAGGAGGAGGACGATGAACATGATCATCAACCGATGGATGAGGATATGCCTGACGTTGAAGATGATGAGGCGGGGTTTGAACCGTCAGAGGACATGCCATATCGTAGGACTAGGAGGTATACTATCACGTGAAGCTTTTTGCATTTCGAGATTAAGCGAGAGAGAGCGAGAGACGACTATTCCATAAGACAAGCTATCTACACGAGGAAAGAATTATCAAGTTGAAGTTCCCTCTGAATAAGAAATCCCAAAACAATTTGTACAAATTGGATGAATACGATACCTTCACCACCACAAACATTTGTTTCCAATCCAATCTTATTGTACAAAATATATTGGGAGAGAATGAAATGACGATACCACCAAAGATTTTGCTAATAAATTAGGTAGGAGTATAGGACAATTTCTGATCAGATTAAGATCATTTTTACTTTCAGCAATCTAGTTCTTCGGAGTCTTATATGTTGTCCGCATTACTCATTAAATATTCACGAAATTTACGAAACGCACGACCACGATGAGAAATTGCATCCTTTTCATCTCCCGACATTTCAGCATACGTCTTTTTATTACTACCACTATTACCCTGCTCTGTGGGTTCAAATATAGGGTCCCATCCAAAGTCTTTACTCCCACGTGCTGGTACGATGTACCCCTCGGTCCGTCCATCGAATAATTGAATCTCTTCATCAGGTCCAGGAGAAAAGGCAATTATCGTTTGTGCATAAGCTTGATTATTATCGAAGCCGACTAATAGCTTATTCAAACCCTCTAGGCCAATCCCTTCTAAGAACCATTTAATATATGGTCCTGGTAGTTTGTTAAGTGCACTAAAGCATAGACATGTATCTTCCGTAAAAACTGCGGTTTGGAGTTGTGTAGATGCCAATTTACATTTCTCACGTGCTATATCTTCGGGTGTGCCCTGTAGTTCTGGAAGATCTAACTTGTGATTGATAATGTCGAATGGTAGAGTAGATGAATGATCATCGCTGGAGCTAGCAGTGGTGGACAGCAGACGCTGTACTTCGGCTAGTTTATTCTTATTCCCCGTTACGAAGGTGATTGATTTTCTCGGCTGTTGTGATGATGAATTCTCCATCCTTCTGAAGATAATACCTGGATTCCGCCACCGACTATTTGGCGAGTGTAAAATAATTGATTGGAATGATGCGTGGGTAGGATGACACAGCAGAGCAAGTAGATGTAGCTTTTGGATCGTCGGCGTCGTATGCGGAGCACGAGGAGACACCGTCAGCAATTGGCGGGACTCTTCTGTTGCGGATCTGCCGCAGCTAATATCGACTTTACATAAAATCGATTTTTAGGGCTGTTACAGGGGAGGGTTAGGGTAGGGTTAGGGTGTTACAGGGGGAGGGTAGGTGTTACGGT
>Ga0247834_1003489_pt1 | contig 21378 bp, 16 predicted proteins | sample LaCruzMarch2015__8_FD_187118 | JGI IMG/M metagenome (GOLD analysis project Ga0247834, IMG submission 187118) | Freshwater microbial communities from meromictic Lake La Cruz, Castile-La Mancha, Spain - LaCruzMarch2015_12m | ecosystem: Environmental > Aquatic > Freshwater > Lake | place: Spain...
TGTTCCCCCCGCCCTCCCTCAAACTCATTCTCGCCCATGGCGGCCCAGCCGGCGGCACGTCCGAAGGCATTCATTCTCACAACGACAGTCTGCTCTATCTCATACCAAGGGACTGCTCCTCGTGACAAGCACATCCCACATCCCGCCCCTCGAAGATGTAGGTAGACTCCATGAGTATCCCTCGAACCAATTTAGGCGGGACTTTTAAAATCTCCGAGGTCCACGGGAGGATCGACGCGGCCGTGTTTCGGCAATGAGCATCATCTCGTCCTTGATAATATTCGTGGTGTTGATACTGGTCGGTACGTCTGCTGTCGAGGCATTCGTTGCATCGCGTTCGCCTGCTTCCATTTTCTTTTCATCAACTGAAACCAGACTGCATTTAAAAAATTGCGGTAGGAGGTCGTTCATGAGTCGAAGTGCCGGAGCTGCCATATCGGTCCTTGTTGGTGGAATAGGTTTGGACCAGCCAGCAATTGCATCCTATACGGGATACACTCAACGCGAGAAGGACTGGCAAGAGCGTGCCGCTAATGGAGGTGAGGAGCTTGTCTGATGACTATAATATTAACTCTCCCAAAATGAAACAATGACGTTAATTTTTGTTTGCCCAAAAACAACGGCATTATGCTCTGCATGTATAGAAATCAAAGTATCCAGTGCAAGGGAACTTCGTGCTCAATTAAGAGAGATAGCACCAATGAACGATGACGGTCGATCGAAGATCTTTTGTCCTAATGGTACGTCCTTAATTATTGTTTACTACAGCACCTTTAAAGTCCGAGGAAATTCTGATTGACGCTGCATCATATCGTTCCCAGGTACATCGTCGGCGGTATCACCATTGATGGAAAATAAATGTGGCGATAGACAGGCATTACCAAGTGTCTTTGGTAGAACAGACGATGCCATGGGGAACAGTGTACCTGGGTTTGGCGGACCAAGTCCATCGGCCTTGCGTGCTGAGTTGGATGCTCAGGCTTATTTCCGGAGCAATTCAGACCGGAAATAAAAAAGATTGTTTTTAGAGATTGGAGAGAGTTTGAGCATATTTTACCCTATCATGGGATACGTTAACCTTCGTCTATCCAGGGCAAAAGAACTGGAGAAGTTCTGTGTGGGACAAGAAACGTAATCCACAATCTAGCACCAATATTCCAGCCATGATGTCATGTAAAGGAATTTTTTGTCGTAAATGTAGACAGGACAGTCAGTAAGAGAGACTTTTGTTTGTCCTTCTCCTTTAATTTAGTCCAGTAGTAGCAAACAACACTTTTTGTGGACTCGTAAAATTCAAATAATAAGTACGTACTTGTGACGAACTTTTCCTTTTCTATTTACATAAAACCTAATAGTACTGCTATGGGGGCACAATAACTAGTAGAATTATAAGTCTGTGTGACAGTGAAGGTATCTAGAGAAACCTGCTTTAGGCTTTAGAGTAGTATTGCACCAGGAACACTATTTGACACCTTGTTCCTCGGTCTGTCCTTGTACTGATTCCACATGCCTCAACATCAGCCACATTTTCCCATAATTTTGGCCACGTAATAAAAAATACTTATGGAATGGGAATTTGTGGGGTATTTGGGTGTATCGCTGCCGAAATGGTGAAAATCCACAACTTCTTTTTTTCCGTAGCCGCACGTTCACCGCGTCTGCCTGGAGATTTAACGCCTCCCCACGACGGTTCCAAGTTCCAACGATAACACGTCTCTCATTGCTGTAGACTCAGGTAGACTCAGGTGAGGAGAGAGGAGCAGGTCGTGTGGTTCAGGTGGCGTTTTTGTTTTTTTGTCTCCCATACATGACATCGCCAGTCTTTACCTGCTCTCTCTCTCGTAGGCTGTACACTAACTGGGTGTTTGATGTCTCCCTTTCATTCCTTAATAATTGCCATTTCCATTCAAATTAACATCTTCAGAATAATCAATCATCTCTAATCATCGACAGCAGACATCTTTCACCCGCCGCAACAACAACAGCAACATCCCCATGGCGACTCCCGTGGCAACTGAATGGGATGACATTCCCCCTACTTCAAACGAGCTCTTCGGTGGTGACTTCTTCGGTGACGAGCTCATGGAAATGTATTCCGGTGAGAATGGCCTCGCCCTCCCGGTCATCGCCATATCGGCTGCTGCGGCGGCGCTAGGTGGTGGACGCTCATGCAGCTCGGAAGATTTTAGCAAGCATCCGGGCATACTCGTGGCGATGAACGCTGCCGCAATGGATGGGGGGCTGGACTTTTTGTCGGGGATGTCAAGCGACGATGTGATGTCAGGCGACGACGTCAACGATACTTCCGACATTGCTGGGGCGACAGTAACCCCCGTGCCCAGCGCTTTGCCTTTGGTCCCCGTTACGAGAGCTTCGGCATCTGCTACTGCGGCAGCCAAACGATCAATCGCGACGAGGTCTACTTCCGTCCTCACCCAACGCAATCCACCAAAGAAACGCAAGTTAGCTGGCAAGGTGGTAGCAATCACAGCAACGATAACGACGGATGTGAATGCATCAGCACCTAACTCGAAGGTTCCTGCGAAAGTTGCTTCACGCGGAGGAATCAAGGTTAATCTCCCCCCCACTGCAATCATACGTGTACCAGTGTCGAACTCGGCGTCAAAAGTCTCACATTCACATGCGGTTGCGGCCCAATCACCAGGACCACCTCCATCGCTGAGCAAGATTCCATCATCTACTGCCATTCAATCATCTGTCGATGCCATCCCTAATGATAAGATTACTGCAGTTTCATCCACTGTCGTGGCGGTGCCTCCTCAAAGGATTGCTCCTTCTACCTTGTCGACTTTGGCTCCGACTAAAATTGTGGGTAAAACACCTGATGTTCAAAAGTCTACCGGCTTTATCACCTCCACTATCACAGGCGTCAAGGTCGCCCAGTCTGAGGCTGAATTCAAGGATATGGCCGCAGCCGCGGTATCATGTTTCATGCAGAGTGCCTCAACATCCTCCTCTTCTAATCCATTACCGACTTCGGACATGGCTACGAAATCCTGCGAGAAGATAGACACAAGTACCGCTCATATCAACGCTCTGACCTCCCAAAATTGGGTTACGGCATGCGGACCCCCAATACCCGAGGACGCCCCCTCCAGTGATGCCTCGACGGAGGAAGGATCAGCATGCGACAAGACCGCACGTACCGCCCATCGTGCCACTCTGACACAAGAGCAGCGTGCGAAGCAGAATCGCGATCGGAATCGTGAGCATGCTCGTAATACTCGCCTACGCAAGAAGGCCTACGTTGAGGAATTGAAGCGTACTCTGACTGAGCTTGTTACCCAACGCGATGCTACTGACGTTGAGCGTCGACTCGAAGCTCAGCGCAATCGGGAACAACGTGAGGTACGGTTCCGTGTGATTGAGGAATTCCTTAAGCTTCGGGGTAGGAACGAGCCGAATACCGCACGATGGATTGCCATCCTCGAGAACGGATTCGCGTTTGTGCTCCCAAGGACTAATTACCGTCGCATGGTCGATGTCGACAAGTCAGGGACAAGCTGCGACGACAGTTATCAGGCGTCATCGTCGTATCCTTGCTCCGAGCAGGTGCTGCGAGGTGCCGCCGCAGTCATTGAGGATTCGGCACATTTGGCAACATTCCTCAAGACTCTGGGTGGGAATCAGACTTCATCTCTTACCTCACAAGTCCAAATCGTATACGCATGCGACCGAAAATGTTTCTTCATGGACGGCAATGTTGCCTTTTTGGACTTTCAAGCAGTCACCATTGGTGCCGTCGAAAACGAGATAAGCTTTAAGGGCCAAATGAAGGCATTGTTCAGCCCTGCGTCGAACAAGCTGATCTCCATTGATATGACTTTCGACACCATGTCCATCGTCCAACAACTTGAGGGCAGTGCCGCGGCTCGAGATGCCAGTGAGCTGTTGGATTCGTTACAGATGCCACAAATGTTTACAGATCACACCGAAGCCAATGGTCCGGTGTCAGTATCATCCGACGACGGGAGTGAGCGTTCCACGGATGGTGGTAGTCGTTCAGCCCTCGTCGATTCTTAAAACCGTCCTTTGTGAGAGAAACTGGGGAATGTTTCTCGCACCAGTTATGCTTTATCTAGACACAATGTACCTCGATATCATTTGTTCACTGACTGTAGTTATGTACCTGCTACTACTAAGTAAAGATTAATGCTGTTGTACATTTTCTATTCTTCTTGTATTGTACGGACACGCAAGAAATATATTATCGTACCTTTTTCTATACTCTTAAGATCATTTATAACCAAGTACGATTTACCTCGCCAAAGAATCCCGTGACTTGAGCTCGTCAACGGAACATAAAATCTAAATTAAATGCTGAAGCTGTTTTTCCAAGACATCAGAGCGATGAAGCCCGATGATATGTGATATCGATGAAAGTGATGTAAGTCTACGACAGCGCTACCGCGGCATGTATCCCGTTTCTTGAGGTGCACCACACGAGGCAACAGCCTCGTCCCACGAGTTCAAAACGCAGAACCATTGATTGCCACAACTTTCCAATATGGCACTGGACTTCAGATACGTCGGAATCGGCCTCCACTTGCCGCAACTCGAGCTGGAACAACATATCCATTCAACCTTCTGCCCTGGATCCACCCTCGTATTCTTGCCCGCCCTCATCTTGCTAAGCTTCTTCTCGGACTCGGCCATGGAGTTCAGCCTGTTGACCCAGTACTTGAAGTACGGTCGAAGCTGTGAATCATACATTGCATTGGATTGGTGCAGGTATCAACCACTTCAGGACAACATCAACGCCAGAAACAAGTCAAGACACACTAAACACAGCTCACCTTGGCATCACGATGAGAAACACGACCTTGCTTATCCGGTGCATCACCCTTCATTCTCCACTCCGGGTTTTGCAATTCGGCTTCACCGCCGCCGTCCCATTCAACGTATAGTGTAAAGTTCTGTGACATGTCATTCGATGATTGAAGTCCTGATTTGGAGTTGGTCACATCATAGCCATTCTCGTCGTGAACTACAATGTCGATAACTACGCATGAATACCAGCCTTCTGGATATTGGTCATCGGGAGGACACCTAATAGCTATTTCATCACCAACCTAAGTAAACGTGATGAAAATGATGATTGATATGTGTGATGAAAATGACAATATGAATCATCGCACAAAACAGCAACACGATGAGAACCAACAAGGACGAAATAGCCTCACCACGGGCATGCTAGTATTCGTTCCTTGGACAACCTCATCGCCTTCGTCGCTCGAACCGTCATCGGTACCCAGGTGTTGTCGCGACGTTGCCGATTCCGGCTTTGGTTTTCTCGGCCTCTTGCCGCCGACGATGTCATCGTCACCCTTGCTACGACTCTGCTTCTTCGACGCACCACCTGGCCTCTTTATTGTCTTGCTCGTTGTATGGTCCTTCTCTCTACCGCCTGCAGCAGAGGACGATGGCTTCTTTCTCTTCGGTACGCCGTCACCGCGTTTGACACCGTTCGTCGATCGCGGCTTCGATGAGTCCTCGCTGGGATCTGAGAGTAACTTATTCTTCTTGTTCGTGGCCATGGTCCAAAATGGACACGTACTATCGAGGATTTTGAGTTGTGGTGAACCAATGATATCCTTGTAATTGTAGGTGCCAGCGATCTGACGTTAAGAGATGCGAAACGCCGATAGTTGCAATTCTCTGGGATCGATGATACGCCTGGCGCAGAATGAACAAATCGCTATAGATGACCAGACAAGTAAGGTCAAGCCGTCGTAGTAAAGGGCACGCCTATAGGACGGGGAGTGGAGAGTCGGAAGGCACACGCGACCAAGGGCGCAACGCAGGATGGTTTGACAATGATCAAATATTATTATGCATTGTCTGCGATCAAACGAGGGGGATTACGTAGTACGTATACTACACACTGGTAGATGTTGGATCTCAAGAATCTGATCTCAAGAAATAAGAGGACTGTGATTGTTATGATATTTACAATCTAGGTCTTTTAACACATTTACATTTACATATATAACATTATGGACGATGAATGAAATTAATTTGGAATGAAATTGTTCTTACTCCGACTGCCAAGCTTTTTCTTACCATTTGTCATCAAAATCATTACCCACATGGTTTTGCCTCTTATTCATATCCTTCAGAGCTCGAGTGTCACGTCTGAGACGTTCATTGTCGTCATTTGCTTGTTCCAATCTCTTTCTTAAGTGGTCAACCTCATTCTTAAAATGAGACAGTAATATCCTTTGATCCTTATATACAGCTTTCAATCGGTCATGCTGTTTGGACAGGATATTGTCTCGTTGAAGAATTCGATCAGCGTTATCTTCGACGCTTGTCTTACTTGCTTCCAAGAAGGCTATCTTATCTTCGAGGTGCCTCTTGTCGTCTGTAAGATTATCAATTTTAGAGCGTACGGTCTCATAGTCTACGGATCAAATATTGCAATGAAACCATACGAACAAAGGGTGAGCTGATATAGAAAGAGAAACGTGCTCAGTCAGCAGAGAATACTCACCAGCTTCAAAGTTTGCTGCGATCCTGTCGAGTTTCCTTTTGACGTGTTCCTTTTCGCCTACTGCCTCGTCTCTCTCATAAGAAAGCACACTGAATTTGGCCAGAAGTTTTGTGTTAGACTCCATCAGGTTGTCGCGATCGGTACTGGCAGTAGAGAGGAGTTGTTCAAGTTTACGAGCTCGAACTTGAAGGCTCTCTCTTGCCCGTTGTAATTCTGAGTTTTCATTAGTAAGGGTTTCCACGTGAGTTTGTAGCCTATCAAATGATAAACGGATTTGAGCTTGAGCCTTTCCTTGAATTTTGAGCTCTTTCTTTGTCGTCAAAAGCTGGTCGTGTAAGTCCTTAATATTTGTATTGGCAGCGTCCAGGCACGCAGCTAATTCAGCATTCTCTACTTGAAACTTGGTCAACATACCACCAACAGCGTGCAGCTTCTGCTTTGTGGCCAGCAATTCATTGGAGAGATCATTTATCTTAGTATTGTTTGCCAAACCACGCAACTCAACTTTCAGTTGCGTGTTTTCTGCGGTCAGCTTATCGAACTCTAAACTTGCCTGTAATGCTTCTTCTTTGCTAGCAGCCATAGCTTTGACTTCCAAGAATTTGTGTTTATTTCCATCAAAAAGATAATCATTTGAGGTTACGCCTACTGCTGCTGTGATTTGGCTAGAACTGTCTCGCTGCAAAAGTGCATCAGTCAATTGGTCTAATAGATCACCAATCTTAGAGTTGGCCACCTCAAGTCGTTCGGCCAATTCAGAATTCTCAGCTTCGGACTTGACCAATCTTTCACCTACGTTCTGCATATGAATCAGTTTGTCAGTGAGATCATTTACCCTCTCAAGACACTCATCGAAATCATTTGTCAAATCACGAGCTTCATCTTTTAGACGAGTATTTTCGGTGTTAAGCTCAGCAAGCTCATTGTTTGTATTTCCTACCTGCCGACGTAAGTCATCCAATTCTTTTGAGAGGTCACTAATCTTTTGCTTGCACTCATGGTTCTCATGTAGAAGTGTGAGTCGAGATACCTGCTCCTCACTTTCTCCCGATCCTCCAACGATATCTTCCCCTCCTTCATGTGCAGCATGCAACTGTTGAGTGGCGTCGTTCAATTCATTCGTAAGGCTGATAATCTTTTCACGTAGTCTTTCATTAACTTCGATCAATGATTTAACATCTTCATCGTTAGCTGACGTCGGCAACGATCGACCGGCGCTCTCAACAAGTACGCTCCGTTCGGTGAGCCACTTTTCTCTCTCTTTGTGAAGGCTAAACATGGCATCGTCGAGCTCATCAGCCTTCGACTTCAATTGCGTCTCGGACATAGAAAGTTCTTCCTCGTACTTCTCAATCTGGTCAATCAACGACTGCTTTTCTTCCGCATATGCATCGGTGTAGTCCTGTAGCTCCTTGAGGCGACCCAAAAGCTCCGCGTTTGACTTCTCCATGTCAGATACATTGACTCCACTTACTTCAGTCTGAGGAGAGCGATACGGCAACACCTCATCCATCGATTTAAGATGTGAGAAGTGATCGTGTACTTTGATATTGACATTGTGCTGATCTGCAACAAGTTGCAGTTTCATGTTCTCCATATTGACTTGAGTGAGCATGTCATGGGTGGATTCGAGCTTCGCCTCCATAAAACTCATTTTATTATCTGATTCATTGCTATTCAAACGTATCTTCTCGTCACTTATATGAAGGAGGCCCTTTACTGTCGATAATTCGCTGTCAAGCTTGTCACATTTCTTGATTAAGTCGTTTTTCTCTTCAGTTATACGTCTTATCGATTCATCTTTCTGGTCGGACTTTGCGAAAAGCTCTTCAATCCAGTCCTAGATGCGCGAAATATAAATGGGCGACAACTATGTGAGAAACAAGAGTACAACAAATGGACGAAACGAGTTCAATTGTTGACTTACCAGAGCATCATTCTTTTGTCCGGAAAGGTCATCAATTTGACGCTCAAGGCTATCAATGAGTCGATTTGCACTAGCAAGCTTTGATTCCATTTGGACCATGTCAATTATTTCAGCTGATCTTGCGTCTAGTCTTGTAGACTGTGACTCATCAATCGAATCAATTCTGCGATACACATCGTCAAGCGATCGTGCTCCAGTGACAAGTGAATGCCTCCTTGCCTTTGTTTCTTCGTCATCATTCACACAGCCGATCCTTGCCTGCAGATTTTTCACTTGCGTCGCCTTAAAATCAAGTGCATCGCGAAGAATACTACCTTTGTTGGAAGAGGCGTACAATTCATTCTTCTTGAAAGCACTCGAGGGAATACAGGAATCGTCCTTGGACGTTGGATATGGCTGATGAAATGTAACACTTTTTCCGACATTATCATCGAGTAGAGCTAACGATAGTCTCTGATCGCCTCTAGGATGGGTAACTGTCTGACTGAAAACAAACTTTTGTAGATTGGCTAGCTCTCGTCCAGTTATCAAGGCACTTTGGGTGAGCTTTTCCATCTGTCGCAGCTCATCCTCTAGCTTTTTGTTTGCCCATTTAGCTCTGGCATTCTCCAAGCGCAACGTTGCAATGAGGTCAGCATCCTCGACCTCTTCATGTCTTACTGCATTTGTTTTCACTAGCTTGGCTCTACTAGCAAATTGGAGAGTAGATCTAGTCTCCTCAACATACTTGGCAGATGGTGAAACGCAGCAAATGACTGCCATTCGTGCATTGCCACAGAGAGTTGGCTTCAAGATTCGAGTTAGCTTGCTATCTCTGTAGTTGACATGTCCGGGATTTTTCTGTCCCAAACTCAATAGAACTTTGGACAGTGTCAATAGACTTTGATTTATCATCCCCCCTTCCTTCTTTTGCATTCCCGATGCACCAGTGTGACGTACACTCTCTGACCCTGCAAGATCTACCAAGTTTAAAACACTCATCGTCTTGACTACTATATTGTCGATTGATGGACTGTTTTCTTTATCATTGAAGACAATCTTCTTTTCTAGAATTATCTTCAGTATTGCATGAGATCGTGACGACCTGTCATTCATTTTTGTCGATCCGACCGACTTGTTCTTTTCTCCTACATTGAATACCTCCATAAGCTGATCGAGTGAATTAACTGCCACCTCCTTTAGACCATCGACGGAAATGGCACCTTTCTTATCTTCTCTAATGATCAATGAGCTACCACTAGAGGAACGACGATTGCTGTCATTGAGTAAATCACGCAGCTCTTCGTTGTATATTTCAACGTAGGATACACGTACGGAACATTCGGAATTGGATTCATTTTCCTTAATGGACTGGAACACATCCTTCGCGGCTAGTTGTATAATCCCCACACAACTATCATTATCACCAGATCCTTGCATTGTAAATGTCTTACCGGAGCAAGTTTGACCATACGTAAAGATAGTCCCATTGATCCCCTCCTCAGTAACGGACTCGACCAAGTCTCTGACTAAAGCGTCGTAAATCTCACAGGTATTGGCATTCTCGCCAAAGACCTTGTCATAGACAAAGTCATTATCACCCGAGATTCTATGCGCTCGACCTGGCGTTACTGCATGGTTACTACCGGCAGCCGCATCGGGAATCTCAATAATGACGTTCTGATCCGATGCAACCCTCCACGCCCGACCAGCACATTGATCACCCCCGGGTGCCAGTGGTCTAACACGAACTGCGACCCTGACTGCCTCCTCACTATTATTATCATTGCTACTATCGTTTGAGAACCTGTCGACATAACGGCCAATGCTAGATTTGAACGGCCCGTTGCCATCGATCCGCCGTGGCGTCATTGTTGAACTGTTCATCGATCGTAATGCTCTTTCCATTGATGAAATTTGAGCGCTTTGCTCCTCGGCGGAAGCGTTGACTACTGAACTAAGCTGACGACGTGGTGGTGATAGTCGAGACGACATTCTACTACAACCTCGATGAGATTTCAATGCAGTGACAAAGCCGTCTCAAAACTTGCTGCCGCCATAGTACCCGACCCATCTCATAAACGCGAAAGAAGAATAAGGCGGTATTTACGTAGTACATGGCTCAGTTGAGGAGAATAGGAACGGCGGAAATCATGGTGTCATTATTGTTGTAGTGTGAGTGGTATGAGTGGTGCGGTGCTCAAGCTATGAAAAGGTTTATATTATCAGAAACAATCTTCATCGGCAGAATTAGAAATCATCGAACTATAATGTCTTCAGGAAATGCATCATCTTCGACTCTTATTGAAAGAATACTCACATTGGACAGGTCATCAGAGTTGGCACATCAATACACTCCGTTGATCCTATTCCATCCTAATCAAGCTCTTAACAGCGTCGATAGTCTGAAGTGTGCTGGAGAGTCGTCTTCATACGTGGCTGTGGGACATGCACAAACATCTCTTGTCAATTCCGCATTACTGCATTGTAAGGATGACAATGACAAACCCATCTTTGTGAAGGAACGAATACCTAATAGCCATGGGATAATGACTGATGTATTGCAGCTGTACATGGATACTCGAGTCCGAGATGACGTGAATAATGGTAGATATAGATATGATCATCGACAGTTGTTCCAAAAGCGTACAGAAGCATTTGAATATTTTGCCGATTACTTGATATTAACCGGAGTTATTCCACGCAGGCACACTGATTTATACCCAATCTATCCGTTCATGGACCGTGAAGATCGTGCAAATGACAAAACTGTGTTAGCACATATAAATCGAAATACGGCGCCGTATCTTGGCATTGACAGTGTTGGTGTACATTTGAATTGCTACGTAAAGGAAAACAATAGAATAGGAGGTGTATGGCTTGCAAAACGTGCATCGACAAAGTCACATCACTTCGGTTATTGGGACTGTACAGTGGCAGGGGGACATCCTGTTAATCTCTCCCTTGTTGATAATATTGTGAAGGAATCGCAAGAGGAAGCGGGTGTGCCAGCAGAATGGATACTCCATGAATCCTCCATGGATGATGATTCAGATACATTGTTTTCAGACAACACGCACGATCCTCTGATGATCACTACTGCCAAATCCGATGGGACATGCATGAAACATTCACTGTACTACAGTTGTGATCTACAAGTCCCACACAGCTGGACACCAACTCCGGTAGATGGAGAAGTATCAGAATTTCGATTGTACTCCATAAAGGAATTAGAGGAAGAATTGAGATATGGTGATATTGTTAGACCATCAATTAGAGCAGTGCTTGTAGATTTTATGATACGGCATGAGCAATTGAAAGGAGAGGATGATATAAATCTGTTGAGAGATGCTATGCGGAGAAGCAGACTTTTATTGTGGTAGTGAAAGGTTGCTGTAATAGTAGTTGTTTTTCGTGATTTTCAGTACAGCATTGGTCAAACTAATCTGTGTCTTTCAAGTCAATTGATCATGTTTTTTTCATCAAGAAGTAAATGGTGAATTTGAGCCTTCTTTATGGATTTGATTGAATAGTAAACAGACCGCCTGAGACTTCTATTTGAGGTGGTGAACATTAATCTTCATCTTCCACAATGCAATCTCTAATATTGTCGTTACAAGCTTCAATTCATTAAATTGAAATTTGTCTTCAAAAGAGACAATCTGTCACCACCATATTCGAAGTTAGAGGTCCGAAACAAGGGTGATTAGATTTGCAGTGTACTTCGCATGATGACCGGTACAACTTCAGATCGTGAGAAGAAGCGCAGGCCAGAATATGAAGGGGGGTCATCCCTAGACAATCTTGTTGATTGCCAGTAGGATCCAGATTACTGTGTAATGCTTAATGCTGACCAGACCTGATGTTTATTGTAGTGATGAGAATCTGCAGTACTCCCTGATGATAAGAGTGGTAGTAGACAATACTGTGCATTGGCAAACTATCGAATCGATGCTGCAGCTCTCTTATTATATCTTTTTCTGAACCAAACAGCTGCTGAAGATCCGCGAAAGTGTTTGATCCTACTTCATGGGATGTTGATTCTCGGTATCGAATTGCCGCAATACTCGAATGATGCTTCTCCAATTTCAATGAGCCCTTCACACAGCCCTACCTCGACCATTTTTTTGCGTGTGTAAAACCCTGTAATCGATTATAACTTCAGCTCTTTGCCCCCCTACCTGTTACGGTGGTACGGAACTGCGACTTCCCGCTCAATCACGAACTCAAAAGGCCCAACGGCGCACTACGATACTGCACTCTCATCGATACCCCTCGCGTAGTTCCTAGAACTAGTACAGTTTACAAAGAGTAGATTGCTTTAATAGGCAAGGATCTAGGGACGCACATTTCCACAATCATGTCTGATGCCGAGGACGATGACTCTCGAACCACGGCCGTGTGTGAGTTCTTCAGAAAAGTCTTCTTCTCAGTCACCCACCAACCCGAGGAACTATCAGATTTATGCGATGGTGTTGTCATGTACGAAGCATTATCGGAAATGTGAGTGATAAATGTTTTCGTAATTGATTTCCTATCCCCCGACCAGAACAAAATTAATATACACTCACGTCTTGCTTTATTTTTACTTTATTCACTCAGCTCAATGGATCATTTCAATGCAACCGCCATTGCACGTGATGTTGGCAATAATTGGGCATTGAGGGCGGCCAATTTAAAGAAGCTCCTTCGTAATCTGGAGGAATTTTATCATGAGGTGTTGCAGAAGGACTCTGATTTCGAATCGTTATCAACTCACATCAATGATATAGCAAAGGAGGAGGATCTGGACCATTTAATGGCATTCGTTGAGCTTATTGCCTTGGCTGTAACAACGTGCGAGGATAAAGAAGTATTTGTGAGCCGGATGAAGGAGATGGATCATGAGAGTTTGGTGGAATTTCAATATATCTTACAGGATGCCTACGGAATTGTCACGGACTTTGATGCTGGTGATTCCAGGGAGGAAGGCGAATACAATACCAATGACGAGGATGACGAAGTTGGGGTAGGCTCTCCCGCCGCCCCCAGGGTCCTTAATCTCTCCCATGGTGATTCGGAATGGTTAAATGAGAGAGATGATCTTCGTCTCGCATTGCAAAATGCGAAGCGGGAGCTTGGACAGGCAAAAATCGACGCAGAGGATAACCAAAAGGACAAAGATAAACTTAGAGCCCTGAATCAAGATCTACAGGAACGATTAGCGAGAATGGACGAAGAGCTATCCACAGCGGAGCAAACTATATCAAAAAATAAGCGCTTGCTTGAAGAGGCACATACTGAGGTCGTAGATCTCCGAGAGAAGAGCGCTTCACTTGCCGATGAGCTCGACGTTGAGAAAGCAAAGGTGTTGCAGCTGCGTAAATCGGAAGCCATGGTCGAGGTATACCGCAAGAAACTTGACAATATGCAGTCGTCGAATCATCAAATGGGAGGAATGGAAGATCAAACGGCGAAATATATTGAGCAAATAATGACATTGGAGAATGAAAACAGGAAGATTGCAACCCTTCAGAAAAGTTTGGAAGAGTCCAACAGCAAAACTAAGAAGCTCGAATCACGCATTGCTGAGGTGGAGGACTCGCTTAAGGGGAAAGATGTTGAAGTTGGTAAATTGAAGAGCGAAGTAATGACTGCAGAGAAGACAAAGAATATGTATCAAGACGAACTGAACGAATTGAGGGCGGCAAACGAGGGTGCTGGAGCTGCCGCACTTTCGCTGATGGGTGTGTCGAGCCCTACCAACAAGAAGTCCAAGCAATTAGAAATGGAGAATTTCGAGCTCCGGGATCGTCTAGAGAAGATGAAATTGAGCTCTCCAAATGCGATTGATTTGCCAAGCGGGAACCAGGGGAGTGTTGTCGAGTTGCAGAAGCAGCTGAGTGATAAGGAGACAGAATTAGCAAAGTTAGTGTCAGATAAAGAGAAGCTCGAAGCGTACACCAAAAAGACTCTTCAGAAGTTCCAGGAGAAATATTTGGTTGCATTGCAGGAGTGCAAAGCGAAGTTGAAGGAAAAGCATGATAAGATTGAAGCATTGGAAAATCGTAGTGCAAATGAAAAGGCGGCTCAAAAACGGGAAGAGAAGTTGCTTTCGTCTGTTATTTTTGAGCTAGGAATGGGAATTATGTCCAATAGACTCGGCAAGCGTTGAGATAAAAAATTCATTGTTTTACGTTGGCCCTCCGTGACGCCGTGCGGGCAGAAAGAAGTTCAAATGTCATGAGGAACATGTTGTTGTAGATGTGAGTTGATACAAAAAAAGAAAGCCCATTACTAATCATCACCGCCAACAGCAACACATTCTTCCACATCAGCTTCCCCACCGAAGTTATTGTTGCCAGCTCTATGTATCTAAGAATAAAGACAGAAAAAGTTAGTGAGAAGTTTTCTATTTATCAGAAAAATAATGGATTGTCAAACAAATACTCACTCCGCTCCGTGTATTGCACTGAGCACTTTTCTGCAAGCTGACGATGTAATGGAACCAGTGCGACGGGACGTAGAGAACTTCCCCTTGCTTTAAGACCGTCGACAACGTTGGTGCCTCACCTGAGATTTTCAGCCAACCTTTCTCCCTATCAGACATATTCACTCCTGGATCAGCCTTCTCTAACAAAGTGACTCTACCAAAATTCAACATGGAATGACGATAGGAAGGGTGTCTCTTTGATGAGACGATCCCAAGCTTTGGGCAGGCATTTGGCGGCGATAATATGTATCGTTTAGCACCAGTAATCATTGCAATCATATTCCTTCCACCATCATAATGAGTTGCTGCAGTAACTCCCCTCTCACCAAAGCGACATTGTATTCCCTTTTGTTCGGGTGGGTTAAACCCAAAGAATGTAGGGTCTGGACTCGAAAATGAGGGAAGATCACGACTTACAAACGTCCACTCATCCTTCCCCTGAAGACGCTCTTGCTTCGATACTCCAGATTGCCAATAGTAATGCTTCTCGCTCACGGCCAGACCAACCGCATCTGCATAGACCGCATGGCGAGCCCACTTATCAAACGTCCAACGTAACATAAGACTCGGGGGTGGACCAAGCAATTTTACATCCCATATTTCCGGTCTGTGGAAGGCGAAGAAGTTATCTTCAGATTGCGAACAGCTACCCATACTTTGTGGCATTCCATCGAAACCCCCATTAAAATTCGATGAAACGTACTCATCTGTCCATTTTTTATTCGCTTTCATGAGCTCTGGCACATTGTACACCTTAAATGGTAGTTCCAAATCTCTATACTTGACTGCCGCATTGATCTGTTCCGGATCTTGGAAATCAAAATGTTGTAATACCTCTACCAATGTTTCTGGGGGATTGTCAAGGTCATCCTGTCCCCATGTCTCAAAAATGGATGACATTTGTTCCAGTGGAGGATATGATCCATCATTCGGTGGCTCGAAGATTAAGTCGGGGTACTCATATTTGTGTTCAGTATAATCAACAGTTGGTCCGACATTTTCATTTCTAGTCTCGGCTTCTGATTGCCATTCGTCATCTCCTTTACCAAAGAATGCCTGCATTCCTCTACCTCTTCTCTTTGCATTGTACGGTTCATTTGGCTCGCCAGGCAGTGGAGCAAGCTGTCGTGGATCCAAGTATCGCATGGTACCTCCGCCTTTCGACAACGGATTGGTCAGGTCGTGTGTTTTCGTCTTCCGCTTCGACCCAAATTTAGCAACGGCATTTTTCAATTGCTTCACACGTTCATTTCGCATCATAGTATCGTCACCCATTCGTTTACGTCTCGGACGTAAATGTAGAAATAATACGGCTACGAAGAATAAGAGTGAGGCCACAACTATGAGAGCAACACGTCGGTTGCGTTCCTCCCGGAAACGACGGCGTCTCTTCCGTCGTTCTTTAAAGCGAGAGGATTCTGTAGTATCAGCGATGAGGACCTCGTTAGTACGCCTAACATTGGATCGACGAACCGCCTCCGACGACATGGCTATTGTCGCGTCTGCGATAATCTCATGTGTATTTGAGCTCAATTGGGGATGGAAAAATTAACAATTGAGCTCAGATGAAAATATAGCAAGCTTAGACCAGTTCTGTCACAAGGTTTTCGTGCAAGATTTCGTGCAAGATTTTGTGCAAGATTTTGGACTTTTTGAGCGGGAAGAAATCTTGCACGGAATCTTGCAAAAACCTCCCCAAAATTCGCGTTTTTTTCTCGAGGTTTTTGCAAGATTCCGTGCAAGATTTTACTGCAAGATTCCTTCCCGCCCCCCCTGCCCTCAAAACACTCCACCATGGCGGCCGGGGCGGAGGGGAGATCGACGCGAATAATCGTACTGAAGCGGCGTTCAGTGGCTCAGATTGAAGCGGAGAGCATGCCGGATCGGATGATGTGTCCGAATCTCATTTCTTAGAGGATTATCGCCTTCGAATTCGCCGGCGGCTTTCGAGCATACGAGCCGCCGGTGATAGGAGGTTGTGTTAGATAACGACCGTATTAAATTAGATAAAATATTAACTTCTTCAAACCAAATCGTTAATTAGTACATTAGTAAGTATCATGTGTAATATGGGCCGCCTTCGATGGCTACCAATGCCGTTCCGACGAGACTACCGAAAATGAAAAAAATGAGGCACTGTTAATGGATTAATTTTGTTGTTATTTTATCGATTTGAATAAAACCAAGATACAGCATATTAGTAAACCTCCTTCCGAAGGCCGGACGTACGCTGGATCGAGTGAATTTGTTGATTTGACTGCCGCCGGGGGCCTACCACCCTGAAGGCCGCCATGCCGTTGGTCACTCATATAGTACATTTACGTACAAAAATCCTTACATGCTTCAAATGGCTTTCTGTCACAAAGCAACATTTTGCAAGATTTTGTGCAAGATTTGGCTTCCCGCTCAGAAATCTTGCACAAAATCTTGCACGAAATCTTGCACGAAAATTTTGTGACAGAACTGGTCTTAATTCAAGTATTTGAGAGTGAGTGGGATATTATGTGTGTCGACTTGAAGAGGTTGGGCTAAGGCAAAGAATCGGCAGGGTTGTGAAAGGGTACACGTAAACACATAGACATACCAATAACTAAACAATGATCACCTACGAATTTGATTGGGTGTCATGACAATGTACATTTAATAATTATTTTACAGCGTAGAAATTACCTAAACACATAATCAACCGTCATCCATCATTTCAAAGCTATCCGAACGCCTACATCTTCGTATCGTTCGATGATCTTGATTCGATTCATCCTCACTCCCTAGTGCATCGGCAACCGCCCACACCGCAGATGACGATGTCTCATTACCAGGTGAAAATGTGTCGTCAGTCTCTAAAGAATATCCCCCCTTGTACTCAAGTGAGCTACTTTGCTGTGGGAAAACCATTTGTTGTGGTTGCTGCTGCTGCGGTCGTTGGTGTTGATATTGTTGCTGTTGCTGCTGCTGCTGCTGCTGCTGTTGCTGCTGTACAGGGTAAAGCACTTGATTAGGATCTGAATGGCACTGCCGGAGCGTCTTCTTAAACTTGAATTGATTGGCACCATCTGTAGCATCAGCCATCGTTCCAGATCTTCTCTTTAAATGCGTTGGCAGCACAGATGGGTCAAGAGCACGTCGGCTCATTGTTAGTAAGTCTCCAGCTGCGACGGTATGAGATGTATGATGAGATGAAGATGTGAATAAATCTTTTTGTAATGATAAACATTGAGCCATTGGTTGATACAATTGCCCATAGGCGTGAGCGGTTGTAGAGGTTGCGTTGGTGGATGACATCAAGTTCATCGAATTTGCAAATGAAAATTGCCGATTGTAGGATTGTTGGGTCATCGACGTTTGTTGTTGTGGTGGCTGATGATTCCAGTAAGCATCGTGTTGGGGCTTTGCGACAACTTGCGCTGGAAGTTGCTGCGAAAGCTCTTGCTGTGCTGAATTCCTGTCAGAAATACTTGGGACTAGAGTTAGTTCAGCATATGTCGATGGTGCCGGTCGTTCCGGTTGCATGTCGTCGGGGAGAACCGCCATGGTGGGAGCCAGCATTTGCGCCGAAGATGATAAGAGGCGCTGCTGCATGAAGATATTTTATGCCGAAGACGACAGAGCAACCTCCACCCTATTAAACGCTATGACCCGTGGCTCGTCCCTTTCCTCTGCTTTGTTCTAGACTACTACAACGCCACGAGTTCAGTGATGACCAATAAGTATGAGGGGTAGGTGCACGACGGAGCCGGATGCCGGCACGATGACTTCACTGGACAAAAAATCCAGAGAGAAGCGGAAGTAGATACGTAGAGGAATGTTCGTAATTCTATCCGTATCCAGGTAGAGAAGCAAACGAAGCGAGAATGAACCATGGACCATTTTACTCCTAGAGCCGCGGACAGAGCATAGGTCTTCGCACGCACGCATTTGAGCTTAAGAGGTCAGAGGCTGTCATGACGAACGTTGAAAGCGTCAAGGTTGTCCTGCTTGGCGATAGTGGAGTTGGAAAATCGAGGTGAGATTAGAAACCCCACATTCTAACTTTTGTTACATTCATTTCAACCAACTATGTACTGCTTCTGCACCACTAATTTATCCATCCAATAGCCTTTGTCTGCGGTTTGTGACAAATCAATTCCGTCCATATTCGGAGGCAACAATAGGAGCGAGTTTTATGTGCAAGACAATTATCATTTCAGGACGGTCCGACGATGACGTTGTAAACGCTGTAAACACTGCTCAGTTGAATGCCGTGCACGTTAACAACGACGAACGACAAATAGGATTCAAAATTTGGGATACTGCAGGGCAGGAAAAGTATAGATCACTAGCACCCATGTATTACCGTGGAAGTCAAGCGGCAATACTTGTTTATGACATTACGAAGCCGGCAAGTCTCGAGTCATTAAAGGATTGGGCTAATGAATTACGACGTAATGGACCGTCAGATTTAGTATTGGCGGTATGTGGGAATAAGTTAGATTTACAGGAAGATAGATTGGTTATGCGCAGTGCGGGGGAGAAGTATGCCAAACAAATCGGTGCATTGTATGTCGAGACCTCAGCAAAAGAGGGAGATGATGTCGAAAGGCTGTTTGTAGAAATAGCTAGAAAAGTACCCCCGTCGAAACACGAAGATGATTATTTGGCAGAGGATTTAGATTTGAGTAAGCCAGTCGTGAAGTCCGGAGGATGTTGCTGATTATGATTTTGTTTGCCTTGATGGACCTACGGATCATTGTAATAATAAGTTGACGATAACCACCAAAACTGAGAAGATCATCTGTTAAGTTTACCATTCCTAAAGAATATATTTCGACAAATCATTCGACTTCATTATATCTCCCAATCTGCCTTGAACCAGCTCCTTCGTCACTTTCACATACCCTCCCTTTTCCATTTCTGCCGCCTGGAAACTGATTTCTTCCATGATGCGTTCCATTACCGTATGCAATCTCCTCGCTCCAATATTTTCCACGGTCTTATTCAGGTGGAAAGCGCACTTGGCTATCTCGCGGAGAGCATCGTCGTCAAAGGATAAAGTAACACCCTCCGTATTTATCAATGCGATTTGTTGGACCACAAGATTGGCCTCTGGTTCGGTCAAGATTTTGTACAAATCATCCTCCGTAAGGCCGCTGAGCTCGACTCTAATTGGCAATCGTCCCTGCAACTCTGGTAACATGTCACTCGGTTTCACAGCATGGAATGCCCCACTCGCAATGAAGAGCATGTAATCAGTGTCGACGTTGCCGTATTTGGTACTAATGGTCGTGCCCTCAACTAATGGTAATAGATCGCGCTGAACACCCTCGGCTGACGCATCTGCTGACTTTGAATTGTAATCCCTACTCGAACAAATCTTATCAATCTCATCGATGAAGACAATCCCTGACTCTTCGGCAGCAGTGATGGCCTCTTTCTTCAAGTCGACCTTCTCTAGCATCTTCTCAATCTCGATTTCGAGTATTACCTCCCGTGCCTCGGATATTGGCATTTTCTTCTTCTCTGTTGCCGGACCTCCACCCAATCCTCCCCGCCCTCCCTTGCTCATGGCCCCGAGTTTCTTCATAAGGTCTGCCATTGCCTGCGGATTCATACTACTCGAATCAGTTCCAAATGCGAGCACTGCTCCTTCCCCATCCTTACCCCCCATACTTGCACCAAGGTTTTCGGGTACATCAATTTGTATTTCCTGATCTTCAAGCAGTCCCTCATCGAGCATTGAACGGAACGACTCACGTTGTGCCTTCGTCCCAGTGAACGACGGTCCAACGAGTATATCGAGTATACGTTCCTCGACGCTACTCTTGGCCTCACCACGTAATCTTTCCATCTGTCGCTTCTTTGTCAATGCCATACTAACGTCCATTAGGTCACGTACGATCTGATCAACATCCCGGCCGTGGTACCCCACTTCTGTGAACTTTGTTGCCTCTACCTTAAGGAAGGGGGCATCACTAAGCTTGGCCATCCTACGTGCCACCTCTGTCTTACCACAGCCCGTCGGACCAATCATAAGGACGTTGCGGGGTGTAACCTCCTTGAGTAACTCGGGAGAAAGTTGACGGCGACGCCATCGGTTCCGCATGGCGATGGCAACTGCTCGCTTCGCTCCGGCTTGGCCAACAATATGACGATTCAGTTCAGCAACAACCTCCGTCGGACGTAGGTTGATGGCAGATATCCATCCTGGTTGCTCCACGACAGGAGGTGCAGGAGGAGACTGTGGGGTGTCCTCTTGTGCAACGATGGGTGATGAGTCATCAGCAGAGGAATCTACGTCGTCTACGTTAGAGGAGTCATCGTCGTCGGTGGGAGATACAGAAGACGAGAATAGTCCTGGATAGCGAGCGGCAAGGGCTGCTGCTACGACCGCGCTCGAGGGCCCCCGTTGGAGAGCGGTTCTAGCAAGGAGCATGCGGAGAAGATTCTAGACCCTGTTCTATTGAAAATTATGTGTCATCAAGGGAATAACAATGGGGATAAGGCTCCAGA
>Ga0247834_1003493_pt1 | contig 21371 bp, 18 predicted proteins | sample LaCruzMarch2015__8_FD_187118 | JGI IMG/M metagenome (GOLD analysis project Ga0247834, IMG submission 187118) | Freshwater microbial communities from meromictic Lake La Cruz, Castile-La Mancha, Spain - LaCruzMarch2015_12m | ecosystem: Environmental > Aquatic > Freshwater > Lake | place: Spain...
AATAAACGGAATAGTAAAAAAGATAATATTATTAAAAAAAAATTATTTTCACATAGTAGTAATGGAATTGACTGCCCAATAAATTCATCTATTACAATTTCTTTTGGATCTGATGTTGAAAAAGATCGTTTGATTGTCTTATCTAAAAAAAAAATTGAATAAAAAAAAATTAAAATAATTAAAACAATAAATGATAGAAGATTGAGATAATTATAAAATATAAAGTAAACAAATATAGCTATCAGAGATCCTATAGTTCCAGAAATAGGTAAAAAACCAATTCCAAACAAAGTAAAAATTTTTTTATTTAATTTAAATATTCGATACAGATGTAATTACCTCGCAAGCGATTGATTTATTTTTTCCGATATTTCCAAGTCTGTCAGTTGTTTTCGCTTTAACGCTTACTTTTTTATTATCAATATTGCAAATCTTAGCGAGATTGTCAGATATAATCTTTTTATAATTTTTAAGATTGGGTTTTTGTATAATAATATTAATATCTACATTGTTTATCACGTATTTTTTCTTTTTAAGAAGTTTTATAATTCTTTTTAGAAAATAAGTTGATCTTTTATTTTTAAATTTTTCATTATTTGGAAATAAAGTTCCAATGTCCCCTAATTTTTTAGACCCTAATAAAGAATCTATCAATGCGTGGATTACGGGATCACCATCTGAATGCCCAACGGTTCCCATTGAGTGAGGAATTTTAATTCCTCCTAAGTATAATTTGTAATTTTTTTCTAATTTATGGATGTCATAACCGATACCATAAGAAATTTGGTCATCAAATTTCAAATCTTTCTTAAGAGTTATTTTGACATTATCATAGTCACCTTTAATTTTTTTTACTTTTAAATTTTTAAAAAAAAATAAAGAGGACTCATCGCTAAATTTATTATTTAAAAACTCTTTATGAAGTAAAAATATTTTTTTATATGAAAAACATTGTGGGGTTTGAATAGAAAATACTTTTTTTCTATCTAAAATTTTATTTTGGTAAACTATTGTGTCTGTATTCGATATACATGGTATAACAGCGTCGTTTTTTTTAGATAATTTTATAATTTTGTTAATAAGTTCTTTTTTAATAAAAGGTCTTGCTGCATCATGAATTATAACTTTTTTATAATTACTATTTTTTAATTTATTAAGGCCAAGAAATACTGAGTTACTTCTCTCTTTGCCCCCTTGAATTATTTCAATCTTTTTATTTGTAAAAACTTGAGTTCTAAATTTATTGAAATCAGCCCTATTAATTACCAAAATAATCTTTTTTATTGAATTTATTTCAGAAAATATTTTAAGAGATCGATTTATTATTAATTCATTATCAAGTACTGTATATTGCTTTGGTATAGTTTTTAAATATCTATGACCTTTGCCAGCAGCTAAAATTATAGCGCAATAATTCATATATAATGATTAAAAAAATATTAAGTTCAAATTTAGTTTTATACTTTAGTACTTTTCTTTCAATCATTTTTGGAATTTTCACTCTTTACACTTTTTCTGGCACAAGTTTTGTTGAGTTAAGTGAAAATAATATTCAAATCTTATTAGTTATAAACATAATTATTATATGTTTATTGTTTTTTTTAATAATTAGAAAACTTATTGTTTTTTTTTATAAATCTAAAATAATTACAGGATTAAGCACTAATTTAAATTTTATAAAATATTTTATTTTCGTAACAGCTATTCCAGCAATTTTTATAGCTGTTTTTTCTTTAATGCTTTTCAATCTTGGTATCGAAAAGTGGTTTGATAAGAAAGTAAATGATGTTGTAAATAATTCAGTAGAAGTTGCTAGAAATTACCTCGAAGAAAATCAAAACTCTATTAAAGGCGAAATTTTAGCAATGGCAAACGATCTTAATAGAAATTTTAATTTATATAGTGAAAATAAACCACTATTTCAAAATTATTTTGATCAACAATCAAGATTTCGTAAAATTGAAGAGTCGTATTTAATAAGTAATGAGGGTGTTCTTTTATTATCAACATCTTTTACTAATAAAAATAATTTTTTACCGCCATTGAAAACTTTTATTGATATGGCTAATAGCGGACAAACAATACTAATTTCTGATGCAAATAAAAATCAAACAAATGCTCTGATAAAATTAAATGAAAACATTTTTTTATATGCAATTCGATATGTTGATGCTGAAACAGTAAATTTTTTAAAAAATACGGGTGAAGCCTCTACTTTTTATTATAAATTAAAATCTAATAAACTTGGTCTGCAAATAACTTTTGCAGGAGTTTATATTATAATAGTTAGCTCATTAATTTTAATCTCTGCTGTTTATGCAATTAATATTGCAAATAAAATTTCAAAACCAATAATTAAATTAATTTATGCAGCTAAAGAGGTATCTAGTGGAAATTTGAATGTAAAATTAAAAGATGAGAAGGAAGATGATGATTTTAAAAAATTATATAATACGTTCAACATAATGACACAAGAAATTCAGGCTCAAAAAAATAAAATTGCCTTGTCAGAAAGATATCAAGCTTGGGAAATGGTAGCCAAAAAACTTGCTCATGAAATTAAAAACCCACTAACACCAATTACACTTTCGTTAGAAAGAATTAAAGATAAATACTTAAAACAAATAAATATTGATAAACACGACTTTGAAAATTATTTAAATATTATATCAAGACAAGTTCAAGATATTGGAAATTTAGCTAATGAGTTTTCAGATTTTGCAAGAATGCCTGTTCCGGTAAAAAAAATAAATAATTTAAAAAAATTAATAGAAGATAATATCAACTTATATAAATTATCAGAAAAAAATGTAACTTTTTATTTAGAATATAAAAGTGAAAAAGTTTTTTTAGAATTTGATTTAGACCAAATTTCAAGAGTTTTGGTAAATATTATTAAAAATTCCCTGGAGTCTATATATGAAAAGCAACAATTAGAAAAAAATTTTCAAGGTTTAATTAATATAAAGATTGAAGATGATAATGATTATATTAATATTACGATTGATGACAACGGAGTTGGTTTTAAATCTGCGCCTAAAGATTTAGTGTCGCCACTGACCACAACTAAAAAACATGGATCTGGCCTTGGATTATCAATAGCTTCTAAAATTTTGTATGAACATGGTGGAGATATAAAATTTATTAAAAAGAACGACGGGGCTAAAATTATGTTAAGTATTAAAAGTAATTAATGAGTAGTGAAATTTTATTAATTGATGATGAAAAAGATATAAGATTTGCTGTTCATGAAATCTTAAAAGAAAATAATTTTTTTGTACGTGAAGCAGATACGGTTGAAAAAGCTTTATCAGAAGTTAAAAAAAAATTGCCTGATTTAGTAATTCTGGATGTATTGTTGGATGAAAAAAATAGAGATGGAATACATATATTAAAATTTATCAAATCAATAGACGCTGACCTTCCAGTTATAATGATCTCTGGACATGCAAATATTCAAATTGCTGTAGACTCTATAAAACATGGCGCCTTTGAATTTTTAGAAAAACCTTTTAATAAAGATAGATTATTGAATTTTGTTAATAGAGCACTTGAAAATTCATCTTTAAAAAAAGAAAATAAGTCTTTAAAAAAAAATTTATATTTATCAAATGAGTTAATTGGAAATTCATCCATGCTTGTAAAATTGCGAAATTCTATAGAAAAATTTTCAAAAACTGATAGCCGAATTTTAATTTTTGGTCCTGCCGGATCTGGAAAAGAGTTAGTAGGAAGACTTATCCATGAAGCCTCATCAAGATCTAATAATTCTTTCAAAGTTGTGAATGGCGCTATTTTAGACCCTAATCATTTTGATTTTGAATTATTTGGTTCAGAAAATAATGATAAAATTATTTCAGGAATTTTTGAAAAAACTAATAATGGAACTTTGTTAATTGATAATATTTCAGATGTTCCTCTGCAAACACAAGGAAAAATTTTACGAGTATTATCTGATCAAAAATTTCATCGAGTCAATGGTGCAAATGAAATTAGCGTTAATATTCGTGTTATGTGCTCTACCAGCAAAAATTTAAAAGAAGAGATAGTAAGTGGAAATTTTAGAGAAGATCTCTTTCATAGAATAAATGTAATTCCAATACAAACTCCATATTTAAAAGATGTAAAGGAAGACATTCCTTTATTGACGGATTATTTTATTAAAAGAATTTCTGATACCAATGGTTTGAAGCCTATTGCAATTAATAGTAAAAATGCAGTTTTTTATGATTATGACTGGCCAGGAAATGTTAGAGAACTAAGAAATCTCATTGAAAGAGTTGTTATTCTCGCTTCTGGAAAAAATGAGGATGTTGATAAAATTTTATCCGAGTCATTGAAAATTTCATCAATCAAAGAAAACAAAAGCGAAGATGCTTTTCAATTTCCATTAAAGGAGGCTAGAGAAAAATTTGAAAAAAATTATCTTGAAATTCAACTTAATAGACACAATGGAAATGTTTCTAAAACTGCAGATTATATCGGAATGGAAAGAAGTGCTTTACATAGAAAACTAAAGTCTTTAGGAATTAATTAAATATGAAAATTAAAGTTGCTATTAATGGCTTTGGTAGAATTGGCAGAACAATTTTAAGAGCCCATTATGAGAATAAAAAAAAGCATGATTTAGAAATTGTTGCTATTAATGGTTCTGGTAATGCAAATGATAACGCTCACTTATTAAAATATGACTCCACTCATGGAAAATTTAATGAAGAGATTAAATCTAAAGAAAATTATATTTTTATTAATAAAGATAAAATTGAATTTTTAAATAAAAAAGATCCAAAAAATTTACCATCATGGAAAAAATTAAAAGTTGATTTAGTTTTAGAATGTACAGGTCGCTTTACTTCAAGAGATGATGCCCAATTGCATATTAATGCAGGAGCAAAGAAAGTTTTAATTTCGGGTCCTGGATATTCACCTGGTACAGGTAAAGAGGTGGATGCAACAATTGTCTATGGTGTTAATCATAAAATTTTAAAAAAAACACACACAATAATATCAAATGCCTCTTGCACTACTAATTGCTTAGCTCCAATTGCAAAGGTGTTAAATGATAGTTTAGGTATTGAATCAGGGATTATGAATACGATTCATGCTTATACAAATGACCAAGTGTTAAATGATGCTTACCATAATGATTTACGAAGAGCGCGAGCTGCAGCTTTATCAATGATACCAACAAAGACTGGTGCTGCAATTTCTATTGGATTAGTAATACCAGAATTAGCAGGTAAATTAGATGGACTTTCGGTAAGAGTTCCAACTAATAACGTTTCTTTAGTTGATCTGACCTTTGTAGCAAAGAAAAAAACATCCGTTAAAGATGTTAACGAAATTATTAAGTCTTCAGCGAAAGGTAGTTACGTAAATATTATTCAGTATAATACCGAACCATTAGTATCTATAGATTTTAACCATAACCCTTATTCTTGTGTTTTTGACTCAACTCAAACAAGAGTATCAAGTGATGGTAGGTTAGTTAAAGTACTGGCGTGGTACGATAACGAGTGGGGTTTTTCTAATCGAATGCTGGATACATCCATTGCTTTAATGAGGGCCTAAATTATTAACAAATTGATTAAAAAAAAATAATTGTTAAAACTACTCTAAATTTAGTTGCGCCCTTAGCTCAGCTGGATAGAGCATCGGTTTTCTAAACCGAGGGTCAGAGGTTCGAATCCTTTAGGGCGCGCCAATTTTATATCTTATGGCAAAAATTTTAATTTTAGGAGCAGGCTCAATGAGTACTGCCTTTGCCTTTCCTTGTAGTGATAATAATCATCAGGTTTCAATTGTAGGCACTCATTTAGAAGATAATTTTATAGATATTTTTAAATCTAAGAAATACGTGCATCCAGTATTAAAATCTAAAATTCCAAAAAATGTTAAGCTTTATAAATTTTCTAATTTTAACAGTTTATTAAAGCATGCTGACTTAATAGTTCTTGGCATAAGCTCGCAAGGATTCAAATGGGCATGTGAACAATTAACAAAAATTAAAAAAAATCAGCAAATTTTAATTTTAACAAAAGGATTAGGAATTAATAAAAATAAGTATGAAGTATATCCAGAAATGATAAAAAATTTTTTACTAAAAAAAAAAATTAAAAATATAAAAATTTCAGTTGCAGCCGGACCCTGTTTAGCAGCAGAGTTATCCAAAAGAGTTTTTACAAATGTAGTCTTTGCAAACAAAGATATTTCCGTAGTTAAAAGTTTGTCCAAAATGATAAGCACTTCTTATTATAAAATTAAGTGTTCAAGAGATTTAATTGGTGTTGCTGCGTGTGGTGGAATTAAAAATATTTACTCAATGATAGTTGGAACATCTATGGGGATGAATTTAAAAAATATCGAAGATAATAAAAATCTTAACACTGCAGCAGCATTATTTAATCAATCGATAAAAGAGATGCATTATTTTATAAAAAAAATAGGAGGGGAAGAGTCTACCGTAATGGATTTAGCTGGTATTGGAGATTTATATGTAAGCTGTACAGGAGGAAGAAATTCGAAAATGGGTAAATTTATTGGGATGGGTTTAACGTATAAAAATGCAAAAAAAAATAAAATGCCAAATGAAACAGTTGAAGGAGCTGATTTAATTATAGATATAGGAAAAAAAATTATTAAAGATTTTACTATGAAAGAACTTCCGCTAATGAGCTCTTTTATAAAAGCTCTAATTTATGATACTAAATTCAAAATTGAAAAAAAACTTTTCTTATAGTGAAAGAGAATTTTTTTGTTTATTTAATTTTAAATATTGAAGATAATAAAACTATTAGTTACGTAGGATGGACTAATAATTTGAAAAAAAGACTTCAACTTCATAATTCTGGTAAAGGCGCCAAATTTACAAGAGGCAGAAAATGGATTTTAATTTTTAAAAAAAAAATGAAATCAAAGATAAGCGCTATGCAATTTGAGTATAAATTGAAGAAAAACCAAAAAATGAGAAAAAAATTGATTAATAATTTTATTCGTACAACTATAGATTGTTAATAAGTAAAATACACTTTTAACTAGTTTTTAATTTAAGTATAAAACTGTTTCTAAACTTAACAAAAAAAAAAATGAAAAAAATTACAATTAATTCATTTGCTATTTTAGCTTTTGTTGCAACTTTTGTATTTGCAACTTTTAATGCTAATGCAAATCAAACAAGAGAAAACGTCATCAAGCGTGGATCTCTAAATTGTGGCGTATCTCAGGGAGTTCCAGGATTTTCTAATGCAGATGCTTCTGGAAAATGGTCTGGTATCGATGTAGATTTATGTCGAGCAGTTGCTGCAGCAGTTTTAGGTGATGCTAATAAAGTAAAATACTCTCCATTAAGCGCAAAAGACAGATTTGAAGTTCTTAAGGCTGGAGACATAGACGTTTTAGCAAGAAATACAACTTGGACATTATCTAGAGATGGTGGACTTGCAGTAGATTTTGTTGGAACAAATTTCTATGATGGACAAGGTTTCATGATTAGAAAAGCTGCAAATATCAATTCAGCAAAAAAACTTAATAACGTAAAAGTCTGTGTAGAAACAGGGACTACTACTGAATTAAATTTAAGAGACTATTTTAAACAACAAAAACTTAAATATGAACCAGTAGCTTTTACAAAAGCAGATGAAGCTGTAGCTGCATATGACGCAGGAAGATGCGATGTGTACACTACAGACAAATCAGGATTAGCTGCAAATAGAACTAAATTAAAAAATCCAGCTGATCATTTAATTTTGCCAGAAACTATATCAAAAGAACCGTTAGGACCTGTTGTAAGAGGTAATGACGAAAACTGGGCAAATATTGTAAGATGGTCTTTAAATGTAATGATAGAGGCTGAAGAGTATGGAATTACTCAAGCAAATATTGACAGTCTTAAATCTACAGAAGATCCTGCTATCAAAAGACTACTTGGTCTAGAGGGCGAAACTGGAAAAAATCTGAGTTTAGCAAACACTTGGAGCTATAATATTATCAAGCAAGTTGGTAATTATGCTGAAAGTTATGATGCAAACGTTGGACCAAAAACTCCAGTAGGATTAGCTAGAGGTCAAAATGCTTCTTGGAGAAAAGGCGGACTTTTATACGCTCCACCAGTAAGATAATTTAATATCTTAATTATTAAGGGCCGATTTTATCGGCCCTTTTCCACAAATTTATGTTTTTAACTTCTCAGTTTAAAACAAGTTTAAGAAAAAATTTACAACTTTCAAAATTATTACCGCAGCTTCTTCTTATAATTTTATTTTGTTATATTATTTATTTTTTTACAAAAAATACTCAAATAAACTTAGCTGCAAGAAATTTAAATTTTGGATTTGATTTTTTAAATACAAATTCAGGTTTTGACGTTCAATTTAGTTTAATTCAATACGATGGATCTTCTAGTTATTTTAGATCTTACATTGTCGGACTTTTAAATACTTTATTAGTTTCTTTTTTTGGAATAATTTTTGCAACAATTTTAGGCTTTATTGTTGGTATATCTAGGCTATCTCCTAATTGGATAGTTAATAAATTATCATTAATTTACGTTGAATTATTTAGAAATCTACCTTTACTATTGCAAATTTTTTTTTGGTACTTTGTTGTTATCAGATCACTACCAAGTACTGAAAAAAGTACGGTTATATTAAATTTTTTAATAATAAATCTTCAAGGTTTTTATATCCCAAAATTTATTTTTAGTAATTTTATATATATATTTTATGGTTTTGTTTTAGCTTTATTAGCAACTTTTATAGTAAAATATTATGCCACTAAAGCTTTTTATGAGAGTGGCAAAATTATTCCAGTATTTAAAATATTTTTGTTATTAATTATTATTTTTCCAGTCATATTTTCTCTAATTGGAGATGTAAGTCTTTCAGTTGAATACCCAAAACTTATTAAAAATTTTGGAATATTTAATTATGTTGGCGGTGTAAAATTAGTTCCTGAATTTTTAGCACTGTTATTTTCATTATCCTTATACACTTCTGCTTTTATAGCTGAAAACGTTAGAGCTGGAATTTTAGCAATAAGCAAAGGTCAAAAAGAGGCTTCAAAATCTCTAGGTTTTAATAATCCACAAACTTTAAAACTAATAGTTATACCGCAAGCACTTCGTGTAATAATTCCTCCAACAACTAATCAATATTTAAATTTAACAAAAAATTCCTCTTTAGCAGCTGCCATAGGATATCCTGATCTTGCAGGAGTTTTTGCGGGAACAGCTCTTTCACAAACTGGAAAAGCTATAGAAATCATTTTTATGGTAATGATGACTTATTTAACTATCAGTTTAATAATTTCTGGTATTTTAAATTGGTATAATAAAAAAATTGCAATAGTTGAAAGATAACAAATGAATATTAGTGATATAAAAAATTGGTTAAAAATTAATCTTTTTTCTAATTGGTATTATTCTTTAATTTCATTATTTATTATTTATGTACTTTTAATTACTTTACCGCCTTTTATAGATTGGGCATTAATAAAAGCTACTTTTATTGGAAATTCTAAAACGGATTGTCAACCCGGTGGAGCATGTTGGGTTTTTATCAAAGTTTGGTTTGAAAAATTGATTTATGGATTTTATCCTGAAAAAGAAATTTGGAGAGTTAACTTAGCTTTTTTAATCTTAATTTCTACAGTGACTTTAGCTTTTTTTGTTAAATCCAAATTTAAAATTTACATTTTATTTTTTTTAATATTTATTTTTCCATTAATAGGTTTTACTTTAATAAATGGCGGATTTGGTTTAGAGCGTGTTGAAACAAGAGTATGGGGAGGCTTAACTTTAACTTTTATACTTACTTTTTTTGGCATTATTGTCGCTTTTCCTCTAGGAGTTTTGTTAGCATTAGGAAGACGATCCGAGCTACCGATTTTTAGGTTTTTTTCTATTTTATTTATTGAATTTTGGAGGGGTATTCCTTTACTTACAGTTATTTTCGCTGCTGCGATAATGTTTCCGATATTTTTGCCGGCAAATTCTAATGTCGATAAGCTATTAAGAGTTGCAATAGGCATAAGTATTTTCGAAGCAACTTATGTTGCAGAAGTAGTAAGGGGAGGTTTACAATCTTTACCTAAAGGGCAATATGAAGCTGCCAAGTCTCTTGGAATGGGTTATTGGAAAATGAATTTTTTAATTATTTTGCCACAAGCAATTAAGACAGTAATACCTGGAATTACAAATACTTTCATTGCTTTATTCAAGGATACACCATTGATTATTTTGGTTGGATTGCTTGAAATATTGGGCATGATTAATTTAGCAAAATCCAACTCTTATTGGCTTGGCTTGGCTACAGAGGGTTATGTTTTTGTTGCAATTATATTCTTTGTTTTTTCGTATTCATTAAGTAAATACACTCAGAGTTTAGAAAAAAAATATAATACAGAAAAACACTAATGAGTGAAAAAGTAATAGAATTCAAAAATGTGAATAAGTGGTATGGAAAATTTCAAGTTCTTAAAGAGATAAATTTTCATGTCAATAAAAGTGAAAAAATAATAATTTGTGGTCCTTCAGGCTCTGGAAAGTCAACTTTAATAAGATGTATTAACGGTTTAGAACAACATCAAGAAGGCAATGTTTTTGTACAGGGCACTGAATTAGATAAAACATTAAAGAATATTGAAAAAATTCGTGGAGAGGTTGGAATGGTTTTTCAACAGTTTAATTTATTTCCACATTTATCAATTTTAGATAACTGTGCATTAGCCCCAGCCTGGGTTAAAAAAATTCCAAAAAAAAAAGCAGACGAAATTGCAATGGAATATTTAACAAAAGTTAAAATCTCGGAACAAGCCAAAAAATATCCAGGTCAATTATCTGGGGGGCAGCAACAACGAGCAGCAATAGCTAGAGCATTATGCATGCAACCAAAAATTATGTTATTTGATGAGCCAACTTCTGCATTAGATGCTGAAATGATAAAAGAAGTACTTGAAATTATGATTGATCTTGCAAGAGGAGGGATGACTATGGTTGTAGTTTCGCATGAGATGGGTTTTGCTAAAACTGTTGCAGATAGAGTAATATTTATGGATGAAGGAAAGATTATAGAGATACAAAAAACTAAAGATTTTTTTGAAAAACCACAAAGTGATAGAACAAAGCTTTTTTTAAGTCAGATTCTTCGATAAATAAAATGTTACGTCTTTTAATATTTTTTGTAAGTTATATTTTATTTCCTACAGCTGGTAACTCGCACGTTCAGCATTATAAAAACCTCCAGCGTATTGAATTTGATATCTATAGAAATAATGATCTTGTTGGATTTCATAAAGTAAATGTTAAAAAAAAAGGTGATAATACAAAAGAGGTAATTACAGACATATTAATTGAGGTCAAAATCCTTGGTATAAAGGTTCATACTTATAAATCTTATGGGGTAGAGACTTATAAAAATGACGAATTAATAGAATTTAAATCAAAAACACAAGATGGCAGCGACAATGATTATTGTAATATTAAAAAAATTTCAGATGGAAAGTACTCATTTGATGGAATGACAGAAAATAAAAAATACATTTATGAGCTTGCTGAAAAATTTTATCCAGCGCTTTGGTGGAATCATGATTCTTTATTAAACAATAATTATGTTTTGGGGCAGGGTTGTAGAAATTTAAAAACTCAAATAACTTTTTTAAAAAAGGAAACCAAAAAAATTAATGAAAAAAATGAGGTAGTAAATTTTTATAATATAAAAGGTGATAATCTTGATATAAATATTGGTTATACCGAAAAAGACCTTAAATGGGTTGATATGAAATTTACACTTAAAGGAGATTGGGAGTATAAATTAAAAAATTTAAATTAATTTACGCAACTTTTTTTACGAAAAACTGGCTAACATTAGTATGCCCAGTTGCAAATCCGGTTTCACAATAACTCAAATAGTAGTTCCATAAATTTTTAAATTTATAATCAAAATTAAGTTTTGAAATTTTATCCCAAGAGTTATTAAAGCTTTCTTTCCAAAGTTTTAAAGTTTTTGCATAATCATTACCAAAGGATTTTTCCTCATATAATTCAAAATTATTATCTTTAAAAAGTTTATATAAAATTTTTTTAGATGGAAGTATACCGCCTGGAAAAATATATTTTTGGATAAAATCAACTTGATTTATATAATTTTCATATTCTTTGTCGTCAATTGTTATGACTTGAAAACATGCTTTACCATTTTTTTTAAGCGCATTATTTAATATTTTAAAATATAGGTCCCAATACTTTTTCCCAACTGCTTCAAACATTTCAATGGAAACAATTTTGTCGTAAGTGTTACTTAAATTAAGTTTTCGATAGTCTTTAAGAAAGATCTTAGAGTTATTATTTAATTTTTTATGATTAATTAAATTTTCAATATAATTATATTGTTGCTCACTAATTGTTAGTCCTTCGATGTTAGATTTAATGGTTTGAGAATTTCTTTCTATAAAACCGCCCCAGCCCGCACCAACTTCCAAAACAGTATCAGAAGTTTCAATATCTAAACTTTTTATTATATTATCATACTTATTAATTTGGGATGCAAACAGATCATCATTTTCTGTGTTAAAGATTCCAGAGGAATAAGTCATAGATTTATCCAACCAAAATGAATAAAATTTATTTCCTAAATCGTAATGATAATAAATATTTTTTTTTGCTTGATTTATAGAGTTTGCTTTTAAAAAAAATTTAAATTTTTCAATGAGTAATGATAAATAATTATCTGCCCAATTTTTTCTTTTTATTTGTTGATTTTTAAGTAATATTTTTAATAAGTTAGTAAGATTAGAAGTTTCCCATTTATTATTTATATAAGACTCAGCAAAGCCAAGTTCGCCTTTTAGAAATACATCGCTAAAAAAAGTGTTATCTTTTATAACAATATTTGAGGCTAAATCTCCCTGATATGCTTTAAATACTTTTTCATAAGAATTTTTAAAATTTACTTTAATTTCACCCCATTTAATGTTTTGGAATTTAAAATTTAAATATTTTTTTAATAAACTATCCATAGAAAGATATTGTATCATGTTTTTTTTTAGGCTTTGAAAAAAAAGATCGTTGCTTTTTAAATATTTTCATTGCCTGATAATGTATTAAAATCATTATTTTTTGTGAAAAAAATAAATTCTTAATAAGTTCACTGATCAAAGATAGATCAGATAGTAGTTTTGATTTAGATTTAATTCCAGTTTTTAAGATTAATTGATTCTTTTTGAAAGCATCAATATTAAGTGTAAAATTTTCTTTCTCGTTGTCTAAATAGAATTTATATTTTAATTGCCTTTGTAAAAATGGAGATACATAAAATTTCTTATCCAGCTCTGAGTAAAATTTTTTATTACGTATTTTATTAACTTTTATAAAATAACAATGTTGCTCATGATGGGTATTTTTTACTTCATAACATAAATATTTAATTTTATTTTTTTCATTTTTGCACAAGTAAATTGATATTGGATTAAAAACATATCCAAGAAATGAGGGTGAACAATACAAAAAAATTGTATATTTTTTCTTATCTTTAAATTTTTTTAAGATTTTTTCCTCAATAAAATTCTTTGGATTACTATCAGTTTTTCTCTTCCCGTGATCTTTAAAATTAAAGCCGAAAAGATTAAAAGAATTTACAGAAAAAAAAAATAGCTTATGAATGATTTCTAATTCATTTAAGTTTATTAAAATTGAAAGAGTTTTATAGTTAAATTTATAATTTATTGGACTTAGCCTCTGATGAAAAACTATGCCTGGCTGAAGGGTACTCTCCATTAAATTAAATTTTTTACAACATTTTTTGCAGATACAACTCCATCTTCATGAAAGCCATATCCACACCAAGCTCCACAATAATAAATGTTATCAATACCTTGTATTTCTCCTAACTTTTTTAATACAAATTCCTTATTATATTTAAAAACTGGATGGCTATATTTCATTTTCTTTATAATTTTTTTTTGATCAATCAAGTTATTAGAATTTATCGATACGAAATAATCTTTTTTACTTTTTAAATTTTGTAAATAATTCATCCAATAAGTTAGTCTTGGAATATTATCATCCGAATTTATAAAATTCCAACTGGACCAGTTAAATTTATTTTTAGGCATTAAAGTATTATCTGTATGAAGACATGCCTCATTATATTGATAATCAACTAAAGATAGAATTCTTCTTTGTTTTATATAACTATTTGGCAGTATTTTTTTTATTTCATCAGTGTGGTTAGAAAATATTAAAAAATCATAAATTAATGTTTTGCCATTTTTTTTAATAATAATTTTATTTTTATCAATTTTTATTGAATTTACATTTATATTTAAAAAAAATTTTATTTTAAAGTTGCTTATAATTCTCTTAATATACTGATTGCTTCCATTTTTAATAACTTTCCATTGAGGTCTAAATAAAACATTTACTAAGCCATGATTGATAAAGAATTTGATTAAAAAATGAGTTTTATACTCTTTAATTTTATTGATTGGGTTTGACCAAATTGATGAGCACATAGGATATAAATAATATTTTTTAAATTCAGTGCTAAAATTAAATTTTTTAAGAAATTTATCTATTTTAAGTTCATTCAAAGATTTTATATTAATTTTTGCTAATATATTAAATTTCAAAATTCCTATAATTATTTTATAAAATTTTATAGAGAAAAAGTTCTTATTTCTAAAAATAAGGCTATTTATATCTTTACCAGACCACTCAAAATTTTCTGTTGGATAGTTTACAGAGAAACTCATATTTGTATTTTCTTTAGGCACTCTCAGTTTATCTAAAAATTCAATAAAATTTGGATACGTTTTATTATTAAAAACTATAAAACCGCTATCAATAGAATATTTTTTTTTACCTTCAAATATTTCGTGAGTATGAGTATGTCCACCTAGATATGAGTTTTTTTCATAAACATGGACATCATATTTTTTGTGCAATTCAAAAGCAGCAGTCAATCCAGAAATACCGCTGCCAATTATGGCAACTTTTTTTTTCATTTCTTTAAATCTTGAAAAGCTTTTAAAGCTGAATTTCGTGCTTCTACATGTTTTACAATTGGTAACGGATAACTGTGTCCTAATTTAAAATTAATTTGATTTTGTAATTGTTCAGGCATTTCCCAAGGTTTATGTAAAAATTCAATAGGTACATTTTTTAATTCTGGACACCATTTAGTGACATATTCACCATTGGGATCAAATTTTTCTCCCTGTAAAATTGGATTAAAAATTCTAAAATAGGGTGCGGCATCTGCCCCTGTACCTGCCACCCATTGCCAACCGGAAACATTATTTGCAATATTAAAATCTAGTAAGGAATTTCTGAAATATTTTTCACCTTCATTCCAATGAATTCTTAAATGTTTTACTAAAAAGGAAGCAGTAATCATTCTTACTCTATTATGCATCCAGCCTGTTTCATAAAGTTCTCGCATGCCAGCATCAACGATTGGATAACCAGTTAATCCTTTTTTCCATTTTTTCAAAAATTCATCATTTTTAATCCAATTAAATTTATCAAATTCTTTTCTAAGGTTATTTTTTTCCATTTCTGGAAAGTTATGAAGTAAAGAATGAGAAAATTCTCTCCAACCAATTTCATTTATAAACTTTCTAAAACCAATCTTTTTACTTTTAATCATCAAACATTTATTCATTATTTGATGGACAGATATTTGACCAAATTTCAAATATGGTGATAATTTTGATGTGCCGCTTAATGAAGGGATGTCTCGATTTGTTGCGTAATATTCAATATTATTTTTTATAAAATTATTTAGTATTTCAATTGCCTTCTCCTCACTAGGATCCCAATATTTTTCAAATTTTTTATTCCAATTTTTCTTTGGATAAATAGCTTCAATATCTTTATTAATTTTTTTTTTCTTGGAATAAGAACTAATTCTCTCATCAATTTTTTGATTATTTTCTAGATAAATTTTTTCAGCTTTTTTCCAATAATGAGTAAAAACCTTAAAAGGTGTACCATCATCTTTTTTTACTTTTTCTACAGGATTTAATAAATTAGAGTTGAATTCTATAAAGATTATATTATTTTCTTCTAATATTTTTTTTACACTTTGTTCAGTACGGTTTTCATCTAAATGGCAGGACTTATTCCAAAAAATTTTGTCGATTTTTTTGTTATTTACTAAATTTTTTATTATTTTTTCAGCATTTCCAGAAATTATGTCAAGCGTAATATTTAATTCTTGTAATTTTTCCTGGAAAACTTCTAGCGATTTTGCAAGCCACCACCTCTGTGCCTCTTGCTTATGGTATTTGTCTCTATCAAATATATAAATAACTTTTTTTGCGCTTTTTTTCTCATTAATTAAGCTTGAAATTGCAGGATTATTAATAGTTCTGAAGTCATCCTTTAACCAAACTACAGAGCTTAACATTATAAATATTTTTTAAATTTTTAGACTTGATTTATTTACTTAAAATACGTTTAATCAGATTTTATTATTTAAATAAAGGGATCAATGTCACTAGAATTAAATCAACATTTAGGAAAGCAATTAAGAGCTAGAAGATCTGCTCTTGGTCTTACACAAACTCAAGTAGCAAGAGCAATTAATGTTACATTTCAGCAAATACAAAAATATGAAAAAGGAACTAATGGAGTTAGTTCCAGCAGATTATTACAATTAGCCAATTTTTTAAAAGTTCCTGTAAAGTATTTTTTTGAGGAATTTAAAGATTTTCAAAATTTAGACTCACAAAATAAAAATGATAACTCTTTAGAAGCTTTTGTCGGAAAATTAACTGAAGTTGAAAAAGATAAACTTTTAAATATCTTAAATTCAAATAAGAAACTATCTAGGACAGCGTAAATTTTTTGGCTCCCCGAGCAGGACTCGAACCTGCGACCAATTGATTAACAGTCAACTGCTCTACCAGCTGAGCTATCGGGGAATAAAAAAAACACAATACGATTTTTTTTTTTAAAAACAATATTTATTTGGAGGCCACGCCCAGAATCGAACTGGGATACAAGGATTTGCAGTCCTCTGCGTAACCATTCCGCCACGTGGCCATATTTTTTTCTGTATTATTTTCTAATAGCTATCGTGTATATATATTTAGTTTTCAAGACTCGCAAATATTATGCAACATACAACTCGAAAATTAAATATGATTGAGAGCCAATTAAGGCCTAATAATATTATAGATGAAAATTTAATTGCTGCATTTCAAAAAGTTCATCAAGAAGATTTTTTGCCAGATTCTTTAAAAAATTTATCCTATATTGATGATCATATAAAATTCTCTCAACATAGTTTCATTTTAAAACCACTTATCTTTGCTAAATTCTTAAATATTATCAAACCTCAATTGTCTGATACTATTTTAGAAATAGGTTCTGGTGGGGGCTACACAACCTCCATATTGGCTAATTTAGTAAATTTTGTTTATTCAATTGAACAAGACAAAATCATATTCGACTTAGCAATAAAAAATATTAAAATTAAAAATTACATAAACATTAATGTTTTATTTTCAAATTACAGAAAACTAAATAATCTAGATCTAAAATTTGATAAAATTATTATCAATGGAACGGTAAATGATAATCCTGTAAATTTATTAGACAAATTAAAAGTTGATGGAAAATTGGTTTGCATTCTAAAAGAGGGCTCTTACTCAAGTATTTATCTTTATAAAAAAAAAGTAAGTGGATATGAAAAATTGAAAATCATGAATGCTAGCGCACCTATAATTATAAATTATATCGACAAAGAAGAATTTAATTTTTAATGTTACAAGAAAACTATAACCACCTAGAAATAGAGGATAAAATTTATAACTTCTGGGAAAGAAATAAATTATTTGAACCTAAAAAAAATAGTAATAAAAAAAAATACTTTTCTATTGTAATACCTCCTCCTAATGTAACTGGAAATCTACACATGGGGCATGCTCTCAATAATTCTATTCAAGATTTATTAGTAAGATTTTATAGATTAAAGGGTTACGAAACGCTTTGGCAACCAGGGACTGACCACGCTGGAATAGCAACTGAACTTGTTGTTGAAAAAAAACTAAATGAAAAAAAACAATCAAAGAAAATATTAGGTAGGGAAAAATTTCTTAAAGAAGTTTGGAATTGGAAAGATCATTCTGGAAACATAATAATAAATCAACTTAAAAAATTAGGATCTTCATGTGATTGGTCTCAAACCAGATTTACTATGGACGAAAATATGTCTGAAGCAGTGGTTAAAGTTTTTTCAGAATTATTTAAAAAAAAACTTATTTATAAGGATTTTAAACTATCAAACTGGGATCCAGTATTAAAAACTGCAATTTCTGATTTAGAAGTAGTGCAGAAAGAAATAGAAGGTAAACTTTATTATATAAAATATTTTATTGATAAAAACGATTTTATATCAATAGCAACTACTAGGCCGGAAACTATATTCGCTGATACTGCAATCGCCGTAAATCCCAAAGATAAACGATATAAAAAATTTATTAGTAAAAAAGCAAAAATTCCAATTATAGATAAGCAAATTAAAATAATAGCTGATGATTATGCCGATCCTGATCAAGGATCTGGGGCTGTAAAAATTACTCCTGCCCATGACTTTAATGATTATGAGGTTGGATTAAGACATGATTTGGAAAAAATTAACATTTTAGAGGCCGATGGAAGACTTAATAAAAATTGTCCTAAAAAGTACCAAGGTCTTGATAGATTTGAAGCAAGAAAATTAATAATAGATGATTTAAAATTAATTAATGCATTAGAAAAAGAGGAAATAATAAAACATAACGTTCCTTACGGTGATAGATCAAATTCTATAATCGAGCCTTATCTTACAGAACAATGGTTTTTAAATGTTAAAAAAATGTCGAAGGAGGCATTAAAGGCGGTAAAAAATAAAAAAACAATTTTTTTTCCTGAGTCATGGACTAAAAATTATAATTTATGGTTAAAAGATATTAGACCATGGTGTATTTCCAGACAGATTTGGTGGGGTCATCAAATTCCTATCTGGTATGGAAATGATGGAAAAGTTTTTTCAGCAAAAGATCAAAATGACGCTCAAATACAAGCAGACAAGTATTATAAAAAAAAAAATTCTCCTATAAATCAAGATATCAATGTTTTAGATACTTGGTTCTCATCAGCATTATGGCCATTTGCAAGTCTAGGTTGGCCTAAAAAAACTTATAATCTTAAAAGATTTTATAAAACATCAGTTTTGGTAACGGGATTTGATATTTTATTTTTTTGGGTAGCTCGAATGATGATGATGGGATTATTTTTTACCAAAAAAGTTCCATTCGATAAAGTTTATATACACGCATTAGTTAGAGATATTGATGGTCAAAAAATGTCTAAGTCAAAAGGCAATGTAATTGACCCTTTAGATTTAATAGAAAAATATGGAGCAGACGCTTTAAGATTTACTTTAATGTCCATGGCATCACCTGGAAGAGATGTCAAACTTTCAGAGGATAGAGTTAAAGGGTATAGAAACTTTTTAACTAAAATTTGGAATGTTTCTAAATTTTGTGAATTTAATAAATGTAACGAAGATATTCAAATTGACAGCAAAGAAATAAAATTAGAAATAAATCAATGGATTATAAATGAGTTTATTAATACTAAAAATAATATTGAGGGTCACATAAAAAATTTTAGATTTGATGAAGCTTCTAAAGAAATTTATAATTTTGTATGGAATGTATTTTGTGACTGGTATTTAGAATTTTCTAAATCAATTTTTTACTCAAATGATCAAAGCCAAATAAAAGAAACCAAAAAAGTTTTTGGATTTATATTTTCAAATATACTTTTAATTCTTCATCCATTTATACCTTTTGTTACAGAGGAGCTATGGAGTAAGCTAAAGTTTGATGAAATATACAAAAGTCCTTTAATTAATTTCAATTCTAAAAAAGAAATTAAAATAATTAAAAATACCAATATTGAATCGATCCATTGGTTAATAAAACTTGTAAGTTTAATAAGATCTACAAAAGTTATTTTACAAGTTGCACCTGGTAATTTTGTGGATGTTTGTGTTGATCATTTACCAAAAGATAAAAAAAATTTTTTAGAAAGAAATTCTTTAATTTTTAAAAAAGCTTCTCGAGTTGAAAATTATTTTAAAAAAGATGAAAAAAATGAAAATATACTACCAATTTATTTGGATGGAGATGCTATTCTTATTAAATTTTCAACAGAAATTTCTCTAAATGATCAGATTATTAAAGTAAAAGCAAAAATAGATTTAATAAAGAATAGTATTATTGCAACTAAAAATAAACTTTCTAATAAATCGTTTATTAATAAAGCTCCAAAAGATGTAGTAGATAAAGAAAAAGATATTTTAAAGAGATTAGTAAATGATTTAAATCAATTAGAAAGTATAATATCTATTAAAAATTAATTATGAAATTTGATAAATCAAAACTACCTAGTCGCCATACAACAGTAGGACCAGATAGAGCTCCACATAGATCTTTTTATTATGCAATGGATTTAAAAAAAAGTGATATTGCCAAACCTTTTGTTGGAGTAGTTTCTACATGGAATGAAGCAGCTCCGTGTAATATTGCTTTAATGAGACAGGCTCAATCTGCAAAAAAAGGTGTTTCTGATAATAGTGGAACTCCAAGAGAATTTTGTACGATTACAGTTACAGATGGAATTGCAATGGGGCATGAAGGAATGAAGTCATCATTAATATCTAGAGAAATAATTGCAGATTCAACAGAACTAACAGTTAGAGGTCATTGTTACGATGCATTAGTTGGTTTAGCCGGATGCGATAAATCTTTACCAGGACTAATGATGGCCATGTGTAGATTAAATGTGCCTAGCGTTTTTATTTATGGTGGATCTATATTACCAGGAAAATTTAAAGGAAAAGACGTAACAGTTGTTGATGTTTTTGAAGCTGTTGGAAAACATTCTAACAACCAAATGTCAGATGAGGATTTAGAAGAATTAGAAATCAGCGCATGTCCAAGTGCAGGAGCATGTGGAGGACAGTTCACCGCAAACACAATGGCATGTGTATCAGAAGCTATTGGTTTGGCGTTGCCATATTCATCAGGAACTCCTGCGCCGTATGAAGAAAGAGATAAATATGCTTATGCCAGTGGACAAGCAGTAATGTCTTTATTAAAAAAAAATATTAGACCAAGAGATATTGTTACACTCAAATCATTACAAAACGCTGCAACTATTGTGGCTGCAACCGGTGGATCTACAAATGCCGCGCTTCATCTTCCTGCAATTGCAAATGAATGTGGAATCAAATTTGATCTTATGGATGTTGCTAAAATTTTTAAAAAAACTCCTTATTTAGCAGATCTAAAACCAGGTGGAAAATATGTTGCAAAAGATA